>ERZ772977.246-NODE-246-length-42141-cov-7.262344_pt1 | contig 42141 bp, 36 predicted proteins | sample MGYA00511131_ERZ772977 | MGnify/ENA primary metagenome ERZ772977 (study PRJEB29015, sample SAMEA2737935) | human oral metagenome | biome: human oral; feature: human-associated habitat; material: dental | place: China | collected 2151 ...
ACTGTGCCCGTGCGTAGGTTTCGGGGTCGTCGTCTCGGGTGATGTTTGACCAGGCTTCGATGGACTGATCTTGCTTGCCTTGCTTTTCATAGGCGATACCGAGGCGGAACTGTGCCCGTGCGTAGGTTTCGGGGCTGTCCTCGCGGACCTTTTTCCAGGCGGTGATGGCTTGATCCAGCTTGCCTGATTTGGCATAGGCAACACCGAGGTTGTTCTGTGCCTGTGCGTAGGTTTCGGAGTCGGCTTCTTCGCGGCGGATGCTTGACAAGGTTTTGATAGCCTCATCAAATCTGCCCTCTTCGAAGTAGGACATTCCGAGGTCAAGCCGCTCTTGCGCGGTCATCTGGTTCAGGGGCTTATTCGGTTCGGTCATGCCTGCCTATCCTTAATGCTGCGGTAGAAAAAATCCAGGTTTCACCTAAAACTTCACATTAAAAGGTAGCAGCGTTGCCTTAACTTGCATGGAAGCAACACTGCTACCTGCAACAACGGATAAAAATAGCAGCGACCCAACTAAAAAAGGCTAGAACAACTTTTCCCCGTCAGACGCCATTTTTGCCTGCTCGGTGATAGCCGCATAGTTGGGGCCTACCGCGCCGATCGCCTGGGTAAGGGGCACACCCGAACCGTCACGTGAACCATGCTCGGTCGGCAAGGAGCGTGCCACACCGCCCGGCGTGCCAGCCTTTGCGGGGCCAACGCCAACCCACGCCAGTGCCAGCTTCGACTCTCCCGTCAAGAAACGATGCGCCCGCACGCCACCGGTCGCGCGGCCTTTCTGCGGGTACTCCGCTAGAGGAGTGACCTTCGCACTCGCCATACCATCCTGCCCATTCGTGACGGTCACAACCTCTGCGGCAGAACCCGGGGCGGTCACGCCGAGCGCAATTACCGCATCCTGTGCGCCCAGCTTAATACCAGCGATACCGCCGCCCGCGCGACCCTGCGGACGAACCTTAGCCGCATCGAAGGTCAGAAGTTTCGCTTCCTGGGTGACTAACGTTAGGGCGTTATCGTCGGAAGAGCACACGGTTGCGGCAATAACCGTATCCTTCGGCTTGAGCTTGATAACATCCCACTCCGTCTGGTTCAGCGGATACTCCGGGTTCACGCGCTTAATCACGCCGTTCGCCGTTGCCAGTGCAAGTACCTCATTCAACGGCACAAGCCCCACCAGCTTCTCACCCTTTGCTAGGGCAACAACCTCAGTAGCTTTGACGCCCGTAGTCAATACGGGAGTTCCCGAAGAATCATCGAACACCACCAAATCCATGACCGACAGGCGCACCATGCGCCCCGTAGAGGTCACCGCACCAATCTCGCCCCGCGCCGTCGTAGGAACAATAGACGTGAAGACGTCATGTTTAATACGTTTGCCCGGATCAACCAAAGCCTCACGCATTGGTTTACCCACCGTGCGCCCCAGTATGCCGGATGCCGTCAGCAGCACCCAACAGGGCTCATCGGCAATTTCAAGCGCCAACCCGAGGCTCTTCTTCGCCTTTGAGGCACCGTTTGAGGCAGCCTCAATCGCAGACTGCATATCGTCTTTCGTCTTCAAAACGGTACGGCGATCGTTGCCGTACTTCTCGGCAACCTCGGCAAGCTCGTCAGATACCAGCTCACGCAGCGCAGAATCGGAACCCAAAATTCGCTCCAGTTCAGCGATCTCCTGGCGTAACTTATCACGCTCAGCCTCAAGCTCAATACGGGAATACTTTGTAAGCTGGCGCAGACGCAGCTCAAGAATATAGTTCGCCTGAACCTCCGTCAGATCGAAGACCGCCATCAACTTCTCACGAGCTTGCGCGGTTTCATCCGAAGACCGAATAATCTCAATAACTTCGTCAATATCAACAATGGCAATCAGCAGACCATCCACCAAATGCAGACGATCCTTATGTTTACCCAGACGGAATTCGGTGCGGCGGCGCACCACCGACAGACGATGATCGATATACACCCGCAGAAGATCAAGCAGCCCCAAGGTCTGCGGCTGCCCATTCACCAGCGCCACATTATTAATGCCGAAGGAATCCTCCAAAGGCGTGTGCTTATATAGCGAGGCCAGCACAGCCTGCGGGTTAAAACCATTCTTAATCTCGATAACAAGGCGCAGCCCGTGCTTACGGTCGGTCAAATCGACCACATCAGAAATACCGGTCAGTTTCTTGGCGTTAACGCCGTCCTTGATCTTTTCAATAACCTTTTCGGGGCCCACCATATACGGCAGTTCAGTCACCACAATGCCCTGTTTACGGGGGGTCACCTGCTCAATAGAGACCTTGGCACGGGTCTTGAATGTGCCGCGCCCGCTTTCGTAGGCATCCTTAATGCCGCTCAATCCCACAATTGTGCCGCCGCTGGGCAGATCGGGGCCGGGAATGAACTTCATAACCTCTTTGAGCGTGGCATCAGGATGCGCAATCAAATGCCGCGTACCCGCAATAACCTCGCGCAGGTTATGCGGAGCCATGTTCGTTGCCATACCCACCGCGATGCCGGTCGTACCATTGACCAACAGGTTAGGGAACGCCGCTGGCAGCACGCCCGGCTGCATGAACTGGTTATCGTAGTTCGGCACAAAATCAACAACGTCTTCATCAAGATCCGCAGTCAGCGCCGTCGCTGCGGGGGCCATACGTGCCTCCGTGTAGCGGGCAGCCGCCGGGCCGTCGTCAAGCGAACCAAAGTTACCGTGCCCATCCACCAATGGCAGGCGCATCGCAAAAGGCTGCGCCAAACGCACCATCGCATCGTAAATAGCGGCATCGCCGTGCGGGTGCAGTTTACCCATGACCTCGCCGGTCACACGGGCACTCTTCACATGCCCCTTATCCGGGCGCAGCCCCATCTGCTGCATCATATAGAGGATGCGCCGCTGCACCGGTTTCAGCCCGTCACGCGCATCCGGCAGAGCACGCGAATAAATAACCGAGTAGGAATACTCCAAAAAGCTGGATTCCATCTCGGCAGAGACATCAATATCGACAATATTTTCGACAATATCAACCGGGTAATCTTCAACGGCGGACTTGCTGCGGCGTGCCATTTCTCTCCTTGAGGCGCACAATAATGCACCCAATGTGGGGTGGGCGTATTCGTAATTCTATTCTACAGGTAGCTTAGAAAAATCCGCCCAAATGCCCGTCAAAGTAGCACAGGCGGCATGTAAAGCACTAAGGTATAAACTACAGTGTCTAACAACGGCACCACACATGCGCACACGAACCTGCCTTATTACCTATGACCCTAAGGAGTCTTCATGACAGCGACCGCATATGATCCGCGGGAAAAGCTCACGGCCGATATCGAGCGTGCAGGTTTCTACCCAGATCTAGTGCGTGACATTGTTGATGAAGCCCTTGCCGGTTTAGAACCAGAATCCCATTTTGTGCAGGTTGAAACGCATTTCAGCCATAATAATTTGCATCGCCATATCACGGTTTTAGTTGTTAGTGGATCTCTGCTGATTCTAGCGCATTTAGACGACCAGCACCTTGAAGAAGAAGGGCAGCAGACCGTAGCACATGTGGGCGTTGAAGCGGTTAAACTGAGTTCTCTGCGCGCCGTTACCATTAGTTACGGGTACGATAATCCGCAGGCATATAAGCCCGGAACGGTCCCCACCGAACTTTCAATGCAGATAGCATGGACGGGCTCGCTGCACCTGGAACTGGCACCCGCTACCTGCCCCGATCCGCACTGCACCGCAGATCACGGGTATAGTGGTGACGCCAGCCGAGAAGATTTAGCCCTACGCGTCTCGGCAACAGCGGACGGCCCCGAAGCTATCCTTCAAGCGCAGCAGTTCGCCCGCGCCCTACACCGCGCACATATTCAGGTGAGCGAAAGCCGCTGATATGTCTGAATACCTCGATTACGCTGGAAATCCGGTGCCCCCGCCACCTGCCTATGGAAGCAACAGCGTGGCAGATGTTTTTGAATCGGCCGCATCACTGGTAGCGCAAGGAAGCTTACCGCGTGCTCAGCACCCATTAGATGATGAACCAGATTTCAGCCTGGATGCAGACCCGCTCAACCTGGCACAGCGACTAACTGAAGCTGGGGCTGACCCAAACGGATTCCGTAATATCTGCCTGATCATGGTCGATGGTCTGGGAGAACAACTGCTGCAAAGCTACGGATCTTATGCGCCTTATCTAAAGAAAACGATCTCTTTAGGGGCATTGGATGCGGCATTCCCCACCACGACTGCAGCGTCGTTGGGTTCGCTGGGCACCGCCTCCGCGCCGGGGGCTCATGGGATTGCTGGCTATGAGGTTCGCAACCCCACGACGAATACCGTGATGAACCATCTTTCGGGGTGGGATAAGAATGTTGATCCGCACGCCTGGCAACCTCTGCCCACCGTTTTCGAGCGGTACTGTACCGATAGGCGCGTGGTGACGATTTCACTGGAGAAATACCGGGGGAGCGGACTCACCGAAGCAAACTTGCGCGGTGGCGAGTTTGTGGGCGCAGCCGATTATAACGCTCGTATTACTTATGCCTGCGAACTTCTGGCCTCGCGCACACCGACCTTGATATACCTTTACTGGGGAGAGCTTGACCAAGCGGGGCATCGCTACGGGGCGGGAAGTGACGAATGGCTTGAACAACTTGAAGAACTTAATCTGGCATTGCGTCGCCTTTCCGAACGTTCCCCGGCGTGGGCTGGTATTTTCCTCACGGCCGATCACGGCATGGTAAATGTTCCGCAGGAAAACCGCATCGATTATTCGGTGAACAAGGAGCTTCTGGAAAATGTCGCTATGACGGCAGGGGAACCGCGAGCAGCGCAGCTCTATCTGCACGATACTTCACCGGATGCCCGTCGCCAGAGCGCACAATGTTGGGTTCGGCACTGGGGTGAGCATGCTTGGGTGCTAGATTCGCATGACCTGTATGAGCGGGGCTACTACGGCACGGTAATTCGTGATGCAGCGCGAGAACGAATTGGCGATCTGATCGTTTGCGCTCGTGATGATTATGCGCTCTACGATATGCGCCGCCAGAAGGAACGCGCACTCGCTATGGTGGGGCAGCACGGTTCGCTGACCGATGCGGAGCGTCTTATTCCTCTGCGGTATCTGCCGACCTCGTAACGTCAAGGACGACAGGCTAAATTGTCTGTGTCTTCAGGAATCCTAGTAAGAAATTAACTACTATTTACGCCCGCCGAAAAGGATATCATCCCATGCGGGAATGCTTCGGCGCTGCTTCTTCGAAGAACTAGTCTTGTTCCCATCACGATTGCTTTGGTGATGCTCGCCTTTGGGCTCCGGAGTGTGATGAGCATGCTCGGGCTTTGAGTCGCTGTCATGTTCATCAACGGGTTCAACTGACTGCGGGGTATCCGGTTCAGGCTCATACACTTCCGGCTCTTCCACCACGGGAGTAACCGGGCGTACCGAGCGGGCGCGTTCGAGAAGCTCATTGAGTTTACGTTCGTCACGGCTTTCGCCCTTCAAAGAAGAGGTAGGCGCATTAACGTGTACCGGAGTCGTATGAGTAGTCACAAGCCGCTGCTGCACCGGGGCGGTTGCCTCCGGATGTTCTTCGTGCTCTTCATCTTCGCCGTCTAAAGAAGTTTTCTTAGCCGCAGCTGCCACCGCAGCCGGGCTTCCCATCAGGAAGTATGCTGCCTCATTTGATGCGTACAGCCCTTGATTAGCCGGATTGTAGGTCCAACGAGCGGGGAACCGCACCTTCTCAGACAAGTTCGCGCGTGCCTCGTCGGAGAGCGCAAAGTCGGCTTCGACTCGCCACTGCCCGTTTTCTTTCTGCCTAGTCTCCCAATCCTGGGTGGCATCCTCAAAACCGTGCTGGTGCGCAATCTCGGCAATACGAGCCGCGAGAGTGACAGGAATTTGCCCTATGCCAGAAGCTGAATCACGCCGTCCCACTTTCACGTTTTGAGCGGCGCGAATAATGTGCGAGCGCTCCGCCACGATAGGCCACTCGTACCTGCGCACGCGCTCCGGTTCCCAGCCGGACTCTTCAGCAATTTCTTCTACGCTGGCACCCTGTCGGAAACGAGTTTGAATATCACGTGGACCGAAAGACCCCTTAGTACCTCGCCCGCGAAGCGGCTGGATGCGTCGTGCCTTAGTGATGCTTGTGCGCAGATTCGCGTCAATTGGAAGGAGAAACCTAGTGCCGTCAGCAGACTCAAGCACCAGATTTTCACCGTCATCATGTACGCCAATCAGACGCAATTCAAGCATAAGAACCTCCAAATTCATGGGTGGGGCAACACCACAACCATGCCGTTATGCCGGTTTAAAAACATAAAGTTACCTACCAAGGGTACCGTGAGAGCCGTAAAAAACGGTAGTAAAACCCCCAAAACATCGTGAAAAAATCCTAAATTGATACCTTCCAAGAGGCCTTTATGACGGCTAAAAGTTCACTAACTGCGTCCCGATTAGACAAAATGGGTATCAATAGTGAACAATACCTGCATGCCGCCGTCGCATAACACGCCGATATGTGATGGGGTACTACCTATTTAGACCACCGTGGGCGGTAGGATTTCAGCCCACCAAAAACGACGGAGCGTGATAGTTTGGCAACTGATTACGATGCACCCCGCAAGCAGGATGACGAACAGAACGAAGAATCCTACGAAGAGCTGAACGCGCACCGTTCGGAGATGCAGTCCGGGGCGGTGGATGAGGATGAGAATACCGCGGCAGAAAGTTTTGAGCTGCCCGGTGCAGATCTCTCCAATGAAGAGCTCAACGTAGTGGTTCTGCCCGCACAGGAAGACGAATTCACCTGCGCATCCTGCTTCCTGGTTCGTCACCGCTCGCAGATTGCGCGTGAAGAAGACGGTCTGTTGTACTGCGTAGAATGCGAAGGATAAGAAGCTAAACCATAAGACTCAAGGGCGGTTTCCTCAAGGAGACCGCCCTTTTAGTTGAGAAGAGAACTAGCCGTTTAGAATCTCGGCTATTTTTTCGGGATTACGGGTTGAAGCAATCCAATAGGGGGTTGGATCGGCAGGGTCGGTAATATCGATGCGGATTTTTGGTGTAATCCAGCCGCGAAAACACATGTATGCGCGCCCATCAAGGTCGGGACCAGCCGCAATACGGGCCTGTTCGCCACGAAATGCTTGTGTTTCACCCACATAAGCACGCTCAATACTTGCTCGCCCCACACGAACCCAATCCTGCGATATTTCGATAGTGGGTGCAGAAAAATATAAAATCCACCCGAGAAGAAGCGTAACAACGACAGCAGCAATAATACCCACCGGAATACCAATAGGGGCGCCCACTAGATAAGATGCACCTCCGGCACACAGCGTGAGAAACCACATGCCAGGTCCAGGAGAAAGACGCTCATAATAGAGCGTATGAGGTGACGAAGAAGCCATCGTAATAGTCCTTCTAAGCTTGTTGGGTATCTGTTCAGATGGCGTCTAGAAAAAGAGTGTGTGTGCACCGTCTGAACAGAAAATCATATTCAACATTCTAACCGAGGTTATTTTCTGCGCACTCCAGCACCGTGCAGTACTTATGTGAAACTCCTGTACGCTAAAGGATGACGTAGCCCCTGTATGTTCGGTAGAGTGAAAGACATGATTAATCCCATTGATGTCCAGATTAAAATGCTTGATGCAGAGCTCCCAGCACCGTCTTACACCAATCCTGGTGATGCGGGCGCAGATCTGCGTTCACGAGTAGATTTTGCACTGGCGCCTGGAGAGAGAGCACTTGTACCTACCGGTATTGCTATTGCTCTTCCCGAAGGATATGTAGGGTTGGTGCATCCGCGTTCGGGGCTTGCTACTAAACACGGCATCACAATTGTTAACGCACCGGGAACTGTCGATTCTGGGTATCGCGGTGAACTTATGGTGACGTTATTGAATACGGATCGTGCAAAGTCTTTCCAAATCAAGCGTGGTGATCGTATTGCCCAGCTTGTCATTCAGCGTTATGAACACGCTAATTTTGTGGTGGTAGAGAACCTTGACGAAACCGAACGAGGATCTCAGGGATTTGGCTCAAGCGGCTTGAAATAATCTTTTACCGCGTAATTCGGCAGATAATAGACTTTAATCGCACAAAGAAATATACAATATCTGCATACAATATGAGACGCACTAACATCTACCAGTAAGGGATATTCAGTGTTTGGTTTTGGCAAGAAAAGCTCTGACGATGAGCGTAAGAAAGCAGAAGAGAAAACTACTAAGGTTACTTCTAAAGACTCCAAGAAAGAAGATGCTGAGCTAACCAAAGCTAAGTCTAAGTCCAGCCGTAACAACGTCGATCGTGATGATGAAGAGCCCGAGGTAGTTATCTACGACCGTTCTGAAGGCCCCCACGATATTGGTGAGGTTGATGATACCGAAGAATACATCGACCTTGGTGCTCTATATATTAAGATGCTTGACGGCCTAAATCTGCGTCTTGAGATGGACGAAGGTACGGGAGCTGTAATTGCCGCAACCTGTATTCGTGCTGGTGGAACCCTCCAGATTCAGGCGTTCGCAGCGCCTCGTAGTACTGGCATATGGGATGATATTCGGCATGATCTTGCCGAGTCTGTAGCATCGCAGGGCGGAACCGCCGAAATGTATACGGGTGAGTTTGGCGCCGAGATGCTAACCCGCCTTCCCGCTACAACTGAGGACGGGAAACGAGGGGAGCGCATCGCACGATTCGTTGGCGTCGATGGCCCTCGATGGTTCTTACGCGGTGTTATTTCTGGCGAGGCCGTTCTAGGCAATGAAGAAGCTGCTGAAGCGATTGAAGAGGTCTTCCGTACCGCTATTGTCAATCGTGGCGACGACCCCCGCCCGCCACGTGAGCTATTACCCATGACGATGCCGGAACAGATATATACCTTAGACGACTCAGACGATGAAGAGCAGGAACCTGAGGAGCAGGTGAGTAGTCGAGAGACTGAAACGAAGAAAAAGAAGAACGAGGACAAACGCGAACTACGCCCAATGCCTCGTCGCGGACCCGAGATTACAGAGATTGGGTAATGCCGCGCATAGATAACAGCCACGCTGCACCCGGTTCGGGGACTTCTTCTCAAGTTGAGACGGAGTACCCCGAACGTTTTCGTGTTCGCCTAGCTGGCCGTATCGATCAGGTTTGGATTCCTGCTGTTCACGATAAACCGCTCTACCAAGCAGAACTTATCGTGGCGAAGTCAAAACCGCTTCAATGGGCCAGTCCTCTAGCCCTGATTGGTATGCCCATTGTTGAGCCTCCTGGCGAAGACTTTGACGATGAGCAGGAAGACTCGCAGAATGCTGAGACCATTATGCCTGATGGAGACCAGCAACAATCAGTTTTGGGGAAGAACCCCATGACGGAGAGTTTAGAAGTGCGGTTCCCCTCACGTCCGCCGTTTTCTGTGGGAGAAAGAGTAACCCTTATTTGGCATGGGCAGCGTGTGGTTCCTGGTTTACTGGCGGGGTGCCTGTTGCGGTGCTCTGGGGTTATTTCAACGCACACGTATCCGCCCGTGATGTACAACCCCCGATACGAGATTGTTCCCCAATACTTCTTAGAAAAGGATCCTCGACGTGGTTAATACTCCACATGACCCTCAGCATTCGAATAACCAGTATGCCTCTGACGGCGCCCAGAGTGCAGAGACAAACTCGATATCGGGGCAAGAGTCATTAGGTAAGAGCCTAAGTACTTCTTTGGGAAGCAATATCCGCCGTACAGAGTCAGGTCATGTGGATGTGCTCCATGCAATTGGCGGGTGGCGTGGACTCGTAGAAACTTCTCTGCCTTCACTACTCTTCCTTATCTTCTTCACGGTCACCAAAGATTTAAACTTGGCCTTAGTTATCGCGGTAGCAGCTGCAGGTATTTTTACCGTGCTGCGCCTTATACAGCGCAGTAAACTCATACCTGCGGTGTCGGGTATTGTGGGTGTTGCAATTTGTGCTTTCACTGCTTTTCGCACAGGGAACGCTGCCGACTACTATTTGCCGGGGTTTTGGACAAACGGCATTTACAGTGTTGCGTTCATAGCTTCGATTATCGTGGGTTGGCCTCTGGCGGGACTCATTTTCGGGTATATCAGGGGAGAGCAGCTTACCTGGCGGCAAAAACCCGAACGTTTGAAAGCCTATAAGCTGGCAACGTGGATTATGGCGGCTGTCTTGCTGTTGCGACTTGCGATCCAAATACCGCTTTACTATATGAACGCTACCGAAGTCTTAGGTGCTATGCGCATCGTTATGGGGCTGCCTCTGTACGCGGCGGGTATCTGGCTGGCGTGGCGAGTATCTGATCCGGCTGAAACCTTATAAAACTCTTTACGTCACTAAGCATGCTTAAAGTATGCTTAGTGACGTCTTTGTAGCCTCCTGGTCTATCCAACCACCCAAGGAGTAAGTTATGGTAAGTATTTTAAAATCATTATATGCTAAATCTATTTTAATTTTTGCATTTTTTATTAGCGCGTGTGCAGTAATTCTTATTGCATTACGTGGAGATAATCCAGTAAATGTCGTATCTGGTGCTGTTATTTTTACAGCGTCTGTTATTCTTTCGCGATTTTTGTGGTATGTACTATGGGAGTTGATATTAGGTGCTTATAGGTATGAAGTTACAAAGACAAAATTTTTTGAGATTGTAGCCTGGGGGTATCTTCCCTTAATGTTTATGGGTTTAGCTATTTCATTCGATGATAAAAGTATCTGGGTATTTACAATATATACATTTTTCTCACTTTTAATATTAGATACCATGGTTATCCATACTCTTTATTTCCTTGTTGGTCAAGAATATAGTGCGGAAAATCTGTATACCCAGGTGGTGAAGCCTAGAGATTCTTTTGCTTTTATACGAACATTGGGGGAGGCTAAAAGTGAAAGTCAGAGGTATTTGAACTATAAAAAACCTATTTCACAGGAGTCTATAGAATATTTTAATCTAGAAATTGATGGGCGCAAAACTCGTGTTAGAGAATACGTATTCTGGGCAGGTTATGTCGATTATGTAAATTATATTATGCTGTTGCATAAAGATATTTTGAATCTTTCTGATGAGGACACCGTGGAAACATATAGCAATCATCGGCATTTGGCCCAGGCATACCGTTATTTACATGACGCTGAGAACCACTGGGAGTCTGGACATGAATCTATTAAAGCAGATGATGAAGCGATAAGGCATGCTTATGCCTTTATTCGGAGTAAAGCCCAACGTCTTGAAGATCCTATAAATAAGATTAAAATTCCCGTACTGCGCTCTCACATAAGCAAAGATTTAGAGCTGCGCCGAGAATGTTTTGAAAGTGCTAAAACTAAAGTTGCTTCATTAGCTCCGCAGCTAAGTGATGTATTACTGCAGGGACGGCAACAGAAGAGTTCAATAGTTGAACCAATTATTATGTATTCTGCTGCACTTGATAATCTATTAAGCGATATTGATGATAATCTTACTGAAGCGGAAAAACAGCTGTTGTTAGTTTCTCGCAACGTATCGGACGAGCAACGCATCAAAATATTCAAGAGTGCATATATTGCGCAGGATGCAGAAGTTGCTCTTTGGATTCTATTTTTTAAACTTCAAGAATTTCTTAAGGAGTGGGAAAAATCTGTTGATGCTCCCGCACATATTGAAGAAAGTTCTTCTCGTCTTGCGCATTATCTTTTTGATTTTGCACAAGATCATGAAAATAGATTCTTCAAAAAATATTTTGATAGTCGCATACAAGAAATAAGTAACTATGCGAAGTCTCTTGAGTCCGAAGAATTTTATGCTGTTGCAGACCATTTTTTGGAGTGGGTTATGAGGATATATCAAGGTTTTCCTATTCCTATGCCACAAGATATAAAAGATATTTTTGAACAGACTCTAATTTCTATAATTCAAAAAATTGCGGAACGTCTTCTCATTGAAACTAGAATGTATGCGCCTCTGGGTTATCTCTCTCTACAGCCAGAAGATATTAAGGAATATGCTCAGCTGCAACGCATCCAAGATCTTTTAGAGACTGAGCATGAGAGCACTACCCGAGTTCTTGAAGACCGCCAAGAAGCGCTCCGTTTGGTGCGGGCATCCCATGAATGGGCACAAGAAACCGGAAAATATTTATACCCAGAACTCTCAGGACGCCTCGACGCGCAAAATTTCGTGCTTGAAGCTCAACGTTATGCCGTTCCCACAACTGTTGGTGTTTTCAGTGTAAATGCTGTTTTGAAGAAGCTGCAGGAACTTGACCAAAAAGAAAGTGAGAAAACCGGGAGTGGCCGAACCTACTGGTTCCCGGTTCAGAACGTTCTTACACACGGAACCTATGCAAACAGTGCTACTCCCGAAACGAGCGGCTGGGATGTCGATCCTTGGCAATACTCGTGGGGATCCTGGTACGGCGACGGCTTTACTCCTGCCGACAACAGCTCCTCAGACTCTGGAATTAGCTTTAGCGGAGGTGACGGCGGAAGTTTTGACGGTGGCGGCGGAGGCTTTGGCGGGGGAGACGGCGGAAGCTTTTAGACCTCACACAATCCTCAGCCATCATTAGAGACGCTAAACGTGCGTCTATATTTCGCGCGTTTCAGCTGAGAAATAGCTCGTTTTCGTTGGTGCTCTAGGAGGGGAGAGATAATCTAGGCGAAGAGCGCCCGAATTTGGTCTTCTCCGTCAAGCGTCGTGATGAAGAAAAGTTCGTCGCCACCCTCAATAACAACATCGGCGGAAGGGGCCACCGGAACGCCATCGCGCAAGATGGCGGTGAGTACCGTATCGGTTGGCCACTGCACATGGTCTATCCTATAGCCAATCACAGGATGATCGAGCGGTACCGTATACGCCGCCAACGTCGCCCCGCCGGCCTGAAGCGTAAGCAAACGCACCACATCGCCCACCTCGACGGCTTCCTCCACGAGAGCCGTCATCAAACGCGGAGTGGAAACTGCCACGTCCACGCCCCAGGCATCGTCGAAAAGCCACTCATTCCGGGGATTATTCACACGCGCTACCGTGCGTTGTACACCAAACTCGCTGCGGCACAGTAGAGATACCATCAGATTAACTTTGTCGTCACCGGTTGCGGCAACAATCACATCAGCGGTATTCGGATGAACCTGGCGCAAAACAGATAGCTCACAGGCGTCACCAATATGCCAGCGCACCCCCGGCAGGTCGGTACGTTTTTTCATCTCAGGTTTGGAATCAATAATAGTGACAGTGTGCCCATTCGCCTTGAGCTCCTTAGCGATAGATGCCCCCACGGAACCGGCCCCAACAATAAGTACCTTCATGTTATAAGCTCCTTATGCTTTCGGGCGACGACGATCGCCGGGGTGCTGCGCCGGGTCTATCGGCTTCGCATGGAACCAATCCAGCCGGGGATCGGTACTGTACTCGACGTCTTCATCAGTACGAGGCGACCGTGAAAGAATCCGAGAGACTTCGTTAATATCGTCCGTGCGCATCATAATGTGTACGGTATCTCCCTGTTGATAGGCGGTATCTGGGCGTGGAAGCATGCCTTCACCGAATCGGGTAATGTAGGCGATGCGCACCCCGGCAGCACGCTCAATATCCACGAGGGCATGACCTGCCCATTGTTCATGCAGTGGAATCTCAGTAAGCATGAGCCTGCCCGATGGCTCCCGAAAATCACCTTTGAGCGCCTGCTCCGGTAACAGACGACGAAGCACCTGATCCGTTGACCACCGCACGGCGGCTACCGTGGGAATACCTAGACGCTGGAAGAACTCGGCACGATTTGGGTCGTAGACTCGGGCAACAACATTTTTTACTTTGAAAGTCTCACGCGCAACGCGGGCGGCAATAATATTTGAATTATCTCCCGAAGATACAGCTGCAAAAGCGTACGCATCCGAAATACCCGCCTGTTTGAGCGTTTCTTGGTCAAAACCGACACCGGTCACCAACTGCCCGCTGAATCCTTTACGCAAGGGCTGGAAAGCTCGCTCATCTTGATCGATAACGGCTACCGTATGCCCCGAAGCCTCTAGAGTACGGGCAAGCATAACTCCCACACGACCAGAACCCATAATGACGAAATGGGGCATGTGCTTTCCTCCTCAACAGACGACCGGTTTTCCTGTTAAGTGTACCGAGTAAGACCTCTAAACGCCCGATGACCTGCGAAACACACGGCAAATAAAATTGAGCTTTACCCCGCAGGCGGATAGCCTTAAACCTGTGAAATATCGTTGGGAAAAAATTCGCAGCGCCTTCACCGGTAAGCCGGTAGATTCGCGTCAAGTAGCGGCCATGTCGCTGCCTAAGCGTTTTGCCCTACCCCTTTTCGGCTCTGACGGTATTTCATCTGTCGCATACGCCGCCGACGAGATTATTCTGATGCTCGCCGTTGCGGGTAACGCAGCCATTGTCTATGCCCCTTGGGTTGGGTTAGCGGTCGCCGTCGTAGGTCTTATGATCGTAGGAACCTACCGATACAACATTAATCAGGTTGCTGCTGAAGGCGACTTTGAACTAGTGCACCGGCGGTTGGGCAGTAAACCCGCCGTTATTTTGGGGGCCTCGGTACTTCTTGATTTCGTGCTTACGGTTGCCGTTTCCATGTCGTCGGCGGCAACATTCCTGGTGGCACTCTACCCAGAATTACAAGATCATCGCAGCGCCATCGCAATACTGCTCATCATTATTTTGACCGTAGTGTCTCTGCGCGGTCTACAACTCATGGGAAAGATAGCACACTGGCCGCTCTATATTTTCCTCGCGATCCTAGGCGTTACGCTGTGCATTGGAATTATCAAATCCTGGATGGGTGTGCTTGCTAAAGCAGAATCGGCAAACTACTCGGTACTCCCCGAAAACGTCGATTCACAGCTGATTGGCATAGCGTTCTTCTTCTTGATCTCACGGTCTTTTTCAGCGGGTGCCGTTGCGCTCTCCGGAGTTTCCACGATCTCGAACTCCGTGCGTTTCTTCCGGCGTCCCAAAAAACATAATGCCGCCCTCACCCTCATGATTATGGGTACCATAACGGGTGTGCTTCTCGTCAGCATACTTTACATAGCCCAAGTTACCGGCGTTACTATGGTGCATGACACCACACAATATTTGTTGATTGAGGGGCGCGCGCCGGGCGAATTCTTCCACCAGAAACCCGCGCTCTATCAGATAGCACTCGCTATCTATGATGGTGCCCCGCTCATACCTCAGCTGCTTGTTTTTGCCACCGTTGCAGTGCTGACCATAGCGTCTTTTACAGCTTTTATCGGTTTTCCGTTGAGTTCATCTGCTCTCGCTGATCGCAGGTATCTGCCAGTTCAGCTACGGAGTATCAACTCTGTGGGCCTCTACCGTAACGGGGTTCTCCTGCTGGCTGTTATGGCAACATGTCTAACGTTGCTTTTTGGCTCGGATATTTTCTCGCTCATTCAGCTCTATCTCGTGGGTATGTTCCTCTCGATGCTGCTCACTCAGGGATCGGTAGTGAGCTACCGCATCCGAAAACTGCGCATTACACTGGCATTTACTTCGCGCCGACACCTGATCCGTGACCTAGCCGTCAGTATCATCGGGGTTATCGTGACTGCCGCTGTACTCATTACTGTTGTTGTCACTAAGTTCATGGCAGGTGCCTGGCTTTCGCTTCTTATAATCGCTACCTTGTTCGGGGGCATGATGATAACCCGTAAACACTACGATGCCGTCATCAAAGCAGCAGAAATACCATATGAAGATCTAGAAACCGCCGATCTATCCTCGCTGCCTTCACGGGTGCACGCCATTGTTTACACGAAGGACCTCAACAAACCCGTGCTTCGTGCCCTAGCCTATGCGCGCGCATCCCATCCTTCAACGCTGGAAGCTCTGACCGTTAATAACGACCAGGCCACTCTTGACGATGTGAAGACTCGCTGGGATCGCATGCGGATTCCTGTACGACTCTCGGTGATTGACTCACCCTACCGCGATACCGTCCAAGCCGTACATAACTATGTGCGCCGTATTCAGAACAATACATCGCGGGATGTTATTGCCGTTTACATTCCAGAGTTTGTTCCAGAACATTGGTGGCAGCGCCTCATTCATCCGCGAACTGTCAAACAGCTTAAGAAAGTTTTAGAGCAAGAACCTAATGTTATTCTTGTGACTGTTCCGTGGAGCATTCATGAGAATGCAACGTCCATTGATACCGAGGACATTGATACCTCCGTTCACTCCCATAAAAACGATACGATGTATCGGGGCTCAACCCACACAGAAGAAACGTGATATTCCATGAGAACCCTTGAGATTTTCTCATGCTTATGGCAGGGTTGAACGGTTATTTAAAAATAAGCGGTGTAGAATGCTTCACATCAGAATTCTGTAAGGAGAAGACGCGTGAACACCCCTGAAACCAGCACAGTACGTGACTCCGGTGCGGATAACGTTACCTCGGAGCAGGGGTACACTATAGGCGATCTAATCCAGGTAACCTGTGAGACACCCGCCCACGGAGGTGCACTCGTTGCACGTACGCACGCCGGGGTCGTTTTCGTACGGCACGGTGTAGTGGGTGAAGAAGCCCAAGTTCGGATTACCGCAATAGGCCCCAAAAACCGTTTCTACTTTGCAGATGTTGTAGCCGTTAAAGTGCCTGCACCAGTGCGCCGTAAGCATCCCTGGGCGCAGGCAGATGCCCTCAAAACCCCCGAAGAACGTCAGAAACTCACCGGCATAGCAGAGCTTCTTGGCGGGATGGAATATGGACACCTAGAACCCTCTGAACAACGGCGTTACAAAGCCGAGATCGTACGAACTCAGCTTCATCGCCTAGGCGGCATCCCTCTAGAATCACCACTCTTAACAAACCTTATCGTTGAGTCTATGCCTAATCGAGACCTCGTCGAAGGCGACCTCTCCTGGCGATCTCGTATACGGTACACCACCGCTAAAAGCATTGAAGACGGTACCACGTATTGGCGCATCGGCATGTACCCCTACCACAGCTCGCAGCCGGTACCCGTCGTTGATTTTCCCCTCGTGGCACGCGAATTACGTGATCTAGAACTTCACAAGCTCAACCTGCGGGGCGTTCGAGAACTGGAAGCAACACTGTCTTCACGCGGACGTATTCTGCTCCAATTCATGGTTGACCCCCGGTTTGAGACAACCCACGTCGCCAAAGAGATTGAAAGGCAGTGCATCCAGCTTTGGGGCGAGCTTGCTAAGCGTAAAATCTCGCTTTTCTTCACTCCCTATAGCGGATCGAAAGCAAAACCGAGCAAGCGTTCGGGGCAGCCCAGCGTGCATAGCCCTTATCGGCGTGTGCGTCAGGGAGATATACTCCTTGGCGGTGGGTTACGTTCCGTAACCGAAGAAGTAAGTTTTGGTCCGCGAAGGTTCAGCTATCAGGTCTCCGCAGGTGGCTTCTGGCAGATTCACCGCTGTGCCCCCTCAACTCTCATGGGAACCATGTTAACCATGCTCCGCCCAACATTGGGCGAATGCGCCCTCGACCTATACGCCGGTGCTGGGCTATTTACAGCAGCGCTTGCGGATGCTGTCGGATCAGAAGGAACGGTTATCAGCGTTGAAGGTTCCCCGGTAACACACCGTGATGCGCGTTCCAACTTCGCGCCGGATGGTCCTTCCCGAAGCGATAACTCCAAGGAAACCCGTGTTGAGGTTATTCGCGGAGACGTTGCACAAAGCCTTCAAGATCTTAAAGCAGCACATAGCCTTGGCCAGATACCTACCCCGGATGCCGTGGTACTTGACCCATCTCGTGAAGGGGCAAACCGCAAAGTTTTGGAACGCCTCAACGAACTCAAACCCGGGCGCATTCTATATGTGGCATGTGATCCTGCAGCCTTGGGACGCGATACAGCTATTTTGCGTGAACTAGGCTGGGATCTCGTACAGGTACGGGCATTTGATATGTACCCTAATACGCATCATGTTGAGACGCTCGCTCTTTTTCACCGTGCGCCTGCGCGTATTCGTCCAGCGCGTCTGTCAAAACGTCATAAGTAAATTCTCGTAGAGACAGCAAAACTGTATGTACCTAAGATGGCGAACACGGTAACCATGACTTTTTTCGGCAACCTTCAAATGGGTATATATAACCTAACCCGTTAGAATTTAACTGTTAGACCTAGAGGTACATTGTTGACCTCAACCGTGCAGAAGGAGAGTGTATGTCTGCTGAGAACGAGGCGAACAAGGAATCCTTAGGGCTCTTGTCCGATATTCGTGAACCTCGGGATTTGCGCCCCCTCAGCTACGAGCAGCTGCGTGAACTCGCTGAAGAGATCCGTCAGTTTATCGTAACGAATGTTTCTGCAACGGGTGGTCATTTAGGCCCCAATCTTGGCGTTGTTGAGCTGACTCTTGGTATCCACCGTATTTTTGATTCGCCCCACGATTCTATTCTCTTTGATACAGGGCATCAGTCCTATGTACACAAGCTGGTGACCGGTCGTCACGCCTTTGACACCCTGCGCCAAAAGGGTGGGTTGTCGGGGTACCCGGATCGTGGCGAGTCTGAACACGATATTATTCAGTCCTCGCACGCTTCATCATCAATTTCCTGGGCTGATGGTATTTCACGCGCCTACGCTCTCAACGGAGAAAATGACCGCTATACGGTGGTTTTAATCGGTGATGGTGCGTTGACCGGAGGCATGGCCTGGGAAGCCGTGAATAATATCGCCGCTGACCGTAGTCGTAAAGTCGTTATTGTAGTCAATGACAATGGTCGATCGTATGCGCCTACTATTGGCGGTTTTGCTAACCAGCTGACGGCACTTAAGCACGAGGTGCAGCAGCAGGTTGACCGTATGCGTCTTGACCATCGATATGATCGGGTGCTTGATGCTATGCGCCGTGGTCTGCAGCGTGGTGGGCCGCTGGGGCAGATGATTTACCGGGGGCTGCACGGTATGAAGGTCGGTATTAAGGACGTTGTGGTTCCCAAGGGTATTTTTGAAGACCTCGGCATGAAATATGTTGGTCCAATTGATGGGCACGATCAAGAAGCTGTTGAGACCGCCTTGCGTGCCGCTAAGAACTACGGCGGACCGGTGATTGTGCACGCTATTACAGAGAAAGGGCACGGCTACGCTCCGGCACGTGCGAATGATGATGACCAATTCCATGCGGTAGGACGGATTGATCCTCTTACCGGCAAGCCTGTCTCAACCAGCACCGAAGAGTCATGGACGAGTGTTTTCGGTCGTGAGATCAAACAGATCGCGGATGAACGCGAAGACATTGTGGGCATTACCGGTGCCATGCTCATTCCTGTTGGCCTACGTGAATTCGCGCAAGCGCATCCGAACAGAGTCATTGATGTTGGTATCGCAGAACAGCACGCCGTTGCGATGAGTGCGGGCTTGGCGTACGGCGGTATGCACCCTGTGGTGGCACTCTATGCAACATTCTTAAACCGTGGCTTCGACCAACTCTTGATGGATGTTGCTCTTCACAAGGCGGGCGTGACTCTGGTTCTTGACCGCTCCGGCATTACTGGACCTGACGGCGCAAGTCACCACGGCATGTGGGACTTATCGCTTCTGCAGTTTATTCCTGGGTTAAACTTGGCCGCTCCACGCGATGCTGCGACGCTTCGTGAAGCGCTTCGTGAAGCCGTTGCTATTGATGATGCACCGACCGTTGTAAGGTACCCAAAGGGGTCGGTGGGTGAAGATATCGCTGCCCTGGAACGCCGCTCTGACGGGGTGGATGTGCTGACCCGCACCGGGCGGCCGCATCCTGAAACTGGGCAGCGCGATGTGCTGTTTGTTGCCGTTGGCGCTATGGCACGGGTAGCGCTCGAAGTGTCTGAGCGCCTTGCCGAGCAGGGCATCCATTCGACGGTGATTGATCCGCGATGGGTTATGCCGGTTCCGCATTCGGTGGTGGATTTTGCGCGAGACCACCGCATTGTTGTGACTCTCGAAGATGGTGTGCGCGCGGGCGGTGTGGGTTCACGCATTCGTCAAGAGATGCGTGCGGCTGGCGTAGACACGGCGTTGAGTGAGCTCGGCTTACCGGCAGAATTTATACCGCATGCGTCGCGCGAGGAAATCCTGGAAGATGTTGGTTTGTGCGCGGAAACCATTACTGCCGATATTCTCGCGCAGCTTGCGGGCGATAAGGTTCCCTTCGCACGTGAGGAAGGGCAAAAACCGCGGCATACCCAGTAATTTTTGTGGTGCTTGACCGAGTGCAAAAAAATAAAACGTTGGGGTGTGTAGATTTTCACACACCCCCAACATTTTTATTGACGTAAAATCTAGACGTTAAAAACTAATATACCGTCAATACCCATATGTGAAAGATATTACCCTCCAACAATGATCCTGCCGTCTTTCACCTCTGCTTTATAGGATTTTAACGGCGACTCAGCCGGACCACCTTTGACTGAGCCATCGGCGAGCGCAAACTGAGAACCATGGCATGGGCACACAATTTGGCTGTTGTTTTGTACGTTGAGTTGGCATCCTTGGTGGGTGCAGGTGGAGCTAAAAGCCTTGAAGACACCGTTTTCAGGCTGAGATACGATAACGGTAACACCGCCTTTGGTAAGTTTCGCCGCTTTGCCGACGGGTACCTCCGAAGCAGCCGCAATATCGGTGGGGGACTCTGGCCCGGCAGCACCGTTACCGCCGCTTCCACCACCACCGCTGGAACCTTCGGCACAGGCGCTTAAAGCAAGAGCCCCTGCGGTAGCTGTAGCCCCCGCTACGAGTGCATTTCGGCGCGAAAGTTTATGCTCCAGCTCCTGAATGCTCTGAGAGTTTGGCTCGTGCCCAGAAATTTCTGATTGTGCGCACGAACAGGTGCACGATGGTACTTCGTTCATCGTTCCTCCTTGAATTCCCCGGTGTGTGAAGCCGGGCTTGTGTGATGCTGAGGCGACCGTACCTGTGGGATAGCTGCGTGTCGCTCTTTTATAAATCTAGAGGATAAATCGTATGCACGCGAATAAGCCGTTTTGTTGTGTGGCGTGCGCCTCCATATTTTTCTTGGGTTGAGAGATCCATGTGTTAAGGCGTTAGCCAAGGTGTCGCTGGAAAACTTCATGAAGATCCGGGGTGAGGATTTCAATCTGCCACGGGCGCACATCATGCGAGCGAAGAGCCTCAAGAAGGGCCTCTTGAGAGTAAGGCTCGGGCGGATCCCAGCACAGACGCCGTATGCAATCAGCGCTGATAATATTCTGTGCTGGAATATTGAGCCGCTCTGACTCCCGTTGTACTATCTTCCGCACTTCGCTAAGAATCTCTAGTGAAATAGGGCGTTTCGTTTCCCAAGCCTTAAGCGGGGGAGGGGCGGTTGCCGGAATGGTGTAGGGCGCCGGGTCCTCACCCCGAGAAGCTGATACTATCGCACGCACCCAGCGAGGACCTTCACGTTTCAACAGTCGAGTACGGAACCCCGGAATCGCCATGATAGCTGGTACATTACGAGGCATTTTCTGCGCAGCCTCAACGAGCGCGGCATCTGAGAGTAAAGCCTTAGAATCTATATCTTTCTTCTGCGCTAATTTATCGCGCTCGAACCAAAGATTCCGCAGGGCTGTTAGTTGCGGTACGGACCGGAGCGTGTTCCGTCCCTTCGTTTTCCTCCACCGTTCGGCTTTCTTCGCAGCAGGGTCAGCGGGCGGTAGTGAACAGAGATAGGCAAATTCCTGGCGGGCATACTCAAGTTTTCCCTGGTCTTCTAAAACTTCTTCCAAGGCATCGCGTAAATCTGCCAGTACATCAACATCAAGGCATGCATAGTTGAGCCAAGACTCTGGCAAAGGACGTTGTGACCAGTCTTCTTGGGAATGCTTTTTCTCAAGTTTGTACCCCAGAAGCTCTTCGACAACAGCTCCCAGGTTCACCCGTTCCAGGCCCGCTAAACGTGCACCGAGCTCGGTATCAAAGAGAAGACGCGGTCGCATTCCAAGAAGATCCAGACTCGGAAAATCCTGGGTTGCCGCGTGAATAATCCATTCGGCATCTGCTAGAGCATCGTTGATGATCCTAAGGTCAGAAAAAGCTTCGGGATCGATCAGGTAGAGTTTATCTTCGCGTTTCAGCTGCACCAAGAAAGCCCTGATCCCGTACCGTATACCCTGTGCGCGTTCCGTATCGACTGCAACCGGACCGGATGCAGCACGCAAAGATTCAGCAGCACGTTCAAGCGCCCTCTCCGTGTTGATAATGGAGGGGACCGGAACTGACGGGGTAGTTAGCGGAATAACATCAGGAACTGTGAAATCAGCAGGTAATCCGAGCATAGGTGGGAGTTTGATAGGCTCGGTACTCGGGCTGAGACTCATCTGAAAGTGGTTCCTTGAATATCCGTTTCTGGTAGCTCCCTCGACGGGGCTGAAAACAATAACTCCACCATTCTACCCGTTGCCGCTGTGCGTTACATTTTTCTTCAAATATACCGAAAACCCAAGGATCGGCACCGGCTAACAGCAGTATTGTCTCGTAAATAGCTCTAGCTTACGACTTTTGCGGTTCCAATGTGAGACAGACAGAATTGATGCAATACCGCAGATCAGTCGGAGTATCGTATCCTTCGCCTTCAAACACGTGACCCAGATGCGAATCGCAGGCGGCACAACGTACCTCTACTCGGCGCATCCCTAACGTGGTGTCTTCCAGATACCGCACACGATCTTCGGCGAGTGGAGCGAAGAAAGAGGGCCAGCCGCAGTGCGACTCGAACTTCTCAGCAGAGCGGAAAAGCTCGGTCCCACAGGCTCGGCACGAATACACACCCTCGGTTTTCGTATCCCAGTATTCACCGGTGAAAGCACGTTCGGTGCCGCCTTCACGCAGTACCACGTACTCTTCGGGCTTGAGAACTTCACGCCAATTCTTCGCAATTTTACCGACACCCGGTAGTGAGTTTCCCACTGCTACTCCTTCAAATCTTCTCTTATGAGCTGTCGCCGTTATAACGGTGCTGGCTCGGGTTTTGTTCCCGATGGTACAGGTCCGTGACCCCATTCGGTAACGGGCAAGATTAAGCCGTTTATCCGCACCTCGTAGCTGCTGCGCTGGTGCATCCCTAAACGTTGGGCCACTGCCGCTGATGCCCGGTTGCGGGTGTGAATAACGGCACATACTTGCTGATGCCCAGCATCGGCAAGCTCGCACATCACCTGCTGGGCGGCGCGGGTGGCGACGCCCTCACCCCAGAAAGCACACCCAAGCCGCCAGGCCAGCTCAATCTGCCCGGCCGGGCCCCAATCGTTCACCCACCGGTGCGCCCCGGTGAAACCCGCCACCTCACCATCAGCCAGCACCGTGTAAAGACAGAACCCTTCCCGCTCATAGTCGGCGCGAGCCCGCACCACCATATCCTCATAGTGGGCGAGTGAATCTGCGGGCCGCCCCAAATACTCCATGACGCGCGTATCCCTGAACAGCGCATACCATTCGGCGGCATCCTCCGCAGCGGGGACCCGCAGCTCAAGGCACGGCGGCTCATGCGCGAAGAGGCGCATAGCTGCCGCCGGTGAGTTTAAGCAGGTCGGCGGGGGAGAGCTCAATATCCAGCCCGCGTTTACCGCCAGAGACCATAATGGTCCGATACTGTTCGGCGCTGGCATCCAGGAGTGTGGGGGAAGGAGTTTTCTGTCCTAACGGCGAAATACCGCCCACCACATATCCAGTGCGGCGCTCGGCAACCTTCGGGTCGCACATGGAGGCGCTTTTCCAGCCAAGGGCGTGTGCCGCCGCTTTCAGATTCAGCTGCCCGCTCACCGGAACTACCGCCACCGCAAAATCTTTGTCGTGCACAATCAGAAGCGTTTTAAATACTTGCTCAGGATTGGCGCCAAGTTTCTGCGCGGCCTCCAACCCAAAGGAGGTTTCTCCCTCCACATGCTCGTATTCACGAATCTCAAAAGGAGTCTTAGTTTCCTTCAAGAGCGCGACCGCAGCGGTGGAGGCACCTTTCTTGCCGCTTTTATTCTTTTTAGCCATGAAGACTATTCTACGAAAACGTAAGGTGAACCCCTAAGGTATGTATCACCTTTACCTGCGTAGGGATGGGGTGCCTGCAAGCGTTAGGTCACACAACGTTTTCCAGCATAGCGGGTTTCTGACTAGGAGAATTAGCCGATTCATCTTCAATTGAGATACCAAAGTCGGTGACCGTACTCAGATCGTGCTCTGTCATGGTTGTGATCCCGGCACCGCGGCCAGCAGAATTGAGGATTCCAGATCCCACAATATTGCCCTGAGCATCGTAAAACCAGAGTTTATAGACCTTTCCTTCGGGCAGCGCAGGCAGATTTGTCGTTGAAACACCCGCCATGTTGTGGGAAGGGGAGTACATGACCGATACCGGCATGCCGTTGACTTTACCTTGGGCCATTGAAAGGTCAGGAGCCATGCTGATTTGCTCGACGATCGACTGGTCGCCGGGCCGTGCAGCTGCCGGATGCGCTGGGGCCGAAGAGGACGCCCTCGAGGCTTGTAGCTCCTGGGAGGTATGTTCTAGTTGCTGGTGCTGCGTGAAACCCCATAGGCCCAGACCAGCAGCGATAATAATACTTGCCGCAGCCGTCATGCGAGATGGTGAGAATTTACCCTGAGCCCCGAACCAACGCCGTTTAGCTCGTGCATAAGCGGAATTCTCTGAGTCTGCGATAGCTTGAGCGTTGTCTGCATTATCTGATACAAAGTAACCTTCGGAATCGGCATGATCACTCTTATGCTCGGCATTCACGTCATCTGTACCTAGCTCATTAGCTGGCTGGATTTGCTCGGTATGCGCAACCTGCGCCATCACACGAGCTTTAAGCTCAGCGGACGGCTCTTGCGGAGTGAGCGAAGTACCAAAAACCTCAGAGAGGACCGCAGCATCGGCCTTAGCATCTTCGCGTTCGTGTTTGGGGGTCCACGATTCAAACGCTATACGTTGCGTTGGTGAAAGCGTGTGGAGGGCGTAGTCGAGTTTATCGGGGAAATCTTCGGGATAGTCTTTAGTGCTCACGGGTGCCCTCCAATCGTTCACGTAGTTTCTGCATGCCAGCGCGCATGCGGGTTTTGACAGTTCCTAGAGGAATGCCCGTTTCATCGGAGATTTCGCGCTGTGATTTACCTCCGAAATATGCCATGGTGAGCAGCTGGGCTTGTTCGCGTGGAATACCCGATAGAGCATGGTGAATCTCCTCAGTATCCATAAAAGCAGCTATTGCATCATCAACGTGATGATAAGATTCGCGATATTCCTCAAGACCGCGTGTGAAATCACGTTCTGTGGAGGCTGCAACGGAGCGCACCCGATCAACCGCACGGCGGTGAGCAATAGTTGCAGCCCACGACAACACAGTACCCCGTTCTGCACGGTATAAAGGCGCTTTTTGCCATATTTCTAGAAAAACTTCTTGAGTAACTTCTTCCGCATGCGTTCGGTTATGAAGAATGCGGTTAATAAGCGCGTACAGACGCGGCACAAGTGCATCGTATAGAGCTTCAAAACAATGTTCGTTTCCTGCGGCAGCACACTCCATCAACGCAGTTAAGCGCTGATATTCCTGAGGAATTTGGGTGGCTTTTTGAGCTTCTTGATACGCCGAAGTCACCTGACGATCCAAAAAAGTCATGATCATATCATCTCACGCCTTATGATGACATTTGATTATTGTGTCGGTGATAAGCGAAGTTTAGGTATGTTTTACACCCTAGAAAATATTCCAGGGTGTAAAGCAGCATACCGGCAAAATATTACTTCGACATGGCGGAAGCCGAAGGAGACATCATGGCGTCTTTGTTTTCCATCTTGCCTCCTTTGTCACCGTCCATCTTGTTGTCATCATGCTTCATGCTGTCATGATCTCCCTGCATTTTATCGCCGTCCATCTTGCCGTGGTCGCCATCCATCTTGTCCCCAGACATGGCAGACTGGCTCGGCATAGCTGAAGGCGACATCATAGCGTCTGAACTCATCATGGCAGAAGAAGAGGGGGTGGATGATGCAGAAGAGCTCGACGATGCGCTCGGCGATGAGTTCTGATCAGAAGCGTTAGAAGAACATGCAGAAACACCAGCAACGAGGGCTAGAGAAACAGCTGCAAAAGACGCAGTGCGAAGAATAACGGACATACGTAACTCCAATCTTATATCGGCACAGGTAACGCGGAGGTGAGCCCGTACCGTTGCAAAATATTCAGAATCCTAAACTGGACTCATTAGGTATTCGGAACATTCAGCCCGCTCGGATTGCAAAACCTCAGAAAAATTTTTAAATGATGTATCCGACTACCTCTCGCAACAACTTGAGAAAAACTTCCATGAACTTGAATATTGCGGAGTAAAAGGCCTCATTAAGATGCTGTCAATTGTGCAGGCATCGCTATAAAAATAATTTCAACCAAACCGAAACCGCAGTTCGTTCCGAATACAACCATGACAACACGTGAGGCAGCATCGCCTCGCATTACCAATCCATGAGGAAAATAACTATGCTGTTATCGCTCATCATCCTTGGCATACTCGGTGGTCTTATCACTGGGATCTCGCCCTGCATCCTGCCTATCTTGCCCGTTATTCTCGTCACTGGCGGTGCAGATTCAGCGCGCACTGCATCTACCGAATTTGAACAAACAGACATAGCAAAAGATTCTGCGGACAATATGCAAGCCTTATTCTCGCGCAGAAGCGCAGTTCTCGGAAACGCAGCTTCAGCACCCATGCAGCGTACTGCATCACGCTGGCGTCCCTATCAAGTTGTAGGCGGGCTCGTTCTGAGCTTCAGCCTCTTTACCCTGCTCGGTTCGGTTATTCTTGCTGCCCTGCACTTGCCGCAAGATACGCTGAGGATTTTAGGTATCACCTTCCTCATTATTGTTGGGCTGAGCATGCTTATACCCCCGTTGGAGCGCCTGCTTGAAAAACCTTTCGCGAAATTCTCAAAACTCGGAGCGAAACGCAGCACCACACGTGGCGGCTTCCTCATGGGGCTTGCTCTCGGTCTCGTCTATGTGCCCTGTGCAGGTCCGGTTCTTGCAGCTATTACCCTTGCTGGCGCAACTGGAAACATCGGTATCGAAACCGTAGCACTCACCCTATCTTTTGCTTTCGGAACAGCTATTCCGCTGTTGATCTTTGCTCTTGCGGGGCGGAGCATCGCAGAACGAGTTAAGACGTTCCGCAACCACCAGCGTGGAGTGCGCACCGCCTCGGGTGTACTCTTGATCGCTCTTTCAATCGGACTAGTATTCAACGTTCCCGCCCAGCTACAGCGCGCAATTCCGAATTATACGGAAGGGATTGAGCAGACTATCAGTCAAGATACGCAGAATAATATTATTTCTTCCTCCACCGGTGGGTCGATAAGCTCGTGCCGACCCGACGAAGAAAAATTGCAGGACTGCGGCTCAGCCCCGGAATTAGCGGGTGGCACTGGTAACTTCAACACTGAGAATCAGCCAAGTCTCGCTCATATGCGCGGAAAGGTTACACTCGTTGATTTTTGGGCATACTCGTGCATTAACTGTCAGAGGACGGCACCGCACCTGAATGAACTCTACGCCAAATACCATGATTATGGTCTAGAAATAGTGGGAGTACACACGCCGGAATATGCGTTCGAACACGAAGGTAAGAACGTCCAGGCAGGCATTGAGAACCTAGGTATTAAATACCCGGTAGTTCAAGACAATGACTATGCTATTTGGCGTGCTTACAGCAACCGCTATTGGCCTGCACACTATCTCATTGATAGTGAAGGTAAACTTCGTGCTGTTTACTATGGTGAAGGTGGGCATAAGGTGACCGAGGCACAGGTACGCGAACTTCTCAAAGCCGCAAACCCACAAGTGCAGCTTCCAGACCCTATTCACAAGGATGACGCACAAGAGGAAACACAAAACGCGCATGACGCGCGAACCCCTGAAACGTATCTGGGCTCTAAGCGCGCAATGTACTTTGCGGGGCAAGAAAGCTACTCTAACGGAACCCGAACCTTCAAACCGGCAGATCGTCTAGCTGTTGACCAATACGACCTCAACGGTACGTGGTCTATAACCCCCGAACGTATTGAGCCTCAAGGAAACGACGGCACTTTGCGGATTAACTATCGTGCCCACGGAGCGCAGGTTGTTGCCGGCGGCAGCGGTACCATCGAAGTGCGGCGCAATGGTACAACGGAAAAGATTCACATAGACGGCGCTCCCAACGCCCACCACATTGTGCGCGGCGATGAGCAAAGTAGCGGAGTTATTGAGCTCAAGGTCTCGCCCAGAGTGCAGCTGTACTCGCTCACCTTCTCATAAGTCTCTGCCGAATCTCACGCAGAATTCACCCCTGACGACTAAACCCGGGACTGTGTTTTCAAGGTTTAGATCACACATGACTAAAACCACGTAAAACGCATAGTCCCGGGTTTTACTGCGTTTTCACCGCATCTGTACCCGAGGGAGAGAGCACTCCGAGTACCGGGCTGCGGCAAGCTCAGCACATCCGTACTAAACTTAAGACAAGTAACATAGACGTCACTCAGAAAGTTATATCGTGCCCGTCACCTACGAACACCTTACCGAACGTATCCCAAACGTCTCAGCAGAAGAGCTTCTCGCTGGATTTCGTCCCTCAGAACGATTCGGTGAAGTGTCATTCGACAGCTATATTCCCGATCCAAACCAGCCCTCCCAAGCTGAAGCAGTACAAAAACTCAAAACCTTCGGCGATAAAATCAACAAAGGAGGAAATTCCGGCGGGTTCTTCGGCAAACTTTTTGGCGGTAAAAAGAAAGACTCCGCAAAATCCGGGCTCTATTTAGACGGCGGCTTCGGTGTTGGGAAAACCCACCTTCTAGCCTCCCTATGGCACTATGTTGATGGGCCCAAAGCCTTCGGTACTTTCGTTGAATACACCAACCTGGTTGGTGCCCTCACCTTCCGCAAAACCGTGGAGGCACTCAGCAGCTACAAGCTGGTGTGCATTGACGAATTTGAGCTTGACGACCCTGGTGACACCGTGCTCATGTCCCGCCTGATGCGCGAACTCGCAGATGCGGGCGTCAAACTCGTAGCAACCTCCAACACCCTCCCTGGTGCCCTCGGCGAAGGACGCTTTGCCGCCGAAGACTTCAAACGTGAAATCCAAGTACTTGCCGAACAATTCGAAGTACACCGTGTGGATGGTGAAGACTTCCGTCATCGCGGTCTTCCAGCTGCACCGGAACCCGTAACTCCCGACGCGTTCGACGCTAAGGTTGAGGAAGTATTCGATGGAAAAACCGTGGGTATCGATACCTTCTCAGAGCTTGTCGAACACCTAGCGAAAGTGCACCCTTCCCGTTACCGCCAGTTTATCGACGGTCTGCAGGGTATCGCTTGGCGCGATGTACACCCGATTACCGAGCAAGCGGTAGCGCTGCGCTTTGTTGTGCTCGCTGACCGTCTTTACGACAAAGACCTGCCGATCGTCTCATCCGGTGTACCTTTCGACCAGGTCTTCACACCCGAAATGCTTGCTGGCGGTTACCAGAAGAAGTACTTCCGTGCCGTCTCGCGTCTGACGGCGCTCGCTCGTGAAGGCTTGCTAGGGGAATCAGAGGCTTAGACTTCATGGCATTGCGGTATAGCGTAGAATGCTGTGCTTGATATTTGCGACCTTGTTTGTGTAGAAGGTCGTAAGGTTTTTAGTGCTGACACTTGGCCTAAAAAGTGCGGCAAAAGATTTGGCAAACGATGAAAAAACCCGTATAGTATTTATCTGTCAGTGTGACGGGTAAAGCCTGTTGTTGATGCTTGAAAAGCACCTGATAAGCGGTTGTAGCTCAGTTGGTAGAGCACCACCTTGCCAAGGTGGATGTCGCGAGTTCAAGTCTCGTCAACCGCTCGTAAGGACTCCAAGAGTTCGAACGCGTTCCCTCGTGGAGCGTATGCGGTGAGGTGGTCGAGTGGTTAGGCAGCGGCCTGCAAAGCCGTGTACGCGGGTTCGAATCCCGTCCTCACCTCGCACAAAACAACTGTTTTGTGAGCGCGATTGGCGCAGCGGTAGCGCGCTTCCCTGACACGGAAGAGGTCACTGGTTCGAACCCAGTATCGCGCACAAGTAAAAAGTCCCGGTTCTTAGAGAACCGGGACTTTTATGTTGCTTATAAACCTTCTTTAGTCATCAGAAATTTGAATAGCCTCAAGACCTAATTCAGGAGAGTAACGAAGAAGATAATCGACGAGCTTCACCTCGTAGAAACCGGAATCCTGTAGCTCAAAAGGCAAAATTAGCTCACCGGCAAGCATAAAGCTTTTCTGCCACGAGTCAATGCGCTCGTCTTCTAACTCCTCAATGGCAGCATCAAAGCGGAGTTTTCCATTAACCCTGTTCTTTGGAGAGTCTGAGTATTGGTAGGGCAGACGTATAGCTGATGCTAATAACTCGAAGGCTAGGGGCTTTGTGGGCTCCTCTGGATCCTTTGCATTGTGCCAGTCAATATCCTGGTTTTTCCGTGTAGCGCTGGGAATCGTACGGTAGCGGTCAATGTAGCCGTCTCCATCGCGTTCAACCACTATCGCAATCACCTCAAGAGAAGCGTCACTATCGCGTACACGTGCCTCACCAATTTGGTCTTCTGAGAGTGTTCCGTTTTTGGTGTTGATGTAATTATTCATCACATCAGCCATCACTGTTTGGGTTTGCGCACCTGGATGTTTCAGTAAGTAGGATTGCGCCCTACGCTCAGCGGTTTCCCGGTTCTTATTGAATTCTTCGCGTGCTTCCTGGTATGCATCGTTCCAAGCATCAGGGTACTTTGGAGTATCTTCGTATGCTTTCTGAACAAGCTCGCTCATATCCGCCGGAATGCGCAGAGCTTTGCCGTCAAAATAGGGGAGTAACTGCGCATAACTGCTGAGCAGGATAGCGGGCTCGTAGACCGAACGTGAGCCTTTGGGGAACTCGGGGACTTGGGTTTCAGAACCAAAAATTTCAACACCACGAACGTAGCAGATGGGTGAACGATACTCGGAAGGTCGTTCTGAGTCATCACGCTCATGACGGTGCAGGCGGCCTAGCCTTTGAAGTACTAAATCTACCGGGGCGAAGTCGGTCACCATGACATCAAAGTCGAGGTCGAGAGACTGCTCGATAACCTGTGTTCCCACCACGATTAAACGTTCTGGGCGGCCATCACCTCGGTGAGCGCCTTTACCGAGCTGCGAAACTAAATCAGCTTCTTTCTCCGCACGATGTTTAGAGGTAAAACGGGAATGGGTCAACATTACGTCAGCGCCAAATTTTGCTCGAAGATGCTCGTAAGCGTTTTGAGCCCGACCCACCGTATTACAGATAACTGCGGCACAGCCGTGCCCGCTTTCTAAGGGTTCCAGCACTTTATCAAAGTCGGTGAACTCGTCACCTATCTGACGAATGGAGATTGTTACCTGCTCTTCGGGGGCTGTTACCTGCTCTTCGGGGGCTGTTACCTGCCATTTACGTGGCGTGTAACCATCCTCGGCAGTGAGCGTATGAATAACTGGATAATCTAGGTCGAGAGAAGGCCCAGTAACATCCTCTGAGTCGAAATCATCATCAAAATCCCATTCAGTAGAATCCTGAATTTCAAGACCTTCCGCGTAACTTTCCATTAAAGAGGTGCGAACATGTGCAGGTAGAGTAGCCGACATGAGAATAACGGGGGCGTTCATCTGACCCAACCAATAGAGTGCCTCCTTGAGATAAACACCCATATAGGCATCATAAGCGTGCACCTCGTCAATGATGACGACTTTAGAACCTAGCCCAAGGTGGCGAAGCATCACATGGCGTGACTGTAGAGCCATCATAAGAATCTGGTCGATAGTACACACAACGAAGGTCGAAAGAATGCCGCGTTTCCGACCGCCTATCCAACTGTGACGTGCTACTGAAGTATTAGGGCGTATACTCTGTTTCCCTTCAACGTCGGCTTCTGAATCGAAGATATCAGCTCGTTGGAGGTAGCGGAAAGAATCTTGCTGTTGGTTTTTCGCATGGCCTAAAAACATAGTGTGCGGTTCAGAACCTCCAGCAGGCCCTTGCGCCCATGCTTTGACCCGATCAAAAAGTGCGTTTGATGTCACCTGAGTAGGGGCAGCAAAAGCAAGCCCGCTGCGTCCTGTTTCTTGGGCTAGAATTTCGGCAGCGATGAGTCCAGCCTCAGTTTTACCTTGTCCCATGGGTGCCTCAATGCACATCATGCCGCCGCCCTTCATCGAACGTGCGGCTTCGACAACAACTTCTTGCATAGGTCGCAGAGTGGGATTTTCCCAACTAAACCGTGAACTGTACAGATCGGAAGTATCACTGTTTTCAATATGAGCAGCCCAGGGATGTTCGAGTCCGAGAGCTTCCCAGCCTTGATTTAGGCGCCCATGTTGTGCCTCAACACTAAATGTGCCCATGGGGAAATACTCGGGATTAGAGGCGATCCAATCCGCCATAATTACCAGGCCAGTGAGATAAAGCTGTACGGAAACAGGGATTTTGGTTCCTGACATGAGTTTCTTAAGAACCTGATCTGCGCCAGTTTGCTCCAGTGTCATCTCGAAAAGCTCTTGCCATGCTTGATGCCACTTATCGTTAAGCCCCTCAAAAATTGCACAAGCACGTCCGGTTTCTGGAAAATATTCTGCAGGCACGCCATGGTGAGCACCAGCAATACTTGCAATTGTTTTGGCAGTCTCTACATCGTCTGTGTAACGTTCAGTAAGCAGCTTGATAATGATGCTCTGGCTATAGGTTGAGTGAGGGCATCGGGTTCCTGCAGGTGGTGTTGTGAGGTGAAGAGGAAAATTAAACTTGTGTTCTTCAATCCTATCTCGAAATACGCGGAGCTCTTCTTTGCCACGTGAATCTAACTGCCCCGCAAACTCTGGTGTCGCTTTGCCCATATCGTGGGTGGCGGCAACCCAACAGGCGAAAGACTTTGCCTCGTCCTGTGTGAGGTTGAGTAACTCCATGATGCGCTGTTTAGTGCCAGGGGAGAGCCACTTATCCCAAAGCTCCGCAGCTACAGACCCTGCATCTGTCATGTGTTGAGGTAGGGAAAGGCCTCTAGAGGGTGTTTCTTCAGAGCCAGTTTTGGCCCATAGCGTTGATGTCTCTACTGAGGCAAGTTGGCTGGGGCGCATAGTATTTTCGGCTGTCATTTTAACTCCTTATCGGCTAGACTTATAAACCATTGTTCCCGCGAGGCGAGAAGCGCGGGATGAGCCTTTTGTACGGTTCCTTCTTAAAATGTTCCCCAGATTCCTCTGGGGATCTTCTCGCTTTAATCTTATTTTATAACTTTGTACGCTTCCTTCTTGACTTAATATTTCCTTTGGGTCTACACTGGGGCTGTGCTCAGTTGAACCTGGTGATACCTCAGAGTATCTAATGAGCTTCATATCATTTATTTTGAAGTATGCGACAAGAACATGCTTAAGAATTCGTCATCGTACGATGGTTCTTGATGTGTGACTTTAATCAATAATGAAAGGAGGGACCATGTCTAGTAATCAGTCGGTGCAAGATAATGTGAGCTCCGGCTTCAGTCTGTACTATGAACCATGGATTCCTGTTCTCTACACTTCGGGGGAAATCCAAACAGTTTCCCTGAAACAGCTGTTTGAGGATGGATATTCAATCCGCAAAATCCATTCGGGTGATGCAACGACCGATGTTGCGATTCTCGGAGTGGCTACTGTTGTGTTGTTCCGTGCAATTCTTACAGATTCAGGGGAATATGGAGAGCTATACACTAGTCCTAAAAACTGGATTCAGGGTGTTCGTTCGGGTGACCCTGAGCGGTTAAAGTTTATTTTTGACTATTTGGAGAAGTATCAAAACCGCTTCGACCTTTTTGACGCCGAGCGTCCTTTTATGCAGGTTGCAGATCTGCACACGAGTAAATGTGAAGTAAAACCTGTATCACGTTTGGTGTTAGACTCCGAGAGCGAATATTTCTCAATGCGTGCCGAGCAAACATTGACATCGCTGAGTTACGCTGAAGCGGCACGATACCTAGTAACCGTGCAGGCATACGATTATTCGGGCATTAAATCTGGTGCTGTCGGGGATCCTCGTGTTAAGGGAGGCAGGGGATACCCTATCGGCGTAGGTTGGTATGGAGCTACGGGGAAGATTATCGTTCACGGCGAGAATCTTACCGAAACCTTACTGTACTGTATCGATTATGAACAGCTTCTCAATGTTGAAAGGGTAAGGGGTAAGAACCATCGACTTGCTCTACAAGACAAGCCTGTTTGGGAACGAGAGCTTCCCGATACCGCCGCTCCTCGTGCATATACGGGTGGTGACCCCACCAAGTATAAAGACGAGCCAACGCCTGCAACTGGCATGTGCGAAATTCTGACCTGGCAATCGCGCCGTGTTCGTCTTTTCCCTGAAAATGGGCGAGTCACTGGGGTGCTTGTATCGAATGGTGATAAGTGGCTTGACCGGAATACTTATACCGATCCGTTAACCGCCTACCGGTTTAGTAAAAATCAGTCTACTCAAACTCACTATGTCTGGATGCCTCAAACACACAGCGCCGAACGCACCTTATGGCGAGGAGCAGATGCGCTACTAACCAGGCTGTCTTCCTCTCAAGAAAAGCAGAACAAACCTGCCACCGTTATCCGTCAAATCTCCAGCGGTAAATATTTTTCACCTGATACAAAAACCAAAATTCAGCTGGTTGGCATGGTGTATGGTACTCAAAGTTCTATCGTTGAAGAGACTATTGATGAGTCTGTGACCTTAGAACTAGGCATTCTCACGGAACAAGGTGCCGAAATTTCTGCAATGGTGCGTGACAATATTCAGCTAACCATGGACGCGGCCATTGCGCTTGGGCAGTATGCAGGAAACCTGCTTCGTGCTGCTGGTAAGGAATATGAATTCCGTCCTTCCGTAACGGAAAGTATTTTGCACCGTATGGAAGATGAATTTCGCAGCTGGCTTGCAGATCTGAGCGTTTCTGACGATGTCTCTGCACAAGCCGCTGCCTGGCAGTCAAAAGTACATCGCATCGTTGAGAATGAGGCTGACCAGCTTGCTGTGAGTGCTGGCCCTAAAGCTGCCATAGGAACTATCTATGATGAGCAGCTCTACAATACGGCTAAAGCACGCCGTCAGTTTGGCGGCCGACTGTATAAGCTTCTGCCTCTCGCATATTCTTCAACAATTACCCGTGTTCAGGAGGAAAATCATGCATGATGTGGGGAACCATAATACTTTGCGGATATATGTTACCCGCAAAGTCACGTGGCTCTACGAGCAGAAAGAAAAACAGGGTAGCCCTCTTGCTACTGCCCAATTAGCACAGCTCCGTCGTGGTGCAGGTGACGAGCCCGCAAACCATCCAGAGCTCTGGGAAATTATCTTCGGGAATAATACAGACATACCCCAATTTCCCAAACGATACTTGGGATACAACGATGCCGTTAGCCATGGGGAACAAGCAACCTATGCCGCTGTCACGTTATTTGCTTTGCATCAACAATCACGGTCACAACCAATGCATGTAACAAACTTTAGGTTTGGTACGGCAGTGGGACAACTTGTTCTGCAGACCAGCGAATCCATGAAAAAACGATTCGACGCTTTGTTAAAAGCACGAAGTGAATCGGCACGCAGGCATTATTTGCGTAGCCTCATAACACTTCTACGGTCAGAAGAAATTGCTTTTGACTATGGGCAATTTGCTCAGGATTACATGCAGTTACAAAATCCTGAAAAACGCGATGCGGTTATTCTGCGCTGGAGCCGTGACTTTTTGTATGGCTACGAACCCAAGAAATCTAAAACCTCAGAGGAAACCTCTAAAAACTAATTGAAAGGATAAAAACTATGTCGTTCTTTGTTGATATTCACGCTTTGCAAACTCTTCCCCCGTCAAACATTAACCGTGACGATACCGGAAGCCCAAAATCCGCTATTTTTGGCGGTGTGAGCCGTCAGCGTGTTTCTAGCCAGGCATGGAAATCAGTCATCCGCCGTAACTTTGAAGAACACTTAGACCGCTCTGAAATCGGTGTTCGCACCCGCCAGGTTGCCGACATGATTGTAGACCGCATCACCAATATCAGCCCCGATTTTGACCCAGATAAGGCCGAATCAGCTGTTGTGGATGCATTCAAAGCGGCCAAAATCAAACTTGAGAAGCCTAAGGCCAAGAAGGGAGAAGAAAATACTGGCCGCGCTGTATCGGGTTACCTTCTCTTCCTGAGTAACCAGCAGATTAACCGTCTTGCCAACGCCATCATAGAAGCTAACGGCGAGAAAATCCCCGCTAAGGAAGTCAAAGACATTCTGGACACCGAGCATAGTGTTGATATTGCACTCTTTGGCCGTATGCTGGCCGACGCCCCCGATTTCAACGTGGACGCCGCTTGCCAGGTGGCTCATGCCCTTGGGGTACATGGTTCGGAACCTGATTTTGACTACTACACTGCCGTCGACGACGTAATCCGGGAGTCTGAGGATGAAACCGGTGCTGGAATGATCGGCACCATCGAGATGGCCTCCAGCACCCTTTACCGTTACGCCAACATCAACGTGGACGCTCTGAAAACTAACCTAGGCGGTTCAGCAGTTGCCACCGTTGAAGCTACCCTCGCTTTTATCCGTGCCTTCATTGATTCGATGCCCACCGGTAAACAGAATACGTTTGCTGCACGTACTCTGCCTGAGGCAGTAATTGTAACGGTGCGTGAGGATCGCCCGATCTCCTACATTAATGCATTCGAAAAGCCTGTTACAGAGAAATCATCCGAAGGACGCCGTCTCGCGGCTGCCCATGCATTAGCAACGGAAGCAGCAAATATCCGTGAAGCCTACGGATATGAGTCTAAAGTTTCATACGTGGTAGCGCTTGGCGAGCTACGTGAAGCACTGTCAAATATGGGAGAAACTGTCACCTTAAAGGAGCTGCTCGCTTCCCTTGAAAGTCAGCTGACCGAGCTGGTTGGTCAGGAGTCATAATCATGCCTAGTCTGCTCCTTAAACTGAGCGGGCCAATGCAGTCCTGGGGTACACAAAGCCGATACCGCCGTCGAGATTCCGGGCATGAACCCAGCAAATCTGGCGTTATCGGCTTGATAGCCGCAGCCTTAGGACGTGCACGGACGGAGCCCGTAGATGACCTCGCTCGGCTTAACTTTGCGGTGCGTGTGGACGCGCCGGGCACTTTACTGCGCGACTACCAGACCGCGAAGGACTGGGCGACAGACCCGAACGGTTCGGCATCGCTGTCCACTCGTTATTATCTTTCAGATGCAGTTTTTGTGGCTGCTGTAGAAGGAGACCAAGAGGCCCTCAAGAATATCGAGTCAGCGCTTAAGAAACCGGTGTACCCGTTATATTTAGGGCGGCGTTCCTGCCCAGCAGGGTATGACCTTGTACTTGGTATTCGTGAAGAATCTGCTGAAGAAGCCTTGCGGAATGAAGAGTGGCATGTGCCTGAGCACCGCCGCGCTGAGTTCCCCGATCCTGTACAGCTGCGTATTCTGCGGGATGCAAAACCTGGTGAGCAGGGAGATCTAGTACAGGATGTTCCGGTGAGCTTTAACCAGGAACATCGGCAATATGCAGTACGGGCTGTAGTTTCTGCCGAACCTAAGACAGTTGAGAACCCCAAAGGCAAACGTCACAGCGACGTTGACTTTATGAGGACGGTGACCGAAGCATGACATACTTCTCAAAATTCCTCATTAATCCACAGCGCCGGGGCGCTCGCAAACTGTTAAGCAGCCCGCAGGCTCTGCACGCAGCCGTCATGGCAACCAATCCGCCAGACATAAAAAACGAAGATGGGCGCATACTATGGCGTCTAGACATCACCGGTCACCAGTATGTGCTATATGTGCTAAGCCCGGAAAAGCCTGACTTCTCGGCTCTGGCTGAGCAGGCAGGATGGAATACCCGGCAAGGGGAAAGCGCCCACTACGGGCGCCTACTCGCGAAACTGGAGAACGGGCAGGAATGGGGGTTCAGGCTTGCTGCCAATCCGGTAAAACGCCAGGTTAAAAGCGGTAAGACATGGCCACATGTAACACCGGTTCAGCAAAGTGCTTGGTTGCGTGAGCGCGCTTCACAATGGGGGTTCGAGATCATCCCGGCGGAAGGCCAGGAGCTTGAGGACGCCCCTACTGTGACGGGCCGTCACGATCTTTCCTTCAGCCGCCGTGATACCGGTGGGCATGTAGGACGGGTCACCTTACGTAAAGCGCAGTTTGACGGTGCCTTGCGTATTACCGATGTTGAGCTGTTCCGTAAGGCACTGGTTAACGGTATGGGTCGAGGTAAAGCTTACGGCATGGGTCTTATGACTTTAGCGCCACTTGCCCAGTAAAACCTCTACCTTGTTTATGCGCACATTGTGTGGGCGGGGCGCCAAACAGCGCCCCGCCTGATGCATAAGTAGACATGTGTTATCGACTTGTTCATTCTTCAAGGAGGAACGATGATTGGGGCAACTCCGCCCAATATCAGTGAGCTAACAAGGAGCTCAGAACGAATCTCTTACATTTATGTGGAACACGCAACAATTCACCGTGCAGACAACGCAATCACTGTGACAGAAGAGCGGGGAGTCGCCCATATCCCAGCAGCGTCTTTAAGCGCCTTACTGCTGGGACCCGGTACGCGGGTAACTCATCAGGCCATGACATTATTAGGAGAATGCGGTACCTCGGTTGTATGGGTAGGAGAGCAAGGGGTGCGTTACTACGCACACGGTCGGTCTTTAGCACGTTCCTCTCGATTACTCCTTGCTCAGGCAGAGAAAGTATCAAATACGCGTTCTCGCCTAGAAGTCGCACGCACTATGTATGCATGGCGTTTTCCCGACGATGACACTAATGGGCTCACGATGCAACAGCTCCGGGGACGTGAAGGTGCTCGGGTGAGGCGTGTGTATAGGTATTGGTCAGAGAAAACAGGAGTTCCATGGACACGACGTAGCTATAATCCAAATGATTTTGGAGATGGAGACCCTATTAACCAGTCTCTTTCAGCAGCACACGCTTGCCTCTACGGTATTGTTCACGCCGCAATAGTTGCTTTGGGATGCGCGCCAGGACTGGGATTCGTGCATACCGGTAACTCGTGGTCTTTTGTATATGACATCGCTGATCTATACAAGGCTGAGATTACTATTCCGGTGGCTTTTCAGGTGACTGCTAAGTATGAGGAAGGTCAGGATATTGGGGCTATTACTCGTCGTGCTGTCCGTGACCGTATTCGTGGTGAAAAGATTATGCAGCGGGTGGCCCGGGATATCCAGAAATTACTAGTGCCTGAAGAAGTTCCGGAGGATATCTTAGAAGCAGATATCGTGGGGCTCTGGAACGGTCGGGGAGAGGAGCAAGAAAGCGGGTACAACTATGGAGCTGATGAGTGATGATTGTTGTCGTATTATCCGCATGCCCGGTTGGTTTACGAGGTGATCTTACGAGGTGGCTATTAGAAATTAGTGCTGGCGTTTTTGTAGGAAAAGTGAGTGCGCGTGTGCGGGAGCATCTATGGAATCGTATTACGGTTACTTGTAGTGATGGACGTGCTCTTATGGTGTACTCGGCAGATAATGAACAGCGTCTTGATTTTAAGATTCATAATTATCCATGGGAGCCTGTAGATTTTGAGGGGGTTAAACTTATGATGCGTCCGTCTACTCCAAAAAAGGGGTTGGTACCTCGAAAAGGATGGAGCAAAGCAAGTCGATATAGGCGTGCTTCACGACGCAGGTAAGAGCATATCGTGTATTCTTGGAAGTAGGTTATGGGCTTTAAACTAATACTAAAACTTGAGGTATGGGGGTAAAACCCCATGTCAGAAAGTATGTTCCCCGCACCCGCGGGGATGAGCCCGTTGAACTACCCACCTATTCCAGCATCTACTAATGTTCCCCGCACCCGCGGGGATGAGCCCCATATTCATGGTGTGATTGATACGCTGCGTCAATGTTCCCCGCACCCGCGGGGATGAGCCCGCGCCGGGGTGGTGTTTATCTAGACGCTATTAATGTTCCCCGCACCCGCGGGGATGAGCCCAGGCGAGCAGCAACACGACGCACAGTAACCGCATGTTCCCCGCACCCGCGGGGATGAGCCCTTTCGGCTCCGAACGAACCAGGGCGTGCCGGGATGTTCCCCGCACCCGCGGGGATGAGCCTACTAGAGTGCCTAACCTTGCCGCCCGTGAGTGCATGTTCCCCGCACCCGCGGGGATGAGCCCCGGCGATACTTCCACGCCGCGCCCGTATTTCAATGTTCCCCGCACCCGCGGGGATGAGCCCTGTTTATCGGCTTAGACGTACTGATAGATACTATGTTCCCCGCACCCGCGGGGATGAGCCCCGAAGTATAGAAATCGTGTACAGACATACGGCATGTTCCCCGCACCCGCGGGGATGAGCCCTGGGGGTACCCTCAAAAGCTAGAGTACACAGCATGTTCCCCGCACCCGCGGGGATGAGCCCGTCTGATACCTGCACCTCTTCATCTTTAGCCGATGTTCCCCGCACCCGCGGGGATGAGCCCATTGGTTGGTTCCGCGATTTCGTAAACGCGGCATGTTCCCCGCACCCGCGGGGATGAGCCCAGTGGGTAGACCTGCATGAAGCTATCAGCAACATGTTCCCCGCACCCGCGGGGATGAGCCCGATAACCACCACGGCGAACACCTGGCACGTGAATGTTCCCCGCACCCGCGGGGATGAGCCCGTGTATCGTTGATAATTCAACTATAAACCCCTATGTTCCCCGCACCCGCGGGGATGAGCCCACTAACGGTAAGGGCGTTTCCTTCCAGATTCTATGTTCCCCGCACCCGCGGGGATGAGCCCTAGAAAAACATCTCAAACTCTATATAGAAGGAATGTTCCCCGCACCCGCGGGGATGAGCCCCGGCGGCGGCTGTCGATAAATCAGACGCTTTTATGTTCCCCGCACCCGCGGGGATGAGCCCTGTGGATTTTCCACTGGTGACACTTCCACGCCATGTTCCCCGCACCCGCGGGGATGAGCCCCCGCCGAGTGGGAGGAATTTAAAGCCTATAACATGTTCCCCGCACCCGCGGGGATGAGCCCTGGATAAAGAACTTATACCTACACTCAGGGCAATGTTCCCCGCACCCGCGGGGATGAGCCCCATTGGCAAGACCGGCGAGAAGGCTATCGACCATGTTCCCCGCACCCGCGGGGATGAGCCCTTCCCACCACCACACTATTTAAAGGAGGAAAAATGTTCCCCGCACCCGCGGGGATGAGCCCTGCGTTACTCCAGCCCTGTGACACAATCACATATGTTCCCCGCACCCGCGGGGATGAGCCCCTGGATACCGGATTTCCTCGCAAAAATGGTATATGTTCCCCGCACCCGCGGGGATGAGCCCTTCCGCAGGATTTTTGGTACCCGTGATAAAATATGTTCCCCGCACCCGCGGGGATGAGCCCCCGAGGTCTTCATAGACCGCGTTGAGCCGGTCATGTTCCCCGCACCCGCGGGGATGAGCCCCAGTCATTCCTGAGCGCGGCGGTCACAAACCCATGTTCCCCGCACCCGCGGGGATGAGCCCTTGCCAAACATGACTTGTGCGAATATGCCGAAATGTTCCCCGCACCCGCGGGGATGAGCCCCGTCTGCTGTTGCAGCTTCTCATTGCGGAAGAATGTTCCCCGCACCCGCGGGGATGAGCCCGGATGCAGGAGCAGGCTGCCCCTGACGCTGAGATGTTCCCCGCACCCGCGGGGATGAGCCCCGACCTCACCCAAATAGAAGCTGAACACACCCATGTTCCCCGCACCCGCGGGGATGAGCCCAACAACGGTAAGGGCGTGTCGTTCCAAATTCTATGTTCCCCGCACCCGCGGGGATGAGCCCTGTTTATCGGCTTAGACGTATTGGTAGATACTATGTTCCCCGCACCCGCGGGGATGAGCCCTATTCGAGTCATGTACGTAGCAACGAACGTGAATGTTCCCCGCACCCGCGGGGATGAGCCACGATTAGCTGATACCTGCTCATACGGTAGTTCAATGTTCCCCGCACCCGCGGGGATGAGCCCTATCTATAATGGATTCAGGTATTGTTTTCTGGATGTTCCCCGCACCCGCGGGGATGAGCCCTATCTATAATGGATTCAGGTATTGTTTTCTGGATGTTCCCCGCACCCGCGGGGATGAGCCCTATCTATAATGGATTCAGGTATTGTT
>ERZ772977.247-NODE-247-length-42085-cov-4.814276_pt1 | contig 42085 bp, 31 predicted proteins | sample MGYA00511131_ERZ772977 | MGnify/ENA primary metagenome ERZ772977 (study PRJEB29015, sample SAMEA2737935) | human oral metagenome | biome: human oral; feature: human-associated habitat; material: dental | place: China | collected 2151 ...
TGTCGGTGGCGCGCACGTCGCCGTAGCGCTGGACGCGCGCCAGGGAGGGGATCGAGGCGAGCAGGTGGACGACGTCGGGGTCCCCGGCCGCCCGCTCGTCCAGGGCGCGCAGCAGCTCGGGCAGCACCTCGCCCAGGTCGGCGGCCAGGGCCTCCTCCACCGCGCCGGTCACCTCCGGCAGGGTGTCAGTGCGCGCCAGCAGGGCGCTGCCCGCCGCGGAGGCCACCGTCGTGCCCCAGGCGGCGGCCTCGACGACGTCGACCGCCAGCTCGGGGCGCCATTGGAGGTTCCAGGCCTCCTTGAAGGTGCCGGTGCCGGAATTTCCGGCAGGCTTTCCCCAGTCGATGCCGAGGATCCTCAGGCGCCTGAGGAAACAGGACCTGGCCAGACCGTTCTCCTTGCGCAGGTCGAGGTCGAGCTCCTTCTCAGCGGCCTCCTGTTTTAGCCTGAGCCGCCGCGCGGTCGCCGTTAGGTCCGCGTCGAACGGGGTGCGGGGCACGTCGTCAGGCACCTCCCCGAGCAGTTCACCGACGATCGCCTCCCGGGTGACCAGGTCGAGGGCCAGGTCGCTTCCCTCGCACAGCACCGCCAGGGTGGCCTCCTGCACCTCGGACAGCCCGGGCATGGGACGGCCGCGCAGCACTGCGAGGGCATCGGCCAGCCGGATGCCCTCGATGACGTGTGCGGACGAGGTGGGCAGGTCGTGTTCACGCAGCACCGCGCCGACGTGGGTCAGCCAGCGTTCAACGGGACGGTCGGGGGCGGCGAACAGGTGGTGGTACCAGCCGGGGGAACGAACCCCGGCCCCGTAACCGGAGGAGGCGGCCAGCCTGCCGTGGGACCACGGCACCCAGGTGAGTTGGGTTTTCACCTTCGGCAGCTGTTTCAGCAGCGCGTTGTCGTCGGCCACCTTCACCTTCGCGGTCAGCGCCGGGACGTGATAGGCCCCACACACCACCGCGATCTTCTCGTGGGCGCGTTTCGCCGTTCGCAGCGCCTTGCGCATGTGTGCCTCGCGCAGCAGGGTCTCCTCGTCGTCGCCGCCGTTCTCGCGGACTGCGGCCATGGCCTCTGCGATCACGTCGAAGACATTCTCGTCACGCTGCTCGACGAGGTCCTCCCACCAACGTTCCGGATCGTCGTACCCGGCGGCCCCGGCCAGCAGGCCCAGCGGATCCGATTCCACCGTGCGTTCCTCCCTGGAGCGGGCGAGGCCGAGCGAGCTGGGAAGGTCGATGAACGATGCGGGCCGGGAGTTGCGGGTGGCCCAGTCGAGGGCCTGCCATTCGGGTGAGAAGGTGGCGAACGGCCAGAACGCGGCCCGGGATGGTTCGCCGGTCACCCACGCCAGCAGCGCTACCGGGGGTTTCAGACCGGCCACGTGGGAGACCATCGCGTCGGCGTCCGCGGGTCCCTCGATGAGGATCGCATCGGGGGCGAAGTCGTCGAGGGCGCGCAGCAAGGACCGGGCCGATCCCGGTCCGTGGTGACGGATCCCGTAGATCCGGATCTCGCTCATGGACGGTCCTCGATCACCGCGCCACCTGGCGGCAGGCACGGTAGAAGTCCTTCCAGTCGTCGCGTTCCCGCACCACTGTCTGGAGGTACTCCTGCCAGATCACCTGGTCGGCCACCGGATCCTTCACAACCGCACCGACGATGCCGGCCGCTACGTCCTCGGCCCGCAGCACACCGTCGCCGAAGTGCGCGGCCAGCGCCAGCCCGTTGGTCACCACCGAGATAGCCTCGGCGGCGCTGAGGGTGGCGGACGGGGTTTTCAGGGAGGTCTTGTTGTCCTCGGTGTGTCCCTGCCGCAGTTCCCGGAAAACCGTCACTACGCGACGGATCTCGGCGATCGCGTCGGTGGCCTCGGGCAGCTCCAGGGAACGTCCCAGTTCGGCGACACGCTTGGTGACGATCCTGAGTTCCTCCTCGGCACTCGAGGGCAGCGGCAGTACGACGGTGTTGAAACGGCGCCGCAGCGCGCTGGAGAGGTCGTTGACGCCGCGGTCCCGGTCGTTGGCGGTGGCGATCAGGTTGAACCCGGCGCGGGCCTGCACCTCCATGCCCAGCTCCGGCACGGGCAACGTCTTCTCGCTGAGGGTGGTGATCATGCCGTCCTGGACATCAGATGGCATCCGGGTGAGTTCCTCGACCCGGGCGATGGCGCCACGCCCCATCGCGGTCATGATCGGCGAGGGCACCAGCGCCGCCTCCGAGGGTCCCTCCGCGAGCAGGCGGGCGTAGTTCCAGCCGTAGCGCACGGCCTCCTCGGCGGTGCCCGCGGTGCCCTGCACCAACAGCGTCGAATCGCCCGAGACCGCCGCCGCCAGGTGCTCGGAGACCCACGACTTGGCGGTGCCCGGCACGCCCAGCAGCAGCAGCGCCCGGTCGGTGGCGAGCGTGGCCACTGCGACCTCGATCAGCCGCTGGTTGCCCACGTATTTCGGGGTGATCTGTGTGCCCTCGGGCAGGGTTGCGCCCATCAGGTACTGAACCACCGCCCAGGGCGAGAGCCGCCAGTTCGCCGGGCGCGGTTTGTCGTCGATCTTCGCCAGGGCGTCGAGTTCGTGGGCGAAGGCCTGTTCGGCGTGTGGGCGAAGCACGGTTTCAGTCATTTGGGTTCCTTGGTGTGAGCGATGGATTCGTGGATGCTGTAGCGCAGGGTCAGGGCGGCGAGGGCGTCGCGTACGGCGCTCTGACCGGGGTGTGAGAGGTCGGGATCTTCCTTCAGCGCCGTGAGACGTTCCAGTAGCTCGGGAATCTCCTGGGGATCGGTCGAGAACGCCAGGAGTTGGGTGGCAGCCTGGTGACCACCGGTTTTGGCGTTCACGCAGGCCCGGATACCATCCACGACTGCCCTGGTCGCCCCGGGACCGAGACGCAGCCCGTCCTGCTGCTGCAACCGGCGGCACATGTCGGGGAATTGTGTGAGCGCGGTGGAACGGATCGCATCCGCCAGGAAGGCGTCGCGGGTCGCGGGGGGCAGGAGCAGCGCGAGGGCCGGTTCGGGATGCTCATCGAGCAGTTCACGGGCGGCATCGGCATCACCCCAGCGGAGCACGGCGCTGGTCAGGGCCGGAAAGAGCGGAACCGGCTCGTCGTCCAGCAGCACACCGGGGGCGAGTTCGCGGACGCTGAGCCCCAGCTCCGCCCAGCATTTCGGCGGTACCACCGCGACGAGGTGCTGCACCCGCCCGGCGGGGCCCTTGACGCCGCTGATCGATGCGACAACGGCGTGGAGGTCGGCTGCCAGTTCCTTCTCAGGCGGTGCGACGGCGACGATGGAACGTTTCGGGGCACGCAGTTTCCCGAGCAGCCCCTTCCGGGGTTTCTCCACCCGGGTGAAGCTGGCGCGGGCCAGCCCGACCGCGCGGGCCAGGTAGGCCGAACCCTCGAGCCGGGCCAGCAGCCCCGCCGCGACCCCCGCAACCGTCTTGGAGCGGTCCTTCAGGAACCGCTCCAGCAGTTCCTCGTCATCCGGTCCCAGACCCACTTCCAGGGCCGCGATGATCTGGGCCCGGTCCGCCGCCTTCTCCTTCCGGGTCTGTTCGACCAGTTCCCGTCCTGCAGCGGCATCGGCGGTGCGCAGGTGTCGTAGCCACGCGAGGCGCTCGGGAAGGTTTCCCTCGTCCCAGTCCGACGGTTCCGGTCCGGCCACGGCCCGGCCCCTCAGCCAGGCGTCGCCAAGCCCCACCAGCCAGCGGCCCCGGGAACCCAGCACCGCGGGAAGCCGGGCCGCGATCTGCCGGTTGCCCTCGGCAACCTCCAACAGGGGGACGATGAGCCGGGTGGGCAGCACCAGTCCCGCTTCGGCGAGCAGCGTCAACGCCTCGAGCAGGATCGGGTCACGCATGGCCGGGGGACGGGCGCGAACCGCATTCATCGTGGTGACGAACGCGCTCGGGGGCTGATTGGGTTCCTGCGCCGGCGCGGGCGGGTACACCGCCAGCTCTCGGGTGCGAACATGAGCGCGGTGCACGCAGGCCTGCCGGGCTGCGTGGTCGAGAAGATCCGGTTCGGAGCTGCCCACCAGGGAAGCAGCAATGAGCTGGGAGGGTTTCACAGTGGGTGCACCGTCGCTTCCTGCAGATGGGCGATGGGTCGTAGGCCATCGGCACCGAGCTCACCGAACACGGTGGTGGGAGTGGTGCCCAGCTCGGTGAGCAGGCGCCAGTGGTCGGTGGTGTTGCCGGTCAGGGGCACTGCCCGCCCCGCGACCAGCCACGCCCCGTCGTCCCAGGCCAGCGACCCGTGGATGGCCACCGGCCAGGCCTCGCACCATGGATCGGCGGCCACCGCTTCACGGAACCCGGCGACGGCGGTTGCGACGTCATCGCCCACGATTTCCCAGCCGTCTACCCGCCGGGACTCGGCGCGCCGGGCCCCGACGACCGCCCTCAGCCGGAGCCGCCCGGGGTGGAAGTGGAGGTCGGCGTCGATCTCGGAACCCGGGTAGAGGCCGGTGTCGAAGCCGTCGCCGACCCGGGTGAAGAAAAGCACGAGGGCACGGGTGCCGGTGTCGCGGCCCCACAGCCAGACGCGCCGCACGCTGACCTGTTCCTCATCAGCATCGCGCATGCCCAGCACCACCCAGCGGTCCTTGATGCCGGGGGTCGCGAGCACGTCCTCGGTGCGGGTGCTCAACCCGATGCGGGATCGCACGATCGCCACGAGATCACCGGGTAGTTTCTCGCGTCCGGCCCATGCCCGGGCCAGGAGGTGCAGGGAACCGTACTCGTCAACGACGCGGGTGGGCCAGTCGCCCGACGACGGCTGGGCGGCGAGTTCCCGGAGCCGGGATGCGACGCCCGGGGCCTGCGCATCGACCATGCGCGCCGCCATGTGTTCCAGGCGCCGCGACCGTTCCCCGGCGTGGGTGGCCAGGCCCTCCCGGAGCTGGTCGGCCAGGAAACGATCGAGCTCGGCCAGACCGTCGGTGATCCTCCCCTCGCGTTGCGCGACCCTTTTGGCTGCAGCCGCCCGTTGTTCCTCGGTTCGTTGTCCCGGCTCGGTTTTCCTGGCAGCGCGGGCCTCGCGCGCATCCGCCCACTGGGAAGCAAACTCGGCCACCTCACCGGATTCGGAAACCCGGCCCTGGGCCCACAGGAACAGCAGGGCGAGGGCGTGCTTGCAGGGAAACTTGCGGCTGGGGCAGGAGCACTTGTAAGCGGGTGAGGCCACGTCGACGCTCACCCGGTACGGTGTCCTTCCCGACCCCTGGCAGGCGCCCCACAGCAGATCCCCCTGGAATCCGATCTCGGACCACGGACCCGGTGTGGCGAGTTTGCGGCCCGCCTTGATCGACGAGGCATCGGGGGCGGCTGCTTCGACCCGATCCACTGTCCACGGTTCACCCATGGGGCCAGAGAGTAACGGGCCCCACCGACACGAAACCTCCCGGGAATTGACCGGGATCAACCCTCCTACGGCGGGAGGAGCAGCAGGAGAACGTTTCTGTGGCTCGCTCGTCGTGCACCCTCGAGGTCCGGGATCACCGAGCCCGTGGCCCGTCCGGCGTTCACAGGACCACCACCGATCGCAGGACCTCACCCTGTTTCATCCGGTCGAAGGCCCGCTCCACCTCGTCCAGGGCGATTTCCTCGCTGACGAAGGCGTCAAGGTCCAACCGCCCCCGGCGGTAGAGATCGACGAGCACCGGGAAGTCGCGGCTGGGCAGGCAGTCCCCGTACCAACTCGATTTCAGGGAACCACCGCGACTGAAGACGTCGAGCAGCGGGATCCGGGGCACCTTCTCGTCCGAGGTGGGTACTCCGACCAGCACGGCGGTTCCCGCCAGGTCGCGGGCGTAGAAGGCCTGCTCCCAGGTTTCCGGCAGACCGACGGCGTCGATCACCACATCGGCCCCGAAGCCCTCGGTGAGGGCGCGGATCGCCGTCACGGGATCCTGTTTCCTGCTGTCCACGACGTCGGTGGCCCCCAGATCGCGGGCCCAGCGAAGTTTCCTCTCATCCAGGTCGACCGCGATGACCCGGCTTGCACCGGCCAACGCCGCGCCGACGACGGCAGCGCATCCGACTCCACCGCAGCCGATCACCGCGACGCTTTCGCCGCGCTTCACATCCCCGGTGTTGATGGCGGCCCCGAGTCCCGCCATCACGCCGCAGCCCAGCAGCCCCACTGCGGCCGGGCGCGCCTCGGGATCGACCTTGGTGCACTGTCCGGAGTGAACGAGGGTTTTCTCGGCGAAGGCACCGATCCCGAGCGCAGGGGTGAGTTCTGTGCCGTCAGTGAGGGTCATCGGCCGGGAGGCGTTGAAGGTGGCGAAGCAATACTGGGGTTCGCCGCGTCCGCACGCCCGGCATGTGCCGCACACGGCCCGCCAGTTCAGCACCACGAAATCCCCCGGGGACACATTGGTCACCCCGTCGCCGATGCGTTCCACGATCCCCGCTGCCTCGTGTCCCAGCAGGAACGGGAAGTTGTCATTGATGCCGCCGTCCCGGTAGTGCAGGTCGGTGTGACAGACCCCACAGGTGAGGACCCGCACGACCGCATCTCCCGGCCCCGGGTCGGGTATGACGATCTCCTTGAGCGTCACGGGGACACCCTGTGACATTGCGACCAGGCCACGCACTATTTCAGTTTCCATGTTGTCGAGGCTATGCAGGGATCCGGCGCCGCAAACCCCCTGCAGCCGGGTTCACAGGAAACCCACAGCCCGGGGATGCCAGGCCGCCGGGCCCGAGTTTGGCGCTGACAGGCTCCAGGAAACCCACAGCCCGGGGATGCCAGGCTCAGAAGGCGCGACCTCGGTGCAGGGCCCTCCACGGCCCGGTTCCCTCCGCAGACTTCGTGGGAGAATCGGGAACGCCATGACGAACCTCAGCGACCTCCTGCCCCGGGATCCCTCCCCCGATGCCCTCCTCGACGCCTTCACCGGGTGGGTGGAGTCCTCGGGCATCTCGCTGTACCCACACCAGGAGGAGTCGCTGCTGGCGGTTCTCGCGGGCGACAACGCCATCGTCACCACACCCACGGGCTCCGGGAAGTCATTGATCGCGCTCGGCGCCCACTTCGCGGCCCTGGCGGAGGGTCGCCGCACCTGGTACACCGCCCCCATCAAGGCCCTCGTGAACGAGAAGTTCTTCGCCCTGTGCGAAGCGTTCGGGGCCGAGCGGGTCGGGATGGTCACGGGGGACGCCTCGGTCAACGCCGACGCCCCGATCGTCTGCTGCACCGCCGAGATCCTGGCCAACCTGGCGTTGCGGGAGGGGCGCGGCGCCGATGCCGGGCAGGTGGTGATGGACGAGTTCCACTTCCTCGCCGAACCAGAACGCGGCTGGGCGTGGCAGGTTCCGCTGGTGGAACTCCCCCAGGCGCAATTCGTGATCATGTCGGCGACCCTCGGGGACGTGACGGCACTTGCCGATGACCTGACCCGGCGCACCGGCCGCGAAACGGCCGTGATCGGCGGGGCTACCCGCCCCGTCCCGCTCACCTACCGCTGGTCGCTGGCGCCGCTTCACGAGACCATTACGGAGATCGTCGAAACCCACCAAGCGCCCGTCTACATCGTCCACCCCACCCAGGGGGCAGCCGTCGAGCAGGCGACGGCCCTGCTCAGCCAAGGAGTGGTGCGCAAGGCCGGTGCCGCGGTCCCGGAGGAGTTGAAGCGGGCCATCTCGGGGTTTTCGTTCGCCGGTGGTTTCGGGGCGACGCTGTCCAAGCTGCTGCGCAGCGGGATCGGGGTCCACCACGCCGGGATGTTGCCGCGTTACCGGCGCCTGGTGGAGCAACTGGCCCAGCGCGGGTTGCTGGCGGTGATCTGCGGCACCGACACCCTGGGGGTCGGTATCAACGTTCCCATCCGCACCGTGCTGTTCAGCTCCCTGACGAAGTTCGACGGCCGGCGCCAGCGGGTGCTACGCAGCCGCGAGTTCCACCAGATCGCGGGCCGCGCGGGCCGCGCCGGTTTCGATTCCATCGGTAACGTGGTGGCCCAGGCCCCCGAGCACGAGGTGGAGAACGCCCGGATCCTGGCCAAACACCAGGGAGACGAGAAGAAACTGCGGTCGGTACGGCGCAAGAAACCACCGGAGGGTTTCGTCAACTACACGGAGGCCACCTTCACCAAACTGATCGATTCATCCCCGGAGCAGCTGCACGCCCGGATGAGGATCAGTCATGCCCTGCTGCTGAACCTGTTGCAGCGGGACGAGGAGACCGGCGTCGCGGTCGCCCGCCTGATCGACTCCACCAACCCGGAGCCGAAGGCACGCCGCGCCATGCTGCGCCGCGCCGCCGGGCTCGGCCGGTCGTTGCTGCGGGCCGAGGTGATCACCCGCCTGTCTGAACCCACCCCCGGCGGTCGCCGCTACCGGTTGAACGTCGATCTGCAGCGTGACTTCGCACTGAACCAGCCTCTGTCGGCCTTCGCGCTGGCGGTGGTCGAGACCCTCGACCCCGGCTCCCCCGACTACGCCCTCGATGTGGTCTCCGTGATCGAGGCGACCCTGGAGGACCCCCGAGTGGTGTTGCTGGCCCAGCAGTTCAGGGCGCGCGGCCAGGCGGTCGCGGAGATGAAGGCCGACGGCTGGGACTACGAGGAACGCATGGAGGCCCTGGAGGAGATCACCTGGCCCCAGCCCCTGGCCGAGCTGCTGGAGCAGGCCCACATCGAGTACTCGGTGGCGCATCCCTGGCTGTCGGAGACCCCGGTCAGTCCGAAGTCGGTGGTGCGGGACATGTACGCCCAGGGCATGACCTTCGGCGAGTACGTGGCCCACTACAAGCTGCAGCGCACCGAGGGGGTGCTGCTGCGCTATCTCACCGACGCCTACCGGGCGTTGCGGCAGAGCATTCCCGAGGGGCTGCGCACCGGCGAGCTGGAGGACCTGATCGCCTGGCTCGGCGAGATAACCAGGCTGGTGGACTCGTCGCTGCTGGACGAGTGGAACGAACTCGCCGCCCTGGCCGGGGTTCCCACCGAGCAGCGGGCCGAGGTGGCTCCCCCGGCACGGCCTGTCACGGGCAACGAACGCGCCTTCAGGGTGATGGTGCGAAACGCCATGTGGCGGCGTGTGGAGCTGTGTGCCGACGACGACGTGGACGGTTTGGCCGTCCTGACCAGCGGAGATCCCATGACCCGGCAGCGTTGGGACAACGCCCTGGGCGACTACTGGGACGAGCACGAGGACATCGGCGTCGGCGCGGATGCGCGCGGTCCCGAGTTCTTCGTCGTCGAACCGAGACGGGGCGGCAGGCTCTGGGAGGTGCGTCAGATCATTGACGACCCCGCGGGCAACCGCGACTGGTCCATCCTCGCCACCGTCGATCTCGACGCCTGCGACGAGGCCGGGGAACTCGTGCTGCGCACCCTGGACTTCAGCCGACTGGACGGTTGAGCAGAGGCAGGATCCGCTCGGTGAACAAGGGAGCCCATCCGGGCTCCGGGGAGGCCGGGTCCACGAACCGGGCCTCCTCTATCTCGGACCGCGGAACCGGGAGCCGGTCGAGGGGATCGGGTGCGCGGAAGACGTCGGCGAGAACAACGGTGTCGGCCTCATTGGCGGCCGCGGCACGATGCCTTCCCAGAGGCAGCAGCCCCTCCGGGTCGAGTTCCAGCCCCAGCTCCTCACGCAACTCGCGGACAGCGCACTGCTCCGGGGTTTCCCCGGGTTCGGGTTTCCCGCCCGGGTTGAGGAAGGAATCCGTGCCGCGTTTGCGGACCATCAGCACCCGGCCCGCCACATCGGTCAGAACCACGGCACTGACCCGAATCTCCCCGGGTCGGCGCATCCTCGTGTGCGGGATGCCCGCCTCCAAGTACTCCGAGCCCACCGGTTCGAACCCGAACTCACGATAGAGCGGAACCACGTGGCTCTGCGAGTGGATCACGATCGGCTGTCCGCCGAACCGCCCCAGCACGGCGGCAACCAGCGCACGCGCCAGGCCTTCGCCGCGCCTGTCGGCCCTGACGGCCACCCTTCCGAGGGATCGGGTCGCCCCCAACTCGGGTTCACCGAGCAACACCGTGCGCAGGTATCCGGCACAACCGGTTTCGTCGGGGATCCACCAATGGAAGGTCTCGGGATGCCGGTCGAGGTCATCGAGATCAGGAATGTCGATGCGTTGCTCCACGAAGAACACCTCGGATCTCAGGGACACGATCCCGAAGAACTCGTCCCGGGTCAGCTCCTCCCACCTCCTGGCCCGTATCGAGGTTCTCACGATGTCATCCACTCCCTTCGTCCCGCCGCGTGAAGTCCACGGGAACCGCAAAGCCCCCGCTTTGGTGGTGTGGCGTAACCTGAGAGTACAGGGCGCTTTCTAGGAGTGATTTGCCGTGAGCCTTGGTGGCTTGATGATCATGATGATTGTGGCCGGGATGATCTTCCTGGCACTCAGGGGCTCGCGCGCGTTGAACAGCGGTCAGCAGCCGCAACAGCTCGGCGCGGGACCGGTTCGATACGGTGAGGTCCCCCTCGGGGATGCGGCACGCGCATCCTTGGATGCAGACATCACGCGTTTCGGTGACGAGCTGCGTGATCTTGACCTGGACGTGGTGGGCATCGAGCTGAGTGAGGAGGCCCGAACGAATTACTCGGAGGCCCTCGACGCCTACGAGAACGCCAAACAGGCCATGAACCAGGCGCGTTACGAATCCGACGCCGCCGCCATCGCCCACATCCTTGAGGAGGGGCGTTACGCGATGGCGTGCGTGAAATCCCGTGCCCAGGGCAAACCGGTGCCGGAACGCCGCCCACCGTGTTTCTTCGACCCGGCCCACGGACCCTCCACCAAGAACGTAACATGGGCGCCTCCCGGCGGTGCGCCACGCGAGGTTCCGGCCTGTGCGCTCGATGCGGCCCGCGTCACCTCCGGCGCGGATCCGCACATCCGTATGGTTCAGCAGGGCTACCAGGCGGTGCCCTATTGGCAGGATCAGGGGCACGCCGCCTACGCGCGCGGCTACTACGAGCCCTATGGGCTGGATCCGGTGGTTCAGGGACTGGCGAAGGGCGCATTGCTGTTCGGGGGGTTCTCCCTCTTGATGGGGCTCCTCGACGACTGACCCGTTCGGCCCCGGTTCCATGAACCCGGCCCGCCGAGTCCCTTCGACCGGGAAAGCGTAGGACCGCCCAGTGGCGGGATTTCTGGTCATGCGGAAAAATGAGGCACTCGTCCGATGAGGGTAGGCGGTGCACGTGTTCAGGGAACTTCGAGGAGGGATCGGTGGATTCCTTCGATCCGCCGGCCTCATGTTCCGGTATCTGATCGTCACAAGCATTCTCCGGGCCACGGTCCTCTTTCCTTTGTTCTGGTGGGCCGCGAAGTACCTGTTCGCGATGCGGGGCCTGGTATCCCTGAACAACGCCAACGCGGGCCGTTTCCTGCTCTCCACCCCGGGGGCACTGTTCATCCTGCTCGCTCTGACGATGGTGTTGTTGACGACCCTGCTGGAGGTCGGCGGGTTCGTGAAACTGAGCGCCATCGCGATCGGAAGCGACACCAAACCCTCCTATTTCACCGTCATCCGAAGCATTCTCCGTTCCCTGCTCAAGATCACCGGGCCGGGTCTGGTTCTTCTCCTGCCGTTCGCGCTGGTGGTGCTGCCGTTGACGGGTTCGGCGCTGAACCCGAGCTTCCTCACCAGGTTTCGCATTCCGAATTTCATCACCACCACCATTCTTGCCAACCCCCTGTACACCGTCGCCTACTGGAGCCTCGTGGCCCTGATGCACGTCGCGGCTCTGATGATCGTCTTCGTCTTCCACTTCATGCTGCTCGGCGATCTCAAGGTCCTCGCCGCGATCAGGGCGAGTATTCGCCTGATAAAACCGAACGTGTTGCGCTTCGCGGCCTTCATGCTTCTCTCGGTCCTGTTCTTCGCCCTCCTCGCCGCGCTCGTCATCGGGGCGGTCGCCGGCCTCTATCTCCTGGGCAGGATGGCCGTCCCGGACGATGCCACCGTCCTCTCGACCTTCGTTGGTTCCGTTTTCGTGGTACTGCTGGCCCTGGTGGTCGGCCTGATGGCCAGTTTCGCGGTGCCGCTGGAGCTGTACCTGCTCACCAACCGCTACTACGCCTTCCTGCGGAAATTGCCCGATTCCGATCCGCTCAGGCCGCTGGCCGACGTCGTTCCCACCATGCCCCCCAAGAAACGTCCGAGCCTCCTCGACCGGGCCCTCGGGCACCGGGTCGCACTTGGTTTTCTCGTCACGGCGTTCGTGGTCGGCATCGCCGGTTTCTTCACCACCACCGCCGACGAGTTGACGGCTGCTCCCGACATCGCGGTGGTGGGGCATCGCGGCGGACCAGAAGACACCGCGGTGGAGAACAGCATGGAAGCGGTCGAGCAATCGATCACCGCCGGAGCCAACTACGTCGAGATGGACATCCAGCGCACCAAGGACGGCCAATACGTGGTTTTCCACGACGAGAATTTCTCGCGGTTCACCCACGAACGCCGCGCAGTCCACGAAATGACGCTGGCAGAGATCCGGGAGTTGGATCTCGGCGAGAAATCAAATGGCAGATTCAGCAGTGTCAGGGTACCCACCCTGGAGGAACTCCTGGAGAGAACCCGCGGGCGCATCGGGGTCTTCCTCGAACTCAAGGGTAGAAGCGCCGACCAGCAGATGGCCGACGACGCCGTGGCGGCCGTGAAACGCCACGACATGCTGGACCGCGTGGTGGTGATATCGCTCAAGTACGAGCTGATCACCGGAATTGAGGAACGCCACCCCGAGGTGACGAGCGGTTTCATCTATTTCCTGTCCTTCGGGGACACCGCACACCTGGTCGGCGACTACCTGATCCTTGAGGAGGACGCCGCCACCAGCGACACGATCACCCAGATACACGAGGCAGGCAAAAGAACCGCGGTGTGGACCGTCAACACCGAGGAATCAATGCAGAAATTCGTCAACTGGCCGGTGGATGCCGTGATCACCGACCGGGTCCGGCAGTGGCAGGCCGTCGCGGAGGAACGCCGACGGGCCGCCCCGCTGGACGTGCTGATGAATGAGCTCATCGAGTAGGCGGCTCCGGCGTCGTGGTGCCGGAGGATGTCGCTGACCTGGGGTACGCTTCGGGGCCGTATGACTTCCTCCGCGTTCGAACACCTCTCCCCCGCGTTCCCGCAGCGCGCCGCCTGGGGCACCGCGCAGAGTCTCCGAGCTTGGCAGGTGGCCGCCCTCGAGCTGTACGCGACGACCCAGCCCCGCGACTTCCTGTGCGTGGCCACCCCCGGTGCCGGCAAGACAACCTTCGCACTGCGCGTCGCCCATCAGCTGCTGCACACCCGAACCGTGAAACGCATCGTGGTGGTGACCCCCACCGAACACCTCAAGACGCAGTGGGCCGATGCCGCCGCCCGGGTCGGCATCCACCTGGATCCCGGCACTGGCGGGGTGAAACGGGGACGCTCCAGACAGTTCGACGGGTCGGTGGTGACCTACGCAGGGGTCTCCCTGCGCGCCTACGCCTACGAGGCACTGTGCAACCAGGTTTCCACGCTGGTGATCTTCGACGAGATCCACCACGCAGGCGACACCCGGAGCTGGGGGGACGGCATCCTGCAGGGTTTCTCCGAGGCCACCCGCCGCCTTGCGCTCACCGGCACCCCGTTCCGTTCCGACGACAGCCCGATCCCGTTCGTGACCTATGAGGAATCCGAGTCGGGGGTCAGAATCTCGCGGGCCGACTACACCTACGGCTACCGGGAGGCCTTGACGGACCACGTGGTGCGGCCCGTGATCTTCATGAACTACGGCGGGCAGATGCGTTGGCGGATGCGTTCCGGGGAGGTGCTCGACGCCGACCTGGGGACGATGCTCACCAAGGACCTGACCGCCCACGCCTGGCGCACCGCCCTGTCACCGACGGGCGAGTGGATCCCCGCCGTGCTACGGGCCGCCGACCAGCGCCTGACACAGGTGCGGCGCGCCATCCCCGACGCAGGCGGCCTGGTGATAGCCACCAATCAGACCGTGGCACGCGCCTACGCGAAGATCCTGACCGAGCTCACAGGGAAACGCCCCACCGTGATCCTCTCCGACGATGCCAGGGCCGGTGGGAGGATCGAGGAGTTCGCCGCGGGCCAGGATCGCTGGATGGTGGCGGTCCGGATGGTCTCGGAGGGAGTGGACGTACCCCGGCTGGCGGTCGGAGTCTATGCGACGTCCACCTCGACGCCGTTGTTCTTCGCCCAGGCGGTGGGCAGGTTCGTGCGTTCGAGGCGGCGCGGCGAAGTGGCGACGGTGTTCCTGCCCACCGTGCCGATCCTGCTGGCCCACGCCGCGACGCTGGAGCGGCAACGCGACCACGTGCTGGGACGTCCCCGCTCCGGGGAAACCGACATCTGGGCGGAAACAGAGGCCCTCATCGATGCGGCCAACCGCGAAGAAACGGCTTCCGATGACCTCCTCGGCGAGTTCGAGGCCCTCGAGTCCCAGGCCACCTTCGACCACGTGCTATTCGATTCCCAGGCCTTCGGGATGCACGCCGAACCCACCTCACAGGACGAACTCGACTACCTGGGCCTGCCCGGTCTCCTGGAACCCGAGCAGGTGAGCACTCTCCTGGCCGAACGGCAACGCCGCCAGCTCAGACGGCGCGAACGCAAGGACCCGAAATCACAACCGGAGGTGCCGCTGCACAGGGCACTCGCGAACCAGCGCAAGGAACTCAACTCCTTGGTGGCCCAGCTGGCTCGCCTGGAACAGCGCCCCCACAGCCACGTCCACGCCGACCTGCGCCGCGAGTGCGGTGGCCCGCCGCTGGCGCAGGCGACAACCGAACAGGTCACGGAACGCATCGCCAAGGCGAGGTCCTGGCTCAGACGTTGACCTCTGGTGTCGCGCAGACCCCTTCTGGCCCTATAATCTTTTTCTTCGAGCTTCATGAGGAGATTCAAGTCACATGTCCCAGTTCCCCTATGAATCATCCCAGCCCACAGATCCCTACGGGAACCAGCAACCCCCGGGCCAGATTCCCTACGGTGCCTATGCCCCCGGCGCGCCGAACCCGTATGCTCCTTGGGGATCACACCCCATCACGGGAGTTCCGTACTCGGAGAAATCCAAACTCGTCGCGGGACTGCTGGAAATTTTTCTCGGCCCTCTGGGGGCCGGACGCTTCTACACCGGCCACTACGGTCTCGCCGTGTGCCAGCTCCTGTTCGGCTGGATGACGCTGTACATCTGGCCCCTGATCGACGGAATCATCCTGCTGTCCACCGACTCCACGGATTCGGAAGGACGTCTGCTCCGCAGCTGAGCCACCGCCACCGTCGGTTCATTCGCCATTACGCTGGAGGCATGAGCGATGATCCCACGAAGTTGGCTCACCAGGCCGTCGAGTTCCTCTCCTCTCGGTTCGGTATGGACCACATCGACCTGGCGCTGGTGCTGGGCTCCGGCTGGTCCACCGGGGCCGATCAGTTGGGTGAAGGGCTCGGCGAGATCACGCTCGACGCGGTACCCGGTTTCACCGCGCCCGTCGTGAAGGGTCACGGTGGTGTGTTGAGGTTGATCCGGACCGCGGGCGGCAGGATCGCCGCAGTCCTGAGGGGCCGCACCCACTACTACGAGGGCCGGGGAGTCAATCCGGTGGTCCACGGGGTGCGCACCGTCGCCGCCTGGGGCGCCACAACCCTGGTCCTCACCAACGGCTGTGGCGGCTTGAACCCGGCGTGGGCACCGGGCAGTGTCGTCCTGATCCGCGACCACATCAACCTGACCGGCGCCACCCCGCTTCGGGGGGCCACCTTCACCGACATGACCGAGGCGTACTCGGGTCGGTTGCGTGACCTGGCCCGGACAGTGGACCCGGCGCTTCCCGAGGGCGTCTACGTGCAGTTCCGCGGCCCCCAGTACGAAACCCCCGCCGAGGTGCGGATGGCGGGGCTGCTGGGGGGAGACCTGGTCGGGATGTCGACCGCGCTCGAGACCATTGCCGCCCGCGAGGCCGGGTTGGAGGTGCTGGGGCTCTCCCTGGTGACCAACGCCGCCGCGGGCCTGACGGATTCGGGGCTCGATCACACCGAGGTGCTGCAGGCCGGGCGCGACGCCGGTCCGCGGCTGGCCTCGTTGCTGGCGGGAATAGTGGGTGTGTTGTGACCGCCCGGGATGCGGCCCGCTCCTGGCTGGCCGCTGACCCCGATCCGGACACCCGCGCCGAACTCGAAGAACTGCTGGGGGCGGCCGATTCCGGGGATCCGGGAGCCTCGGAGGTCATTGAGGATGCCTTCAGCGGCCCGTTGGTCTTCGGTACGGCCGGGCTCAGGGGCCGGATGGGGGCCGGTCCGAACCGCATGAATCGCCTGGTGGTTGCCCGGGCCGCGATTGGCGTGGCCGACTGGTTGGAGGAACACGGCCACGCCGGCGGGCAGGTGCTGGTCGGTCACGACGCCCGCCACAAGTCCGAGGAGTTCGCCCGCGACACCGCGGAGATCCTGGCCGGGGCGGGTTTCAAGGTGCTGCTCACGGGAGCACCCGTCCCGACCCCCCTGGTTTCCTTCGGCATCCGCCGTTACGGCTGCGTCGCGGGGATCGTCGTGACGGCCTCCCACAACCCTGCCGTCGACAACGGCTACAAGGTCTACCTCGGCGACGGGTCGCAGATCATCCCGCCGACGGACACACAGATCGCCGACCACATCGCCGCCCACCCCGTCGATTCCCTCGCCCGGCTTCCGCGCAGCGACTCGTACGAGGTGATGTGCGACCAGATCACCCGCGACTACGTGACCCGGAGCGCCGGTCTCGTCCCGGAGGGGGCTGCCCGCGAGATCACCTGGGTGCACACCGCGATGCACGGCGTGGGGGCCCGCACCCTCCGGGAGCTGACCAGGGCTGCGGGGTTCCCTCCCGCCCACGAGGTTCCAGAACAGGCCGAACCGGATCCAGACTTCCCCACCGTCGCCTTCCCGAACCCGGAGGAACCGGGTGCGATCGACATGGCCCTGGCGCTGGCCGGGAGAACCGGGGCCGATCTGGTGGTGGCGAACGATCCCGACGCCGACAGGTGCGCGGTCGCCGCTGTCGTCGACGACCGGTGGCGGATGCTGACGGGCGACGAGCTGGGCCTGCTGCTCGCGGGGCACATGATCCGGCGAGGCACGAAGGGGGTACTGGCCAGTTCGGTGGTCTCCTCCGGTGCCCTCGCCGCACTGGCCGCCGCGAGGGGACGAGATCACGTCACCACCCTCACCGGTTTCAAGTGGATCGGGAGAGTTCCGGATCTCGCCTTCGGCTACGAGGAGGCCATCGGCTACTGCTGCGACCCCGGAGCGGTCCCGGACAAGGACGGCCTGACCGCGGCTCTCATGGTTCTCGAACTGGCCGCCGGGTTGCGGGCCGAGGGCCTCACCCTGGCTGACCGATTGGACGAGCTGACCGCCGAGCTGGGGCTCCACGCCACGTCCCAGGTGGCGATCCGCGTCAGTGATCTCTCCCTGATCACCGACGCCATGGCCAGACTGCGCGAGAACCCACCCACGTCCCTCCTGCACGCGCCCGTCACCTACCGCGACCTGGCGGAGGGCACCTCCGGGCTTCCCCCGACCGACGCGGTGGAGCTGTCCGGCGACGAGGTGCACGTGGTGGTGCGTCCGTCCGGGACCGAACCGAAACTGAAGTGCTACCTGGAGGTGCGGCTCACACCCGAGAGGTCCCGGGACGGCGCGGCCGCCAGGCTGGCCGCCGAAATCCGGATGATGGCGCTCCGGGGGCAGATGCAGTCCGTTCTCGGCCTGAGCTGAGGAATTCCACGAACTCCGGGGCACGGTCCGTCTGCACCCGGAGGCCTCTACTCTGGGAATCATGCGTAGGTTGTTCAAGGGGTTGTTCCTCGTCATCACGGTGGTTCTCGTGGGACTGGCGAACAGCCCACGAGCTTGGGCCGACGACGCCGCGCCCGTGAACCGGTGGAGAACCACCGTCAATCTTTCCAGCGACGGAATTGCCCACATCGAGTATGAGTTCGAGATGGATTTCTCCAAGGTCGAAGGACGTGGACCTGTCATCGCTTTTCCTGAGAGGCAACGAACCAACATTGAGCGGGAGTGGTTGAACTTCGGGATTTCCAACATTGACGTGAGTTCTCCCAGTGGCGCCAATTCCGAGACGAAAATCACCCACGAGGACGGAAACGTCAGCATCCGGGTGGGAGAAAAGAACACGGTCTACCACTCCCCTCAGACCTATCGAATCAGCTATGACGTCACCGGGTTGATCGCCACCAACAACTCACAGAGCGGTTTGGATGAGTTCAGTTGGAACCCCATCACGGGTGGAAAATCAGAAATCCGGAACTTCCAGGTGACAATCACCGGCCCAGCAGACATCTCGAAGACTGCCTGCTGGCGTACCAGAGACCTGAAAACCCCTTGCACGTCCAGCGCCAGCGGCACCACCGCGTCGTACTCCGTGGACACGATCCCGAGCGACGAGCCGGTTCAAGTGGTGGCTGGTTTCCCGGCAGGCACCTTCCCCGGGGTCACCCAGAACGTGACGAAGGACCCCACTCTTTTGGAACTTGCCTCAGAGGCTTATTCGCTGAATCCGGTCACGGGTGCCACCACTGCAGTGCTGGGAGCAGGAGCCGTGGCGGGGTTGTTCGTGATGCGGAATCGGAAGGCCCGGGACGAGGTGTTCATTGATCTCGCTCCGGGGCTGGCCCCAGCCGATGGCGAGACAGCCCGAGTGGGGAAACGCCGGGGCAAGGCGAACGTGGCCGTCGCCTTCCAACCGCCCCAAGGTACCCGCCCCGGAGAGATCGGCACCCTGATGGACGCCACCGCCAACTCCGTGGACATCTCCGCAACCATCATCGATCTGGCTGTCCGTGGTTACCTCACGCTAGCCCCCCTCCCCAAGAAGGGCCACGTACTGAAACGCACCGGCAAACGCGGCACACACGAGCTGGCCGACTATGAACGGCGGCTTCTCCGCAGCATCTTCAAAGCCGGGAAAAGCGTCACCCTCAAGGAGCTGAGAAGTGAGAAATACGGTGATGTGCAGAGCAGGGCGAAGAAGAATCTCTACGCCCAGGTGATGTCGCTCGGATGGTTCCGCGGTGACCCACGCAAGGCGCGCAACTCTGCGCTGGCCCTGGGCATTGTCCTGGCCGTTGCAGGCTTGGCGGGCAGCCTGTTCCTGGGGCTGGTATTCGGCTGGGGACTGATTCCCCTACCGATCGCCTTGTTCGGCATCGGGTTGATCTTCCTTTCCCGCCGTTTCGGAAGCCGTACGGCCCAGGGATCGGCGGCGCTCGAGCAGGCGCGAGGTTTCGAGCTGTACCTGCGTACCGCGGAAAAGGACCAAATCAAATTCGAAGAAGGTATCGATGTCTTCAGCCGCTACCTGCCCTACGCCATGATCTTCGGCGTCGCCGAGCGCTGGACCAAACTGTTCGCCCAGCTCGGCGCCGAGGGTCGCTACCACGCTGACACTTCCTGGTATCACGGCACGGATCTTTACCACTCCACAGGCCTTTTCTACGCAGGCCTCAGCAGCTTCTCCCAGGATTTCTCGCACTCACTGTCACAGGCCACGGCCGCTGCGACCGCAGCGCAGGCAGCCTCAAGCAGTTCTTCCGGAGACTCGGGATTTTCCGGAGGAGGCGGATTTTCCGGTGGGGGTGCCAGCGTGGGTTCATGGTGAACGGAAGGAATCAGTCGCGCATGAAACGACACGGATTTCAGGGACTACTGGCGCTGACCATCGTCCTGCTGACGGCCTTCCTGGCCGCCCCTCACGCATGGGCCGACGAGTCGGCCCCGATCACCCACTGGAACGTGGACGTCAACCTGTCGCGGGACGGGGTGGCACACGTGAACGCCGAACTCGAGATGGACTTCTCCACAACCCGTGGGCGCGGCCCGGTTTTCGTCCTGCCCACCCGACAGCCGGGTGGGGAGGATGGCCAGTTCTACCGCTACGAGATCTCCGGCATCCAGGTCAGCTCCTCCACAGCCCCGGACCAGACCCAGACCACCGAGGACAAGGAAGGCAACATCCAGGTTCGGGTCGGCGACACGTACCAGTACCTTCACGAGAAACACACCTACCGGATCAGCTACACCGTGACCGGCTTGATCGCCCCCAACCATCCGGAGAGCCACCTCGACGAGTTCAACTGGAATGTCATCGGCAACTGGCGGGGCAGGATCAACCACTTCAGGGTCAGCGTCACTGGCCCCGAGGCCGTGTCGAAGGCCGCCTGCTGGACCGGAAGCAACTACAAGCAGTCCTGCACATCCAGCAACAGCGAGAAAACAGCCACCTACAGTTTGTCCTCGATCAGCCCCGGAACGCCTGTGCAGGTGGTGGCGGGATTCCCGGCGGGTACCTTTCCCGAGGCGAAGCAGAACGTGGAATACCGGCGAACCCTCAGCAACGCCTTCTCGTTGACGCCGCTCACGGGGGCGGCGACGCTGGTGACGACCGCAGGGGCTGCATTCGCCATCGTCAAGATCCGCAACCGGTACGCGCGGGACGAGGCCTATCTCGGGGTGGCCCCCGGTTTGAGCCCACGCGCCGGTCAGGGGGAGCAGATCGGTTTTCTGCCGGACAACCTGAACATCGCGGTCCAGTTCCATCCCCCGAAGAACGCCACCCCGGGTGAGATCGGTACCCTGATGGACGCGAACGCCGACTTCATCGATGTCTCCGCCTCGATCATCGACCTTGCAGTTCGCGGCTACCTGGTGATCACGGCGCAGGAGGACGGCGATCACCTGCTCACCCGGACCGAGAAGGATCAGACACAACTCGCCGAGTACGAGAAAAGGCTGCTGTCGAAGCTTTTCCAGTCGGGCGATGAGGTCACCCTGAAGGAGCTCGGCGACGAAAAATACGACGGCCTGGATTCCGAGATCCGGGAGCTGCTCTATCAGCGGGTGGCGGAACTCGGTTGGTTCCGTGAAAACCCGAAATCCATGCGCTGGTCCGGGATCACCGCCGGTTTTTTCATCAGTGCCGTAGGATGCCTGTTCACCCTGGTCCTCGGCTACGGTCTCGGCTGGGGCCTGGCGTGTCTTCCCCTCGTGGCAATCGGCATCGCGGTGCTCATGATGTCCGGAAAGTTCGGGAAACGCACGGCCAAGGGCTCCATGGCCTTGGTTCAAGCGCGTGGTTTCGAGCTGTACCTGAGCACCGCCGAAGCGGACAAGTTGCGCTTCGAGGAGGGCGTCGACATCTTCAGCCGCTACCTTCCCTACGCCATGATCTTCGGTGTGGCGAGGCGGTGGATGGAGCTGTTCTCCCAGCTCGAGCAGACGCACCGTTTCGAGGCTGACACGTCCTGGTATCAAGGGGTTAATCTCCAAACCTCGAACAGCGCCTTTTACACCAGGTTCTACAATTTCTGCTACAACTTCTCGGACTCCATGTACACGGCCCATGAAGCCGCAAGAGCAAGCAGCTACAGTTCGAGTTCCTTCTCCTCGTCCAGCTACACCTCCTCCGGAACCTCGGGAGGTTCCGGTTTTTCAGGTGGCGGCGGGTTTTCCGGAGGCGGCTTCAGCGGCGGATCATGGTAGAGGAAACCGATCCGCGGATCCGGCCCCAGGGGTCGGTGCGTTCCCACCGAAATGCGGGCCGCACCCCGTTTGCCCTTGTGAGGCTCTACTCTGGGCACCATGCGCAGATCGTTCACAGGGCTGTTCGTCGCCATCATCGTGGTGCTCGGTGGGTTGGTGACCAGCCCGCAAGCACATGCGGACGACGCGGCTCCCGTCAAGTGGTGGCGAACCGCCGTCAAGCTCACCAGCGACGGGACGGCTCAGGTTGAGCACGAGTTCGAGATGGATTTCTCCAAGGTCGAAGGGCACGGACCCGTCATTGCGCTACCCACGCGGCAACGAACCAAGAACGAGGATGAGTGGCTGAATTACGGAATCTCCAACATCCGCACGAGCTCGCCCAGCAGTGCCCGGTCCGACACAAAAGTCACCGAGCAGGATGAATACAGCACCATTTCCATCCAAATGGGGAGCAATGGTGTCACGTATTCCACCCCGCAGACCTATAAGATCAGTTTTGACGTCACCGGCTTGATCGCCCCCAACCATGCGGAGAGCGGACTGGACGAGTTCAACTGGAACCCGATCTCCTCCGGCACCAAATCAGAGATCGCAGACTTTCAAGCAACAGTTACCGGCCCTGCAGATGTCTCGCAGGCTTCCTGCTGGCACACCAAGGAAATGAAAACCCCCTGCGATTCCGAGGTCAACGGTTCCAGCGCCTCCTACACCGTGGGCAGAATCCCAGCCGGAAACCCGGTCCAGGTGGCCGCTGGTTTCCCTGCCGGCACCTTCCCCGGGGTCACCCAGAACATCACGAAAAACCCAAACCCCCTCACCGGCGCATATTCCTTGTCCCCCACTTCCGGGATCGCCATCGCTGCATTGGGCATGGGGGCGGTGGCAGGTTTGATCCTGATATGGCACCGGAGGACCCGTGACGAGGTATTTCTCGGCCTTGCCCCCGGGCTGACGCCAACCACCGGGGCAACTGCCACGGTGGGTAAGCGCCGGGGAAGGACGAACGTGACCGTCGCCTTCCAGCCACCCCAGGGCACCCGTCCCGGGGAGATCGGCACCCTGATGGACACCACCGCCGACTCCGTGAACATCTCCGCAACCATCATCGACCTGGCCGTCCGCGGACACCTCACCCTGACCCCACTCCCCAACGGTGATCACCTATTGGCCCGTCGCCCCAGTCAGGACACAAAAGCGCTGGCCACCTACGAGTGGCAGCTACTGTGCAGCATCTTCAGCGCAGGCGACGAGGTCACTCTCACACAACTACGTGACGAAAGGTACGGACAGCTACAGCGAAGATTCCGTGATGACCTCTACGACCAGACGGTCTCACTCGGCTGGTTCCACGGCAATCCGAGAGAAGCACGTAAAAAAGCACACAGCATGGGGTGCACTCTCGCGATGTGCGGATTCCTGGGAAGCCTTCCGCTGGGAGTGATGATCGCTCTGCTTCTCCAAGCAAAGGGCTGGGGGCTGGTTCCTCTGCCCATTGCACTGTTTGGCATCGGCTTGATCCTCCTGTCCCGCAGGTTTGCAACCCGCACGGCACAAGGATCAGCAGTCCTCGAACAGGCAAAGGGTTTCGAACTGTACCTACGCACCGCAGAAAAAGATCAACTCAAATTCGAGGAGGGCACCGATATCTTCAGTCGCTACCTCCCCTATGCCATGATCTTCGGCGTCACCGAACGCTGGACCAAACTATTCGCCCAACTCGGAGCAGAAGGCCGCTACCAACCCGACACCTCCTGGTACCACGGCGCAGACATCGATAACTCAGCGAGCCTGTTCACCACCACGTTTTCCAGCTTCTCCGGTGACTTCTCACTATCGCTGTCACAGGCCACCTCCCAGGCCACAGCGGCCGCTGTGGAAGCTCAAGCGGCCTCGAGCGGATCCTCCGGAGATTCCGGCTTCTCCGGAGGCGGGGGATTCTCCGGCGGCAGTGCCAGCGTGGGCTCCTGGTGATCGGGCCGGAAAGGCAACACACGAACACAGACTGCCCGGGTTGTTGCATTGACCGCGATCCCGTCGTGGCACAGCCAGACGACTCGCCTCCAGTCGGTATGAGTTCTTTGTCTCACTCCTTCCGGATCGGCGCCCAGCTCGGCCCCTCCGTCGCCAGCTTCTCGTCGAGTTTGCGGAACAACGGGCTGGGTTTTGCCAGCGGGGTGCCGGCAACTACGGGGCGGCGTTTCCACACCGCCTGCTGGGCCGCGTAGTCGCCGGTCAGGATCGGATAGGTGACGTCACCGTCGGTGACCTCCCTGAGCTCCGGCTGGGCCGCCCATACCCCTTCGTTGCCGAGGGCCTCGAAGACGGCCTGGGCGGAGTGCGGCAGGTACGGGGTCAGCAGGGTGTTGCAGTCGGATACCACTTGCAGCGCAACGTGCAGCACGGTGTCGCGGCGGGCCGGATCGTCCTTCAGCTTCCAGGGTTCCTGATCGGACAGGTACTTGTTCGCCAAGGAGACGATCCGCATCGCCTCGGTGATACCGGCCTTGAAGCGGCGGGCCGCGATGTGCTCCCCCACCGTTGCGAAGGCCGCGGCGGAGGCGTCGAGCAGTTCACGGTCGGCCTCGGTGAGTTCCCCGGCCCGGGGGATCGCGCCATTGTTCTTGTGGGCCATGGAGATGGAGCGGTTGACCAGGTTGCCCCACTCATTGGCCAACTCGAAGTTCACCCGGCGCACGAACTCCTCCCATGTGAAGTCGGTGTCCTGGTTCTCGGGTCCGGCCACCGCGATGAAATACCTGAGCGCATCGGGTCCGAACTCGTCCAGGAAGTCACCGACGAAGATGGAAGCACCCCGCGAACTCGACACCTTCGAGCCGCGCATGGTCATGAACTCCGACGACACCACCTCCGTAGGGAGCTGCAGCTCCCCCAAGGCAGGTTTAATCTCGCCGCCGGCGGCTCCCTGCCCATTCGCGCCCAGCAGGATTCCCGGCCAGATGACGGAGTGGAAGACGATGTTGTCCTTGCCCATGAAGTAGAAGCTCTGGGCGGCCTCCTCGTTCCAGAACTTCCGCCAGGCGTCCGGGTCCCCGCTGCGCCTGGCCCATTCGATCGAGGCCGACAGGTAGCCGATGACCGCGTCGAACCACACGTAGATGCGTTTCATGGGCGCATCGACCCATCCTTCGAGGGGAACGGGAACCCCCCAGTCGAGGTCGCGGGTGATGGCCCTGGGGCGGATCTTCTCCAGCAGGTTGTGGCTGAACTTCAAGACGTTGGGCCGCCAGTCCTCGCGGGAGTCGAGCCACGTCGTCAGCTGTTCCGCGACCTTCGGCAGGTCGAGGAAGAAATGCTCGGTCTCCACGAACCTCGGGGTCTCGCCGTTGATCCGGGAAACCGGGTTGATCAGGTCTGCCGGATCGAGCTGGTTCCCGCAGTTGTCGCACTGGTCGCCACGGGCCCCTGAGGAGTCGCAGATGGGGCAGGTGCCCTCGATGAAACGGTCGGGCAGGGTGCGTCCCGTGGACGGGGAGATGGCACCCATCTGGGTCTGGGCGATGACATAACCGTTGTCGTACAGCGCCGTGAAAACCTCCTGCACCACCCGGTAGTGGTTGGGGGTGGTGGTGCGGGTGTAGAGGTCGTAGGACAATCCCAGCCCCTGCAGGTCGGAAGCGATCACCCGGTGGTACTTGTCTGCGCATTCACGGGCCGTCAGGCCCTCGGAGTCGGCCTTCACCTGGATTGCAGTGCCGTGTTCGTCCGATCCGGAAACCATCAGCACATTGTGTCCCGCCATGCGCATGTAGCGCGCGAATACGTCCGAGGGAACACCGAAACCGGACACATGACCGATGTGGCGGGGACCGTTCGCGTAGGGCCAGGCAACCGCCGCTAGAACGTCAGAACACATGGCCCGCATCCTATCGGGTGTGGCTCGGACCCGCCCGCTCACTCAGGCCCGTGCGATCCGGAAACCTCCCCAGCCTCCCCAGGCGGATCCGACCAGCATCAGGATCACCCAGCAGGTCCCGACGATGAACGCGACCAGATCGAGCCCGGCGAACAAGGGCCACAGCACCAGGTAGAACAGCGCCACCGCAGCGCCCCAGCCCAGGATGGCGATCCCCACCCCACGCCAGCCGTAGCCCAGCCAGAGCGCACACCCCAGCATCAGCAGTGCCACGATCGGCAGGCCGTAGAACAGGAACAGCCCCTCGGAATGGCCTCCGTCCCCCAAACCAACGGTCAGCCGAGAAATGCTGCCGACGACCTGCCAGAGCATCGGCAGCCCGACGCTCAACGCGACGAGCATGGGAAACACCCGCCGCCTGGCGTGTCCCAGGGCGACGGTGAACCGCGCCCCCCACAGCCACAGCAGCGGCACCGTTGCCAAGCAGACCAGGAAAAGCACACCTGCCGGTTCCTGAACGTTCTCCCGCCGGAAGGTGGCAACCATCACGATGTCCGCCAGCCAAGGAACCACGGGCCACCAATAGCGCCACGCGAATCGCCCGCCCATGGCGGACAGCACCGCACCGACATCTCCGTTCATCGTCACTTCCCTCCCTCGACGTCCACTTGGGCGTCGCGCCTGGGGCCGATCAACAGATCGGCCAGTTCCCGGAGACTCACAGGTTTCGCCGGCAGGTCACCCTCCGCTCCCTTCCTGACCACCGCACTGGCCCATGCCCCTTCCCGGTCCAACCGCCCAAGCCTGGGAAGCGCGTCCACCTCCACGACCGGCCCGCTCACCCTCGTGAACGAGGTGACCAGGCCTCTTACGGTGTCGGCGGCCGTGACCCGGCCGCCCTCCATGAGGGCCACGTACTGGAACAGCGGTTCGGCCTCGTCGACCAGGTGCGTGGAAATCAGCAGGGTGCGGGGAAACAGATGCAGCTCCTCCAGCAGAACTCGTGTGAAACGCTGCCGGGCGGGTACGTCGAGTCCGTTGTAGGGCTCGTCCAGCAGGGTCAGCGGGGCGCGGGCCGCCAACGCCAGGCTGAGGAAGGCGGCCGTGCGTTGTCCACGGCTGAGGGCCATGGGGTGGCGACTCTCGGGAACGTCGAACCAGGCCAGCAACTCGATGGCGCGTTCCATGTCAAAGTTCGGATGCACCCGGGCGACGTGGCGCGCAAGGTCGCGCAGGCGCTGGTCCCCTCCGAAGGGCCAGTGTTCAGCTGTCAGATAGACCGTCCCGGAAGCCGCCTCGGGAAGTTTTCTGCCGAAGACCTGCGCTTCGCCGGTGTACCGGGCCTCGCGGCCGGCCAGTAGCCTCAGCAGCGTGGACTTGCCGGCCCCGTTCCGTCCGATCAGGCCGGTGACCGAACCGATGGGGGCAGACAGGTTCACCTGCTGCAGCACCACCCGTGAGCCCAGCCCGACCTGAACGTTGCTCAACCCGAAGGCAGCTTCACCTACCACGTCGTGCCTCCTTCATGCGCACCGGAAGCTGTTCAGCCCACCAGTCGAGAATCGCTTCGAATCTTTGTCTTCTGTGCCAAGGTGTCCCGGACCGCGACAGTTCGTGGTTCTCCCCGGGGAAGATCATCATCCTGGCTGTCACCCCGTTGCGCCGCAATGCGGCGAAGTAGCGCTGTGCCTGCTCCAGCGGGCACCGTAGATCGCGTTCGGAGTGGATGACCAGCGTCGGGGTCCTGACCTGCCCTACCCTGGCCATGGGCGACTGCTGTTCGACCTTTTCCGGGTCGGCACCGACATAACCGTCGGAGAAGAACCACCCGATGTCGCTGGTCCCGACGAACGCGGCGGGATCCAGGTAGCCCCGCTCGACGACGGCGGCGGCGAACCTGTTGTCATGGGCGGTGATCCACGCGGTCAGGTAGCCCCCGTAGGAGCCCCCCATGATCCCCACCCGATCCTCGTCCAGGCTCTTGAACTGTCTGCACGCCCCGTCCAGGAAGGCCAGTACGTCAGCCATGTCAACCACGCCCATTCGTTCCTTGACCGCCCGGCCGTGGGCCTGCCCGTAGGACGAGGAACCCCGCGGGTTGCACTGCACCACGGCATAGCCGGCACGAACATAGACCTGGGCCTCGTCGAAGAAGGCCCAGTTGAAGTTCGAGAACGGGCCGCCGTGAATGTTCAACAGGACCGGGTGAGGCCCCTGCCCCGTGGGAACGAACACCCAGCCGTGGATGTCGTTGCCGTCCTCGCCCTGGATGGTCAACTCCCTCGGCTCCACCGGGGTCGCCGCGGCGACGAGGGGCCGCGCGAAATCGGTCAGGCGGACGAGTCTTCCCTCGGCCACCCGGGCGAGTTCCATGGGGCGCGTGGCCTCGCTGACAACCGCCACGCTCACCCCCGAGCGTTCAGCAGCCGCACTGACCACCTTCGGGCCCCTGACGAGAACATGGACCCGGCCCTCGGGGGAGATCGCGTGCAGTTCCCCGCAGCCCCGGACCCGGGCGGGGGCCAGGACGGATTCCTCCCCGAAGGGCTCCAGGAAACTCCACGGTGCCTCGTAGTCGCTGATGGCCGGATCCGTGAGGATCCGGGGTTCGGTGCCGGGTTCCGCATCGGCGGCCAGGGCAGCGACAGCCTTTGCGCTCCCGACGAAATCGAGCCCGCTCTCACCGAGGTGTTCCGCCAGCAGGAACAGGGTCCTGCCGTCACGGCTGAACCGGGGCCGCGACCATGCCCACGCGGCTTCGGGACCTCCGGCCACGAGGACCGGTTCCCCTCCGGTGACGGGCACGCGGTAGATCATCGAGCGCAGATCCGAGTCCTCCCCGGCGTGCAGGGCAGCGGTGAAGCAGACCCGTGTCCCGTCGGGGGTGAACTCCGGCTGACAGCAGTCGGCCTCCAGCGGGGTGAGCAGCCGCGCCCGGGGGATTCCACGCCTCCCCCCGAGCGTTGTGTTGTCCCTGGGTTCCTCCTCGGTTCCCGTTGCCGCACGCCCCCGGGGCTCCAGCCAAGGGTCCTCGTCGGGGGAGGGAACCTCCAGGAGGTAGATCCCCCGGGGACGGTCCCGGATGTATCCGATCCCGTTCGCCTGGTATTTGTTTCCCACGATCAACCTGGGATCCTCACGTTCGGCGGGAACGCCTTCGAGAGTCCCGTAACGCCCCTCCTCGGGCATCCTGGCCACGAACGCCAGCCTCCTGGAATCCTGGGACCACACGAACTCGTCCACACCCAGCGGGGCGTCGGTGATGATCCTGGGTTCCCCACCCTCGGCGGAGACGATGGCGAGTTGTGGTCTGGCATCGACGCCGCCCCGCAGGAAGGCCACGGTCTGCCCGTCGGGGCTCAGCTGCGGAGCCAGGTCCGAGATGCCCCGGGTCAGGGGTCGGGGACGCCCCCTGCCCGCCGTGGCCACACTCCAGATTCTCCCGACGCGGTCGTCCACGTCGAAGGAAGGACGGCTCGCCGCGAAAACTGCCTGTTCACCATCGGGGCTGAGGGTCGGGGACGACAGGGTGACCAACAGGTCCAGGTGGCGTGGTTTCACACCCCATACCGTAAGGCTTCAGGACTTCCGGGCGCCACGCGGGCCCAGCGGACGGACAGGCCAGGGCAGCTTACGGATCGGGACGGACATGGGGCGCGCCATGGCCGCCCCTGCGGCGACACCCGCGGCCAGGATGATGCCGACGGCGGCCGCGGTCATCAGGTCCTGCTGGCCGTCCACGAAGGACGTCTCCCCTGTCCCGAGGGCTAGTTTCAAAACCCCGGACCAGGTGACCAGACCGGGCAGGATCGGCACCACGGCCGATGCCGAGATGGAGTCCAGCTGTACCCGCAGCAGGCGTGCCGCCACGGCGGAGGCCATCCCGACCAGCAGGGCGGCCGCCCCGGTGGCCGCGACCACGGGCCAGCGGTGCGCCAGCAACCACAGGAAAAACCACCAGCTGGCCGCGCCGATCAGCCCCGCGCTGGCAATTGCCCGCCGCGACGCGCGGGTGCAGAACGCCCACGCCGCACCCACGATCCCGGACCAGAACACCGAGACGGGGCCCAGCAGACCGTCGATGCTGAACTGTGCTTTGATCCACACCGGAATTCCCAACCAGCTGGCGCCCGCCACCACGACGCTGGCACCGATCACCAGTCCGATGGTGACGATCAGCCCGTGGATGGCGTGTGCGGTGCCGGTCACGTAGAGACCCGAGATTGCGTCCTCCGAGGCACCGAGAATGGCCAGTCCCGCGAGCATCGAGATGATGGCACCGATGACTATCAACCCCGGTTCGATTCCGGCCAGTCCAGGGACACCCAACCCCTTGGCCAGGGCAACGCCGACCGCGGCAGCCGCGGCCATCGCCCCGCCGACGCACTGCTGGAAGAACACCGACACCCGCCGCTTCGCCAGCCACACCTGGGTCCGGTGGATGCTCCAGGCGACGATCAACGCCAGCAGACCGACGATCCACTGTGCCCCGAACATGAGCGCAGCCGCGCTGGAAACCGCCCCGAACCCCAGGGATACGTCGAGTCCTCCCCAGCGTCCTTGACGCCCAAGGATGGCATCGATCCGGGCCCGGGAGTCCGGGATGCTGTTGTCCCGGGCCTCGGACGCGACCTGCTGCAGCAGCGTTATGAGCTCGAAGTCCTGGTGGCCGACAGGAACCACCCGCATGGCGGTCAGGGGTTCGCCTTTGGTTTCTCCCCTGACCGAGACGATGATCATGTTCCCGGTGACATCGGTGTGGTATTCCGCCATTCCGAGATCCCTCATGGCGTGCCGGGAGGCCCGGATTGCCGAGGACACGGACGCACCGTGGGCCAGCATTCCGCAACCGATCTCCAACCCCAGGTCCAGCACCTCCCGGGGATCGGCGGTCATACCTGCTCGCCGGGAAGCTCGAACAGCGCGAGCTGCTCGGGTGCATCGTCGTGCGGCGGTTCCAGTCGTGCCGGTTTCTCCCCCGCCCCCGGGAACCCGGGGCCCCGGGCCACGGGGAAACCGTCCCGATGGGCGGTCGCAGCGGCGCGCGCCCGTTCATCGGCGGCCTCGTTCAGGGGATGGCCCGCATGTCCCTTGACCCATTCGAAACGCACCCGCCTGCCCTGCAGGGCGCGGTCCAGTTGTTTCATCAGGTCGGCGTTCAGAACGGGTTTGCCGTCGCCTTTCTTCCAGCCGCGGCGTTTCCAACCGGGAAGCCACTTGGTCAGGGAGTTGATGACGTACTGCGAATCGCACAGGATCAGCATTTCCTCGTCCGTGCCCGCCGTGGAGTTCAACAGGTCCAGGACCGCCATCAGCTCCCCCATGTTGTTGGTTCCGTGGGGCCATCCTCCGCAGTCCCAGCGGTCGTCGTCGATGTACCAGGCCCACCCGGCCGGCCCGGGATTGGCCAGCGAGGACCCGTCCGCGGCTGCCGTGATCACGTCCGCGCCTCGCGGAGAGCGGCGCGGAAAGCAGGGCGGATCAGCCCATTGACGAGGGCCTCTCGCTCGTCGTGGTGCAGGAAGGCCGCTCGCATGGCCGCCACGGTTGCGGCCTCCACCTCGGCGAGCCCCCATCCGAAGGTCTCGGTGAGTTCCGCGAACTCCTCGGACAGGGAGGTCCCGCTCATCAGGCGGTTGTCGCAGTGGATGGTGACGTTGAAGCCGAGCTCGGCGAGCCGCCCGACGGGATGCCGATCAAGGGACTTTGCCACACCGGTTTGCAGGTTCGAGGTCGGGCACACCTCGAGCGGAATCCGCTGATCCCGCACAAAGGCCGCGAAACGCCCGAGGCGGGGCCGGCTCCCCCAGAAGTCGTCGATGTCCTCGCAGATGCGCACACCGTGACCGATGCGCTGGGCTCCGCAGAACTGTACGGCCTCCCACATCGACTCCGGTCCGTCGGCCTCGCCGGCGTGGATGGTGAAGTGCGCGTTGTTGCGTCGCAGCAGATCGAAGGAGGCCTGGAAACGGGTGGGACGGAACCCCAGTTCGGCGCCGGCGATGTCGTATCCGGCAACGGAGTCGTCGCGGTATGCCAGGGCCAGTTCGGCGATCTCGGTGGTGGGTTCGTCGACGTGACGCATCGCCGTGACGATCTGGGTGGCGACGATGGCCCGTCCCGTGGCCTCGGCCTGCGCCATGCCCTCGGCCAGGCCGTCGCGAACCGCCTCCACCGCCGCCTCGGGCGTCAGCCCCTTCTCCAGATGCTGTTCGGGGGCCCAGCGGGCCTCGGCGTAGACGACGCCGTCGGCGGCCTGATCCAACACGAACTCCCGCGCCACCCGCACGAGCTGGTCGCGGGTCTGCATGGCTGCGGTGGTGTGGGCGAAACCTTCCAGGTACCGCACCAGGGAACCGGAATCGGCGGACTCGAAGAACCACCGGCCCAGCTTCTCCGGATCGGTGGTGGGCAGTTCGTGCCCGTTCTCGATGCAGTGCTCAATCACCGTCGCGGGTCGCAGCCCACCGTCGAGATGGTCATGAAGGGCGACCTTGGGCAGGGCGCGTAGTTCTTCCGGGCTCAGCATGGAGACATCCTAGAGTTGTGGGTCGGGATCAGCGGGCATGGTCCAGATCGGCGGGTCCGAAGGCCTGCGGCAGCACCTCCGACATCGGCAGCACCCCGGCCGGGGTGTCCACGAGAAGTTCGTTCCCACCGAACTCGAACAGCAACTGCCGGCAACGCCCACAGGGCATGATCCTCTCCCCCGGCTTGTTGCAGCAGGTGAACGCAACCAGCCGGCCACCCCCGGTGGCGTTCAACTCCGAGACCAGCCCGCACTCGGCGCAGAGCCCCACCCCGTAGGAGGCGTTCTCCACGTTGCAGCCGACCACGACGCGCCCGTCGTCCACCAGCGCAGCAGCACCCACCTGGTATCCGGAATAGGGCGCGTAGGCCTTTTCTGCGACCGCCCGTGCTGCGGCCCGTAGCAGCTCCCACTCGATGCCGGTCATGTCAGTGGGTCTTCACGAAGTGGGCGCCGTCGGCGGCGGGCGGGTGGACACGGCCGACCAGCCCCGCAACGGCGATGATGGTCGCGACGTAGGGCAGCATCTCGATGAACTCGCTGGGAATCGGGAGGTTCATCAGTTTGATGGACTGCGCCAGAGCCCGGGTGAACCCGAAGAACAGGGCCGTGCCCGCCCCCAGGACGGGATGCCAACGGCCCATGATCACCGCTGCCAGGGCGATGAAGCCGTTTCCGGCCGTGATGTTGTTGTCCTGGAAGGCCCCAACGAAGCCGACCGTGAAATAGGCCCCGCCGAGACCCGCGAAGATCCCACCCAACAGCACGGACTGGGTCTTGGTGGAGATCACCTTGATCCCGACGGTGTCCGCGGCCCGCGGATGCTCGCCAACCGCCCGGACCCGGAGCCCCCACTTGGTGCGGTGGAGCAGGAACCACACCAGCGGAACCGCCAGCAGGGCCATGAAGGTCAGGGGGCGTTGGGTGAACAGGATCGGTCCTATGAACGGGATGTCGCTCAGCGCGGGAACGGCGAACACCGGCATGGGGCTGACCGTACCGAAGGTCTTGGGATCCCGGGCGACGAGCTGCTGGAAGATGAACCCCGTCAATCCCGTAGCCAGCAGGTTCACGACCACTCCGACGATGACGTGATCCACCAAGTATTTCAACGTGAACAGGGCCAGCACGGCCCCCATCAGGAGGCCGGCGATTGCCGCCGCCGTCAAGGCCGCCAGGAAGGACTGGGTCACGGAGAACAGCACGGAGGCCGCGAAAGCCGCCGCCAGGAACTGGCCCTCGATCGCGATGTTCACCACTCCGGCGCGCTCCGACAGGACACCGGCCAGCACCCCGAACAGCAGCGGGGTCGAATACGCCAGCGTGAGGTTCAACTGGCTCGTCAGGGTGAACGGGACGGTGGAGGACGCGGCGGCCCAGACCATGAAACCGGAGAGGACGCTGAACCCGGCTACCACTCCCGCCACGGTGCACCAGCCCTTCGGTAACCGACCGCTCAGAAACCCTGCCCCCGCCGCCACGGTGAGCAGGGCGAAGAGCAGCAACACTGGCGGGCCCGGCACCTCGATGGTCGGCAGCTGGGCATCTGCGAAAGCGTCCGACAGGGCGATTTTCCCAGCCGGGTTGGCGGTGAACGCCATCGCCACCAGCAGCATCCCGAACAAGGCGAGGAGAATTCCTGCCGCGATGCGCGTGGAACGCCCCTCCGGTGATTCGACGACTTCCCTTTCCGGTGCGTCGGCACCAGGAACGATGATGTCGGTGCTCATGCCTTGGCCTCCTTGGGAACGGTCCGGGTGACCCGGCGCCTGCGTTCCTTGAGGAAGGGCAGCAGCCAGGTGACGAAGGCGGGCGCCGCGACGAGCAGGACGATCAGGGCCTGGATGAGATCCACCAGCTGCTTGGGGGTGCTGGCGATCGTGACCATGGCGGTACGGCTGGCCTTCAACGCGCCGAACAACAATCCCGCCAGCACCACACCGAAGGGGCGGGAACGCCCCAGCAGGGCCACCGTGATGGCGTCAAACCCGAGGGTTCCGATGATGCTGACGGTCAGCTGCGGTGGATAGCTCGTCAAGATCACGGGGGCGGTGACGGTGATCAGACCCCCGAGACCCGCCAGGCCACCGGCCAGGGCCATCGTCGTGAAGGTGACCCGACCCACGGAGGTACCCGCGGTTGCCGCGGCGTCCGGGTTCAACCCGACCGCCTGCAGCCGGAAACCGAACCTGGTGCGTTCCAGGAGCCACCAGCATCCCAGGGCAGCCAGCAGTGCCAGCCCGAAGCCCAGGTGCAGACGGGTACCGGCGACCCGGGGCAGGGTGGCGCTCCACTCCAGCACGGGGGCGATCGGATTGGACACCCCCGGTTCTCTCATGAACGGCTGTTTCAACAGATAGGAGAGGATGTTCGCGGCGACGTAGTTCATCATGATCGTGAGGATCACCTCGTGGGCCCCGGTGCGGGCCTTGATGAGACCGACCACACCGCCCCAGAACGTACCTGCGAGAACACCCGCGAGGATCACCAGCGGAAGGTGCAGGAGGACGGGAAGCCCCTTGATGCTGAAACCGAGATAGGCCCCGACCAGCGCCCCCATCATGGCCTGCCCCTGGGCACCGATGTTGAACAGCCCGGCCCGGAAGGCCAGCGCCACCCCGAGGCCGGCCGCTATCAGAGGGGCTGCCTCCGCGGTGGTTTCGGTGAGAGCGGTCACCGATCCGAGGGAACCCACGTACATGGCCTCGAAGGTGAGCCCAATCTTGCCGAAGGTGGCGTCCAAGGCGTCACCGGGCCGGGCAATGAAGTAGGAGTACTTCGCCATGATCTCCGCGTCGGTGACCACCATGATGACCATCGCGACGGCAAAGGCCAGAATCAGGGAGGCCGTGCTCACCAGGACCGTGTTGACCCAGGCCGGGCGGCCACGGTTTCCGGTGCTCATGCCTGGTCCTCCTGCTCCGTGATGGCGGCGGCGTCCTCGTGGTCGATCCCCGCCATCATGAGCCCCAGCACGTCGCGGGGGGTGTCCGGCCCGACGACACCGACGATGCGTCCCCGGTACATGACCGCGATGCGATCCGCCAAGGATTCCACCTCGTCAAGTTCCGTGGAGATGATGAGCACCGCGGTTCCCCTGTCCCGCTCGGCGACGATCCGGTTGTGAAGGAACTCGATCGCACCCACGTCGACGCCCCGGGTCGGCTGGTTCGCCAGCAGCAGCGACAGCGGGCGCGACAGTTCCCGGGCAAGCACCACCTTCTGCTGGTTGCCGCCCGACAGCGACCGGGCCGGTTGTGCGTAGGAGTCGGTGCGAATGTCGAACTCCTCGACCAGCTTCGCGGCATGCTGGTTGATCTGCCCCAGCTTGAGGCTTCCGCCCACGCTGAAGTGATCGAGGTTGTCCAACACCAAGTTCTGGGCGATCGAGAAGTCGCCGATCAGACCGTCCTTGTTCCGGTCCTCCGGCACGTAGCCGAGGCCCGCCCTCAGGGTTCCGGCGGGGCTGAGCTGCGTGATATCGGCACCGTCGAGGAAGATCGTGCCGCCGACCGGGGTCATCGTGCCGAGCAGCGCCTCGGCCAGTTCACTCTGCCCGTTACCCTGAACCCCCGCGATGACGATGATCTCGCCACCGCGCACCGTCAGGTCAAGGTGGTCAACGGCCACCGCACCGGACGCGTTTGCAACCGTCAACCCGGAGATCACCAGGCGTTCCTCCCCGATCCGCGGCGCCTGCTTGGGCACCTTCAGCTCAACGGAGCGTCCGACCATCATGGCTGCCAGCTCGGCTTCGGTGCTGGTCGGTTCGGCACGCCCGACGACCTCGCCGCGCCGGATAACCGTGATGTCGTCGGCGACCTCCAGCACCTCGCGGAGCTTGTGGGTGATGAAGATGATCGCGCGACCTTCGTCACGCAGCGCGCGCATCACGTCCATCAGTTCGCTGATCTCCTGTGGTGTCAGCACCGCCGTGGGCTCATCGAAAATCAGGTAGCGGGCGTCCAGCGCCAAGGACTTCAGGATCTCGACACGCTGCTGGATGCCGACAGGGAGGTCCTCCACGAGCGCATCCGGATCGACCTCCAAGCGGTAGCGTTTCGAAAGCTCCCGCACCTGCCGCCTGGCCTGGTGGATGTCGAGAAGACCTACGGAGCCGGGTTCGTGTCCCAGAACCATGTTCTCCGCAACCGTGAATGGAGGAATCAGCATGAAGTGCTGGTGCACCATGCCGATACCGGCAGCCATGGCCTGCCGGGGATCCCCCAGCCTCAGTTTCTCCTTCCCCAATTTGATTTCACCCTCATCGGGGGTCAGCAATCCGAAGAGAATGTTCATCAGGGTCGATTTTCCCGCCCCGTTCTCCCCGAGCAGACAGTGGATGCGGCCCGGAACGACGTCGATGCTGATGTCGTTGTTGGCCGTGAGGGAACCGAAACGTTTCGTAACGCCTTCCAATGACAACACGGGAAAGGCCGGGGACGACGGAGTCACTGTTCCTCCTTCATCAGGCGGATTCACTCTACAAGCAACCGGGAAAGGGACACCTCTTCGGTATTCCTTTCCCGGTTGCTCACGCGCCTACCTGACAGTGGTCTCTACGGTGACCTTCCCAGAGATGATGTCCGCGCGGATCTGCTCCAGTTCCGACTTGGTCTCGGCCGAAACCTTGGAGTCGAAGTCGTGGAACTCGGAAAGATCGACACCCTTGTTCTTGAGGGTTCCGACGTACGGATCAGAGGAGAAGGAACCCTCCTTGGCCGCCTTGATGACGTCGAGGACCGCCACGTCCATGTCCTTCTCGATCGAGGTGATTATCACATCCTTGTACTCGGGCGCGGATGCGTAGCCGTCGGTGTCGACCCAGATGGCGTTCACCTTGCCCTTGGTCTCCTTCACGGCGTCCAGCGCACCCAGCCCGGAGGGGCCGGCGACCGACAGGATGATGTCGGCTCCCTGGGCGATCAACGTGTTCGCGGTGTTCTTGCCACCGGCGTTGTCGTCGAACGGATTGGAACCGCCGATGAATTGCCCGTCCTTGGTGGCCCGATCCCAGCCGAGCACCTGGACACTCTTGCCCTTGGCCTGGTTGTAGTACTCGACCCCCTGGGCGAAGCCGTCCATGAAGATCGACACGGTCGGGTACTTGGCCCCGCCAAAGGTACCGACCTTTCCGGTCTGGGTCAGCGAAGCGGCGACGTAACCCGCCATGAAAGCAGGCTGTGCGGTGTCGAAGATCAACCCCTTCGCGTTGTCCACGCCCTCGAAGGATTCGTTGTCGACGATCGCGAATCTGACGTTCGGGTTCTGCTTCGCGGCGGCCTCCGTGGCATTCGCGAGGGCAAACCCCACCGTCACGATGACACCACACTTGGCATCGATCATGGACTGGACGTTGCGCGCGTACTCGGATTCCTCCTTGGATTCGACCTGCGTGGTTTCGATGCCAAGTTGTTCCTTCGCCTGCAACAGGCCTTTGTAGGAGGTTTCGTTGAAGGACTTGTCGTCGAAACCACCGAAATCGGAAACCATGCAGGCCTTGAAATTCCCTGAAGCAGCGGTTGCTCCCCCGGTGGCACTGCTGGCCGGAACGGAACCAGCCGGGGAGGAGGAACTGGTCGTCGGCGCCTCGGCACATGCGGACAGCAGCAGGGAGCTGAGGGCGGCGAGGGATGCGAGTTTGAGCAGGGACTTGGTCACTTTGAGCTCCAAACTTCGGAAGGTTTCCTGGGTGCCCCGACCATATCGCGCCCGCCTCCCGGGGGTGGGCCCCCTCACCGAATCGTTATCAGCCTGCAACCTGTCTCACCAAGGCAAGAGCGGAACGAACCATCTGTCTGGTGGAATCCTGCCAGTTCGGCTCCTGACTCCGGTAAGGACCGGTCGCCAAGGAAATGACCACGGCCGCCGCCCGCAATCTCAGCTCCACCGGGTCCACGCGTCTGTCGAACACCGGCACCCAGCGCGCCAGCAGGTCCCGCACCTTGGCCTCCTGGGTCGGGTTCATGCGCTGGATGGTGGACAGGTGGGCAATCAGACAGGCCAGGTCATCCGCACGCCTACCGGGACCGATGGTGTCCACGTCGAGGATCCCGACCACGCGCCCCGCTGCCACGTGCACCTGGCCCTCGTGAAAGTCACCATGGGTGGGTTCGTTGCCGAGCGGAATCCCCGCCAGTCCGGCCCGGATTCGCTGAGCCGCCCATTCGAGATCACCCCGCGCCTCAGGAAGGGCCGAGGAGACGATTTCCGCGTAGTGCTGGACGGCGTCGCTCCACGGTGGACGGCGTTCCAGTTGCGCAACGCTCGGGGGCATGGAGTCGAGCACCTCGATAAGTTGCTCAGGGGGGCAGGGATCGCCGGGATCGAAGATCGCGCGTGCCAAAGGCTTGCCCTGAAGCGCGTCGAGGATCATCAGCTGATCACTGGTGGTGTGCGCGACGTGGGGTGCCGGCACCCCGGCAGCGGTCAACATTCGGTGTCTGAACAGCACGTCGTCGAAGAGTTTGGCGCGAATCGCCTTTATGTAGAAGGTGTTTCCGCCAGTGGTGAACCGCACTACGGCCCGGCGCCTGGGCCGGTATCCGATGATCTTCAGCTCGAGTTCGTCCCCGGTGACGGGGTACGGCAACAGCCGGGCATCGTTGACCAGCTTGGCCAGCATCTCGGGATAGGCAGCCCGTTTCAGGCCTGGAAGGTCGGGATCGGCCGGGTATATCCAGACAGCAACCTCACGGTTGCCGTCACCGAAAACCTCAGCCCCTCGATCGGCCTCGGACAGTTCCCCACTGCGGGCCGAGACCCCCAGCAGCTCCGTGCGCTCCCCGTATGGCCAGGAAACCTTCGCCAGATAGGTGGCGGTGGTGGACTGGTTGGGGTTGGCATCCACGTGCTCCAGCGTCCAGCTGAGCAGTTCCCCCCCGGCATGACGAACTGCTGCGCTGAGCACGGGACCTGCGCCGGGCCCCGTCAACAACCTCGATCCATCATCCATCGCCAACTCCTGAAACCGGACGCGCGGAAATCCAGGAAGCACGCCGCCCATCCATCTCCTCGACCCGGAACACCCAGGTCGGCATCACCACGTCCTCATCCGCCGGTTCGCATGGGGAGAGCTCCACACTCACCTCGTCCCCGACCGCGGGCAGACGCCCGAGACGGGCCATGACGTATCCCGCGACTGTGTCGTAGGGGCCTTCGGGAATGACGTGTCCGGAAAGCCCGGCGAACTCCTCGATGGTGGTCAAGCCGTCCAGCCGCGCCAAGGGATCCAATCTTGCGGGCGAGGCACCTTCAACCACGTCGTACTCGTCCGTGATGTCTCCGATCAGCTGCTCCACCAGGTCCTCCAGCGTGACGATCCCCGAAGTGCCGCCGTACTCGTCACGGACGATGGCCATGTGGGCCTTCGCCGCGCGCATCGCAGACAGGGCCCGCAACAGCTTCACCGTTTCCGGGAGGTTGAGCACGGGGCGCACGATTCCGGACAACTGACCACCGCGTTCCCCGGCGTCGAGATCCATCAGATCCCGGACGTGGCAGAAACCGATCACCCTGTCCACGGAGCCATCCGTGACCGGATAGCGGGAATGGGGCGCCCCACGCACCTCTTTGTACGCCAGCTGGATGGGCATGTCCGAGGGGAGGAAATCCACCTCGGTGCGGGGCACCATCACCTCTCGGAGGCTGAGCTGGCCCACGGCGAAGACCTCGTCGACGATGCTGCGTTCCTCCTGGCCCAGGGTCGTCGACCCCGAGACCATCTCCCGCAGCTCCTCGTCGCTCACGGCATCCTTTGACAGCTTCGGGTCACCACCGAAGACCTTCACCACAGCGTCGGTGGAAACGCCCAGAAACCAGATGACGGGTCGGGCCAAGGACGCGATGCCGGCCACCAGCGGGGCCAGCGCCAGCGCGAATCCCTCGGCCCGTTGCATGGCGAGGCGTTTCGCGCTCAGTTCCCCGATCACTATGGAGAAGTAGGAGATCACGATCGTGATAATCACCAGGGCGAGCGGGTCGGCCACCGAGGTGGGCACTCCCCAGCGCTCGAAAACGGGGGCGAGCCCCGCCGCCAAGGTCGCCCCGCCGAACGCCGCTGAGAGGAAACCGGACAGCGTCACGCCGATCTGCACGGCGGACAAGAAGCGATTGGGGTCGCCCGTCAACCGTTCGATGGCCCGTCCCCGTTTGCCCTTGGCCGCGAGCTGCCTGATCTGCGACTCGCGCAGCGTCACCAAGGCCATCTCTGCGGCCGCGAAGGTGCCACCGATCAGGATGAACAGCGCGATCAGCGCAATGTCAGAGACCGCCGACATCAGCGGAAGATCACCGTCCTGTTCCCGTCCATCAGTACCCGGTGCTCGGCGAACAGGCGCACCGCCTCCGCCAGGGTCTCCGATTCCTGGCCCCGCCCCTTGCTGACCAGTTTGCTGACCCCCATGGTGTGGTCCACCCTGACCACGTTCTGTTCGATGATCGGTCCCTCGTCGAGATCGCTGGTGACGAAATGGGCCGTGGCGCCGATCAGTTTCACCCCGCGGATGTGGGCCTGCCGGTAGGGATTGGCTCCCTTGAAACCGGGCAGGAAGGAGTGGTGAATGTTGATTGCGCGCCCGGCGATGTGGTCACACAGCTCGGGGCTGAGGATCTGCATGTAACGGGCCAGGACCACCAGGTCCACCTTCCGCTCCTCGATCACGCGCCGGACCTCGGCCTCGAAAGCGGGTTTGGTCTCGGGAACGACCACCCGGTGCGTGAACGGCACCCCGTAGAAATCGGCCAGCGACCCCAAGACATCGTGATTGGCCATGACACCGACAACGTCGATGGGCAGGGTCCCCGCGCGCCAACGGAACAGGAGCTCGTTGAGGCAGTGCCCCTCCTTGGAAGCCAGCAACAGGGTGCGGGTCGGGCGTTGCGTCCCGTAGATCTCGAACTCCGCGCCGAGCCCCTCCGCCACGGGCCGCAGGGCGCCCATCAATTCATCACGCGTGGGCCCGGCCAGAGCGATGCGGGTGAAGAATCGCCCCGTGTCAGCGGAGGCGAACTGCTGGCATTCGGTGATGTTGCCACCCAAGGAGACGACGGCTCCGGTGAGGGCATGCACGATGCCAGGACCGTCCGGGCATCGCAACGTCATGACGAGGTCCTGCATGAGCCCCAGCGTAGGCCATGCGCACCGCGCATTCCGCTCTCAACCGTTGAGGAAACACTGACTTGGCGACGAGGACGCCGGGTCTGGCACGCCTCCGGGCCATGAAACCCGGCGCGACTCCGGAACGGTCCCGCCGCTGTGACGCATCTACGAGGTCTCCCTCAAGGAACCTCGACCGCCCGGACGTGGATCCTGACGGAGAACATCCTCACCCGGAATTGCGCTGCTCACCACCGCCGGGACCCGCCACTTCCCACTGCCGTCCTCCCGGGCGTGCCAGGGACATTCCGGCTTCAACATCACCGGCATCGCTGATGAGGAACCCCTCCGGTACGCCCGCAAGAGTGGTTGAGTCGTCAATGAAATTCCCGGGCCCCTGCCAGAGGACTTTCGCCTCGGTGAGATACGCCGAGACGAGCACGCTCGTTCTCGCCCCCGCGGCCTTGGGCGGCGATGGACTGGGGTCCGACACGGTTCATTCGCTGACGCGAACGGGCCGGCTCAACCGGCGATGCCCGCCTTCACCTCGCCACATCCAGCAGCGCCGGCACGTCCAGGGTGTCCTCGCAGGCATCCGCGAGTCTCTCGATCATGGCCTCCCGCTGCTCGGCGTATCCGGGGGCCCCCTCGCTGGGCCGCCAGTCGCTGCCGGTCAGCCGTGCGATCTCCTTGAGGAAGGCCCGGCGGAAACCGTCGGACTCGAAGGCCCCGTGCCACATGGTCCCGAAGGTCGCGCCGACCTGTTGTCCCTCGCAGAACTCCTCCCCGCCGGAGGCGTGAACCCGCCCGTGGTGGATGGTGTAGCCCTCCACCGGTTCTCCCCGCCAGGTCCCGGACGGCCTGCCGAGCACCTTCGCCTCGCCGAAACGCACCTCGCCGGGAAGCAGACCCAGGCCGGGGATGTCGCCGTCACCGGATTCGAGGTCGTCGAGGATGCGGTCGGTGAGCATCTGGTAGCCACCGCAGATGCCGAGCACGGGCCGCTGCTGCCGGGCGCGGATCCGGATCGCCTCCGCCAGACCTTTCTCCCTTAGCCAGGCCAGGTCC
>ERZ772977.248-NODE-248-length-42021-cov-22.875447_pt1 | contig 42021 bp, 46 predicted proteins | sample MGYA00511131_ERZ772977 | MGnify/ENA primary metagenome ERZ772977 (study PRJEB29015, sample SAMEA2737935) | human oral metagenome | biome: human oral; feature: human-associated habitat; material: dental | place: China | collected 2151 ...
GCTGACCTTGCCGGTGGGAGGCGGCCTGCTCTACGTCCAGCCCGTCTACGTGCAGTCATCGTCCGGCACTCAGTACCCGCTGCTGCGCAAGGTGCTGGTCTCCTTCGGTGACAAGGTCGGTTTCGCCGACACCCTCTCGGGGGCGCTCGACCAGGTCTTCGGCGGCAACTCCGGGGCGACGACGGGGGAGCAGGCCGTCAACGGTGATGCCGGAGCGGCCAACGACACCAACGAGTCCGCTGACGGCAAGGATCCGACGGCGGGCGGTGGGGCCACGGCCTCGCCGGCGCCGAGCGCCGAGCCCACGGCCTCTGCGAGCGCGCCGGCCACCCCGTCCGCTGAGCCGTCGGCAGCAGGATCCTCGGACCCGAAGGCCGAGCTCAACCAGGCTCTGTCGGACGCCCAGACCGCGATGACCGACTCGGACAACGCCAGGAGCAAGGGCGACTGGGCGGCGTACGGCGATGCGCAGAAGCGCCTCAACGATGCCGTCAACCGGGCCATCGCCGCGCAGCAGAAGCTGGGCTGAGCCCACTCGGAGCTCACTTTGAGCGCAGCATGAGGGCGTGCCCTGCGATCCGCCTCACCGAGCGGTGAGCAAGGGCACGCCCTCGCTGTTTGCCTCGAGGGCGGGGTGGCCCCTAAGGTTGGTCTCACCGACGCGGGGTGGAGCAGTTCGGTAGCTCGCCGGGCTCATAACCCGGAGGTCGCAGGTTCGAATCCTGTCCCCGCTACCACTCCAGATCCAGAGGCCTCGGTCCCGACAGGGACCGGGGCCTTCTGCATGCCCGGAACATAGGCCGCCGGAGCCCATCCCTCGCCGCTGCGGGTGGGGTACAGGTCGGCAACCTCTACGCCGAACATGTTGGCAGTCACAGCTAGATCGGCGGCCGTCCACTTGATCCGACCACGCAGGCGGTTTGACACGCCTGGGTAGGTGATACCGAGCTTCTTCGCCAGCATCGTCTGCGTCACTGAGCGCGCAAACAGGTACTGGTTGACAGTGAAGCCGACCGCCTGGTCGAACTCCATGGTTGGCGTCTGATCCTGGATGGAAGGTTCGCTCATGCAACTAACGTAACAGACGTAAGCAACGCTAGCAAGTGAAACCTTGACAGATGTTCATAGGGAGTGCATTCTCATTCGTATGAATGCAAGCAGAGCGAACGATCGCAAGTTGAGCGATCCACTAGTTGCCATGAAGGAGCTGGTGGAGAGTGAGTGATCCACTGTTTACTGCGAAAGAGGTGGTGGAGCACTGGCCGGACGCGGGCTTCTCGCGCGAGCAGTTGTGGCGCTGGGGGCGCGAAGGTCTGATCGACGTGGTTCGTTTTCCGTCAGGACGGATGAAGTTTCGCCAGAGCACTATCGAGGCTCTGCTGAGACCAGCGGCGTCCAGACTCGCAACACCGTCAGGGCTTGCCGAGGTGCCGGAGCTTCCTGGGCAGGAAGCGCTGCTGTGAGACCTGCTGTCAAGGAGACCGTGGCAGTGAGCGACGGGGCGGTGAGGCGCGATGGCGATGCTTCATCAAGGCCCCTTGCTGGACTGATGGAGCACGGATACCTCTGGTTGCGTGGAACGGAGACTCGTTCGTTCCACGCAACCAGAGGTGACTCGACGGCGTCACCCGCAGCAGAGGGCGGGTGGGGGTGGTTGCTAGATCTTCCAGGTGGTCATTCCTTCCGAGGCGGGGCTTTCGATGGCTTCTTGGCCCCAGCTGCCGTTCGATGGGGGCTTGACTTTCCAGTCGCCGTCCTCCCAGACCATGACAAGCGGCCACGCTGTCATGCGGCCGGCTGTGTCAGCGGACAGGGTGAAGGCCAGGGTTACGAGGACCTCGTCGGTGCTGCGGATCTCGATCTTGTATCCCTCGATGGTGACGGCTGTGGTCGTGGTGCGGTCCCAATGGGCCTCGACGTCAGCGACCATACGGTCCCGGTCCGAGCCGGCTGCCAAGAGAGTCTTTGTGACCTCGGGGAGCCGTTCGTTGGAGGACATCCACTTGAGGTAGTTCGCCGCTGCGACGACCGAGCCGGTGGGGGAGTGGGCGAAGCACCGGGTGATTCCGGAGCGTATGCCTGGCCCGATGCCGTCGACGTCGGGAACGGACAGTTCTGGAGTGATGGTGATCGTCTTGTCTCCCAGTGGCCCGTTTGGCGTGCTCTGATCGCCTGCGGGCACGGCACAGTCGCTGGTCATAGCACTGGAAGCGGGCTCCAGGGCGGACTCATCCGCCCGACCAGCATTGTTGATGGTCTGCCCTGTGCACCCGGTCAGGGTGAGGGCGAGGAGCGCGGTGAGGCTGACGGCGAGGATCTGGGTTCTTCCTGCTTGGAGCAGTCTCATTGCTGCTCTCCTTTCTTGAAGCGCGGCGGACGGTCCGTCGTTGCTTCTCCAAGGCGGGCGGGTGGGTCCTGCCGGCCTTGGATGAGGCCAGGACGTAGGTCCGTCCGGTCTCATGGGTGGCGCCTTCTTGGTTGGTGCCACCGGGGTGGTGGGAGGTCTGGCCTGACCTCCCACCACTCACCCCAGTTTATTTCCGTGCATCACGTCACGGATGGTGTTCTGGAGGTGCACCGATGATCTACTCGCCTGAGCAGATGTATCTACTCGTCTATTCGATCCCGACTTGGTGGTGGCTCACGGTTGCGGCCGTGTTCAGCGGCATGTCGGACGCCTGGGGCTGGAACTCGGACACACGCACGGACGCGGTCGCCAGGGGAGTCATGCGAGCGACTTGGGTGCTGTGCGTGCTGCTTCTGGCAGTGCCGGCGTCATCAGGATGGCTGCTCGTCGCGGTGGTCACGGCAGTGGGGGCTGCCGGCCACCGAGCACGGACTACCTGGTCGGCGGACCGTGAGCAGTACGGTGCCGCTGCATACGCCCTTGGCTCCCAGGGGGAGAGATGAGCGCTCCGATACTTGTGTGGTCGCTGTTCATTGGCGGTCTCTGCTTCGGCCTGATCACCGAGGCCGTGATGCGGCCGGCTCGCCGCAGGCCTTTCCAGTGGGACACCGCTTTGCTGTTCGGCTTAGTGCGGGGCGAGAACTCACTGATTGCTGGTGTTCTCCTCATTATGGTCACCAACTCAATCTCGTGGGTCACCGTGGGGTTACTTATAGGGATGACCGGCCTTGCTGTTCTGACTCGGGCAGAACGTCTGAGGAGCTCTGCTGCCCGTCCCTCCTGGATGGTGGTTACATGGTTCATCATCATCGGAGTCTGGCTGATGCTTATCGGCATGTCGTCTCCCCTCATTGCTGCTGGGGACGAGTCGTGGCGCATCGTGGTGACCGGGTTCGTGGTGATTCTTGGACTTTCGATGCTATGTGGTGCTATCGCGGGTTACATTGTGTATAGGATGCTGCGTCCCGCAAAAACCGTCACCGGTATTGAGTCCAAAGAGTATGTGGCTGTGCAGGAAACGCGAGGCGTAGATTCATGAATCTCAACTAATCCTTTGGTCGGCGTCGTCAGCTCCCGACTAGTTAGCAGGATCACGGAGGTAGTTGAGTAAGAATAACGATGACACATTTTAGAAATCAAAATCACATCACTGTAGTTCGTAGTTTGGAGGAACTCGATCATGAGCGTTGACTTAAATGCACTGGCACCGGTGACGGATCTGGAGCAGAGAATGTTGGATGAGGCCGCCACTAGTGGTTGGAAGTTCTCGCTTGAGCAGTTGCGTGAGAGCCGCCGGGCTGGGCCTGACGGTCTGCTAGTCGCCCAGAGGCTTCTAGAGACCGGGGCGGATGTCTCGGTATCTGGTGCTGAGGAGCTGGCTCTGGTGGATGAGTGCTGGCGCGCTGGCGGGGCATGGCTGCTGGAAGAGCTGGTAAAAGATCGTCGTCGCGCACTGAGGGCTTTGATCGATGTGTGGACGGAGGCTAACGAGCCTGCCGGTGAGGTGGTGGCGGGCCCGGCCAGGCTGGTTCGGGTGGCCTTCAGCCGTGTGCTGTCAGTGAGTGGTGATCCGGTCGTGGATGAGGAGACGGGCTTCACCATTGAGTGCGTTGGTCTCGATATCTGTCATGACCGCTTGTTTGAGGCGCCTCCTGGGTGGGTGCCACCTATCGGCACGAATCCTGGTCTGCGGGTGTCGTATGACCCTGCGGAGGGTTTTGGGTTTTGGGCGGACGAGCGCCTTGAGTGTGCCTGGTGCGTGTCGGACTGGATGGTTGACGACGGCTACGAGCTGCGGTCCGTGGATCGCAGCGTGTTTGAGGGAGTGATCCAGCGTCACGGGCACCGGTTTAAGAAGGACGACTGGCTTGAGTCGGTTGCCTTCTGCCTGCTTCCGGTTCAGGGAACCAGTAGTCAGGAAGCCGGGGGTGAGTCCTTCTTCCACGGCTCGATGCGTTTCAAGCCCGGAGAGGGATTTGCAAAAGCTATTCCCGAGTAGGGAGGTACGCCGATGAGAGCAAGAAGTGTTATCGGGATAGCGCTGCTGTGCGCGGCGGTGGGGTATGGATCATGGTGCGCCGCAAGGTGCACTCTGTTCCCGCGCAAACCGAGCCTCCCCACCCTTGAATTCGTTGCTTCCGGGACCGGGAAGACTCTGGCGTGGACCGGGCCAACTCCCCAAGGTTCCGTAGTGGTTGAGTTAAAGGAGTTGTTCTCAAATCAGGACGCTGAGTGGGCTACGAAGATGATTCAGTCTGGACGAGTCTTCAGCGTCGAGCCGCCACCGATTCTTCAGGCAACTAATGCACGCCTCAGTGGGTCGGAGACGGGCGCATGAGTTTCCAGGCTGTTCACTGGGCCCTGCATGAGGTCAAGGGCGTATCGATGGGGCACAAGCTCCTGCTGGTGACTCTGGGGGAGTACGCGGATGACACAGACTGTGCGTGGCCGTCGCAGGAGACGTTGGCAGGTGTCCTTGAGTGTTCCGTGTCAACGATCAGGAGAAGCCTCAAGGCGCTGGTTTCCTGGGGCCTGATCGACCGCGAGGACCGGTGGGTGATGGACGAGGAGGGCAACACTCACCGGGCTACGAACGTCTACCGGCTGCACGTGGGCGCCCAGCCCAGTCAAGGGGGTGACGACGTCCAGCAGGGTCCCTCTGGCACCCCGGAACCTGGCGACGTTTCCGCAGGTCAGGCCATACCGGTCAGATTGACCGGTATGGGTGCAGGCGGAACGCAAACATCTGTGGATAACTCGTCTGATGAGCGGGTTTCCGTTGCAAACACTGATACCGGTCAATCTGACCGGTATGGGACCTATACCGGTCAAAACCGGGGGGCATACCGGTCATCCATGGTGACCGGTATATCTACTCCAAACCACCAGAAGAGAACCACCAGACCAGACCAGACCGATCCTGTGTCCTCGCTGCGCGTCGATCTCGGGTCTGGGTCCGGTCGGGTCCGGTCGGGGCGGGGGGCGGTCGTCTCGGCGTCAGGCGCTGCTCGGGCTCGGCCACAGGCCTCGCCCGCAGCCACTGATCGTCGACCAGTGCCACCGGCAAGTAGCTCAAGGGGCGCCGGCGGCCATAGCGGCCGGGGCGGGCCCTCGCGACAGCCGGGATCCTCCCAGTCTGCGGCTGAGCTGCCGGCTGCTGTCGTTGAACTGCTGGGGGACTGCCTGCCCGATTCGATGCTGGACGGCCTCGATCCCGAGGGTGCGCTACGAATCGCGCAGCTCCTGCGTGAGCGGCTTGATGCTGGTTGGGAACCGCGTCAGATCCGCAAGGCGCTGGACCAGAACCTCCCGGCCAAGGTGTCGCGACTGTCGGGGCTGGTGGCCTCCCGACTCCGGTCGAACGTCGACCCGTTACTGGCGCCGAACAAGGTCAGAGCTGATGCGGAGCGTCGCCGGCGTGAGGCCGCTCAACGACGATCTGACGCCATCGCGGCCCCCGACCGTCCTCAGCACGACCCGGCGCTGGAGGCAGCCCTGACACAGGTGCGCCAGCGGATGCCAGGTGCGAGCTGGCCCGAGCAGGTGGAAGCTGCCTGGAAGATAGTTAACGACTCAAGCACTGATGTGCCTAAGGAGGCGCCATGAGCGGACACACGGTCGAGATCCCACGGATCTCGTGGGTGATGTGGTCGAGGCGGATTCCCGATCTGTCGCCGACGCAGAAGCTCGTTCTCGGTGAGTTGGCCAGGCTTGCTGACTGGCGCGGTGAGACGATCTGTCCGGTCGCCCATCTGGTGCGGACCACCGGACGAACCCGCCGTAGCGTGCACTACGCCTTGTCCGGTCTCGTGTCTCGAGGGCTGCTCGACTGCCGGAGGCGCTGGCACCGTAACGGCCGGCCGGCGACGTCGGCGCGGCGAATGGTGGCACTGGCCGGGGTCATCGACGCCGCTGAGATCAAGGCGGTCGATGCCGCCGAGGCTGAGGGCAGGGAGACCAGCGAGGCTGAGAACGCCCTGGTCAACCCCAAGGGGCCGAAGATCAAGGTGGACGACAATGAGGGCCTGCGCCGCGCGATTAAGCAGGCGATGGCCGAGGCCTGGGTCGGGCCGGTCTCGGAGACGATCGCCCGCTCCCTGGTGGCGGTCGTTGCGCAGCAGTTCAAGACGGCGGTGCAGCGGGGAACGGACTTCGCGTTCATGGAGCGCAACGAGGCCAGGTGGGACACCTCCTCGTGGGCCTGGGAGACCCTGCGCGCCTGCGCTGAGGTGATCGTGAAGGCGAAGTCGCCGTGGGCGATGTGGGCCACCGCCACGCTCCGTGCGACCGATGATCGCAACTGGCCCGTGCCTGAGGGCGTCAGACTCAGCGAGCTGGACTCATCGACACCGATCGCCAGCGGCGCCAGCCTGCGCCCAGGTGATGCGGACAAGGTTGAGGTGGTCTCGCTGGACGCCTTCGAGACGGTTCTCGGTGGCATGGTGGAGGCGCTCATCGGCGCCGGCATGGATGAGGCGATCGCCTGGGCCGGGACGTTGCGGGTCGCGGAGCTCTCACTGAAAGGCATATCCCGGTGCCACCAGCTGGCTGCGGACGACTCGCGCCTGGCGGACCTGGGGGTCTCACCGCGCTGTGGACGGGCGTGGATGACGCTCCTGGTCGGTTCTCGCCGTGGTGCGGCGCTGCCGGTTACTCATCTGAGCCATGAGCAGCTGGCTGAGAAGACCAGCACCTTGGTCAGTGACTACCTGACGGATATTGCGCTCGCCAGGTAGGGGTGCAGTTATTGCACCTCCAAACAAAATGCCTGAGTGATATGTTTCACGTCCGTGATTCGGGTAGGGGTGCAATAACTGCACCCCTACCCGATGAGGGTTATTTGCTGTTGAGATTCTGCGAGACGGCGTCGAGTATCTCTTTCGTGGGAACGTCGTCGTCGCTGTGGATCCAGCCGGTGGTGGCGATAATCCGGTAGGTGTGCCAGATGGTGATGGGCTCATCGGGAGTCGGGGCGTCTGGGTGGTTGATCTCCGCCAGTATTTCTCGTACTTCTTCAACGACCTGGGTGAGGTCATCGGTGGTGATCTCAGCTGGGACGCGCATGTCCCAGATGGAACGGTCATCGGAGTTGGGGTCCTGGCCGGTGCGAACGGCGATACGAACCTCGTCGCCTTTGACGTCGATGTCAGGGTTGTAGGTGTGGCTGGTACCGGGGTGGTCACCGACGACGCGAAGATCCGGACTGCTGAGGATCTCCTGTCTGGCAGTGGTGCGGATCTTGCTGAGGTCGGTGCTGCTGTCGAGTGGGCGCCAGGTGCTCTCCATGGTGGCGATGAGCTGGTAGTAGAAGGTGACCTCGTCTGGGCGGATGCGAGAGGCCATGTTGGCGATAAGGCGGTAGAGGTGCGGGGCGTCGGCGGGGACGGGTTTCTGGAGGTCGGCGAGCTCGTTGACGGCCCCGTCGTAGGTATCTGCGCTCAAGGGGGTGTGGCCAGCAGGTGAGGTGGGGGGCTCGCCTGCGGTGGCTGCCCAGATGTGGATGATCTCTGCCCTCATTTTTTCCTGCCTGCCTTTCGCCTGCTGGTGGTGGTGATCGGTGTGTTGGGAGCCACGCTACCGGAGGGGTGCATGGCTCCCTGCCTTTGTTTTGTGCGGGTGTCGTGCGCGCACGAACCACGCCTAGGGCATGAGTGCAAATCCGTGGGTAAGTGAGCCGGAGGTTCCTGAGGCTCCTGAGGCCGTGATTGAGGAGGTGGCCCCGCCGCCGTCGTGGCAGATCACGGGGCACCCGTTCCCTGATCTGCCTGTCGTTGACGGGCTTGACCTGGTGGTTGCTCGTGGCAGCACGCATTGGGTGACTGGCGCCCATGGCGGTGCGGGCACCTCGACCCTGGCGAGGCTACTGAACTGGGGGGATGCCGAGAGGTCATGGCCGGTACCTGCGGCGGGTGGTGAGCCGCTGACGGTGTGGGTGGTGGCCCGCACGAACGCCTCCGGCATGAGAGCTGCCCAAACGGCCGCCGTGCACTGGGCCTCAGGGAACGTGCCCGGAGTGCGTCTCGGCGGAGTCATCTGGAACGCGGACTCCCCGAAGAAGCTCTCGCGCGCCTTGCGCGAGCTCAGAACTCACGTCAGTGGCGCTTTTCCCTCCCAGGTGGTTCTGCCATGGGTGGAGCGGTGGCGCAGTGACGAGGAGGTGGAGGCCTCAGCGGCCCCGCACAAGGTGCGGCGGGCGCTCAAGCCGCTGACCGTGACAGAAAGGAAAACCAAATGAGTAAGTACTTGCAGCTCGGCGCCTTCGCGGTGCTGCCTGCCGTTGACCCTTCTCCGCAGGCCCCGCCGGGGATGCAGGCCTCGGCCTCAACCGCGTTGGGGTACTTGATGTGGGGGGCCGGCATCATCTGCTTCGTGGCCATCGTAGTGCTGGGCATGATCTTCATGCTCAATGCGACGGGGCGTACTAACGGCGCCAAGGATGTGGTCGTCCCGGTCGGCTGGATCATCCTCGGTGCCGGAACGGCCACAGCCGCCAGCGCGATCGCGCAGACGTTGATGGGTGTGGCCATCCCGGTCACCCCTATCGCCCCGCCGGGCGCTGACACGGGCGTCAACCTCATTCTGGGGTACCTCATCTGGATCGGTGCCGCTGTGTGCGTCATCGCCATCCTCACCCTGGGCATGATCTTCATGCTCAATGCGACGGGGCGTACTAACGGCGCCAAGGAGGTCGTCGTCCCGGTCGGCTGGGTCGGCCTGGGAGCCTTCGTTGTCGCCGGCGCCAGCACCATCACATACCAGCTGATCGGAGTGTGATCCGAAGTGGCAAGCAAGGGAAAGAGCAAGGACAAGGACACGACTTCCCAGCCCAGCAGTAGTGGGAGCTCGACGTGGAGCAAGCGCACATTCACCGCTTCCATGGTCTTCATCGTCGTTCTGGCGGTGTGCTTCATCTACGTCGCCGGACCAAACCTGTGGAACCGGGGACTGCGTAGCAAACCAGCAACTTCCTCCGCGCCGGCGTCAGCTGCGCCGTCCGCGACGGCTGAGACTACGTCTCAGGTGGAAGCTGGCTCATCCGTATGCGGTCTGGCACCGGGCAGCCAGAATCTGCCGTCGGGGCCGTTTGAGCAGCGGATGATTCCGGTGTCTACGACCTGGGGTGTGCCCGAGGTCAAGGACGTTGGCCCGGGCATCACCACGGGTATCACCCGATGCTTCGCCCACAGCCCTTCTGGTGCTGTGGTGGGTGCGGTCAACTTCATGAGGTGGTTTTCCAGCCAGGACCGCCTGCCTGACGTGGTTCGCGCACTCATGGTTGATGACTCCAACCGTAGCCGGATGCTTAACCAGATTGAGACCGGCTGGGACGGCCAGACCACTCAGCCTGTGACGATCCGCGGTTATCGGGCTGAGGTACGTGGCCCCAACGAGATCCTGGTGACCTTGCTGGTCTCGCGCTCGGCCACTGACGACCGCATGGTCTCCTGGCAGTTGGTCATGGTCTGGGAGGGCGGCGACTGGAAGGTCCAGGCCCCCAACTCTGACTCCTGGGGACAGGAACTGGTGGACTCACCGGCTGGCTACTCGGCCTGGACCGTGAAGTGACGTAGGAGAAAGGGAAACGATGTCCGACTGCTGGTTCTGGCAGGTCTCATGCAACGTTCAGGAAACTGCGAACAAGGCTAGTGAGAACGTAGTGAACGAATGGGGCCGCTCGACCCTGGATAGCCTGGACAAGACGCTGACCCACCTGGGGACGTTCTGGGTAAGCGTCCCCACCGACAAGGTTAACGAGCACGGATCGGTCGGGTACTTCGTCAAGGAACAGACCGCCTGGCTCGCCGGAGCGATCTTGGTGGGATCACTGATTACTTCGGGCATCCTCATTATGTGGCACATGCAGGGTGAGCAAGTCAAAAAGAGACTCTCCGGACTGCTACGGATGATCATCGTCTCGGCGACCTGCTTCACTGTGGTTGATCTTTTCATCTCCATGGGGGATGAGTTCTCCACTTGGACCATCAACCAGGTGGTGGAAGGATCTAAAGGGGACTTCGCCAGAAACCTTCTGTTGATCACGGAAGTCGACCCCACCAATACAGGGTGGTTTATCATCATCCTTGGAGGACTTCTGGGAATTCTGTCCAACATCGTCCAGATGGCCATGATGCTCATCCGAGGGGCGTTGCTCCCGATCGTGGCTGGCATCATCCCTCTTGCGGCTGCGGCAGCACTGACTGACTGGGGCCGACAGTGGCTCGACAAGACGATCTCATGGACGTTGAGTTTCATCATGATGAAGCCCGCGGCCGCGATCATCTATGCCACCGCGATTAAAATGGTCTCGAACCAGCGCAGCCTGGCTGGTCTGTCTGAGGAAGAAAAGCTCCAAGCCCAGGTGCAAGACGTTATTCACTCAACACCTGGGCTTGGAAGTGACCCCGGCCTCAATCTCGATGAGTACATTCGCGGGATCGGTCTACTGGTCCTGGCAGCGCTGGCCATGCCCGCCCTGATCCGAATGATCACTCCAGCGATCAACGGTATCGGCGCCAGCGGCGGCGGCGCGATGGCGCTGATCGCCGGCGGCGGGGCCGTGGCCTCCGGGGCGCTCCAGGTCGCCCGCTCCGGCGGCTCGTCGGGAGGCTCCGGAGCGTCTGGCTCTTCCGGTTCCTCCGGCCCCTCAGGTGCGAACGGCGCCTCAGCCAGCGACGGTTCGCCGGGCGGGTCAGGACCGTCCGGCGCTAAAGGCGGCGCTGGCTCGGGAGGCGCTACTGGTGCCGGCGGCTCGGCCGGCGCATCCGGTGCAGCAGGTTCAGCTGGTGGCTCGGCTGCCGCTGGCGGCGGAGCAGGTGCTGCGGGCGGAGGAGCAGCCGCCGGTGGGGCGGCCGGAGGAGCTGCCGCTGGTGGCGGAGCAGCCGCCGGCGGAGCGGCCGCGGCAGGGCCTGCGGCGCCGGTTGTGGCTGGCGCAATCGTCGCGACCCGGGCGGTCACCGCCACCGCGCAGGCCACGCAGGCAGCAGGTGAGGACGCCGCAGCTAGTGGCGGGCCCACAGGATCGTCGGGGGGACCACGATGAGTCATCAGCCAACAACAACAGTGCCGAAGGACTACAAGCGCCCCACCTACGGCAACCTTCGGCGTCCGATCACTTCCGGACTGTACCGGTTCTCCACCGCTCAGACTGCTGGCCTGTTCGTCGCAGGAGCCTTTGGGGTGATCCTGAGCTTCACCGCCGGTCTGTGGCGGACCGCCGGCTACATGCTGGTTGTGGGACTGATTGCCTGGATCGCTTCTGTTCGTGACGTGCACGGAACGAACTACTTCATGCGCAGGAAGGAAAAAAGAATGTACAAAAAGGCCAGGCGCCGGAAGACGAACCTATTTCGTACCGGGCTGCTGAGCGTGTCCAAGAGCGCCCATACGCGCACCAAGCTGCCCAACGTCCTGGGCACTCTCAAGGTCTCCGTGCACGAGGACTCCACACGTCGTCGTTTCGGGATCATCCATCACTCTAATGGCAACCTCACCGTGGTCATGGCGGTGGCGCCGTCGGGGGAGACCCTCGTTGACGAGTACGACTTCGAGGGCAAGGTGGCCTTGTGGGGACGCATGTTCGAGGACGCCGCCCAGACCCCTGGCCTGGAGTGGGTGACGACCACCTTGCAGACGAGTCCTGACACGGGGTCCAGGATCCGCCAGGAGGTGACGTCGCACGAGTCGGCCCACGCGTCAGAGCTGTCTAGACAGATCATGCGCAGAGTCGTGGCCGACGCCTCCGGCACAGGAGTCAAGACCTCCACCTGGCTGACGCTGACCTTCGTCCCCACTTCTATGAACACTGGGATCAATAAGGAAGAGCGGGCCATCAAACAGATCTGCACGTCGCTGCCTGAACTGCTGGTAAAGGTGGCGGAGTCCTGCTCCGGAGCGGTGCAGCTACTCACCCCTGGTGACCTGACCCGGCTGGTGCGCGAGGCCTGGGACCCCGAGATTGAGGCGGTCTTCGACGCCGCCGCCGCTCAGGGACGGGTCGTCGACGTCGAGTGGCACGAGGCCGGACCGGTCAGCTTTGATGCTGGCTGGGACCGTATGAACCACGACTCGGGGGCGTCGTCGTCACTGACGATGACTGCTCCGCCGCTCAACGAGATGTCGTCAACCCGTTTGCGGTCCCTGATGGCGGCCCACTCTGATGTGCCTTGCAAGCGGGTCACGATGATCTACAAGGTCATGGATCCGGTCAAGGCTACTGAGACCTCCGAACGTGACGTTGACAAGGCCTCCAATGCTCTGAAAATGGGTAAGCGCCCCACTGAGGCCAAGAAGAGTGTCCTGGCCAAGGCTCGAAAGACGGCCGCGGAGGTTGCCGAGGGTGCGGCGCTAATGGACTTCGGGATGGTCATCACCGCCACGGTTCCTCAGGGAGCTGAGGTCGATGAGCGTCTGGAGCAGGCTCGGGCGGCGGCGAAGGCCGCTGCCGGCAGCTCGAGCATCCAGGTTCGTGACGCCTTTGGGGCACAGGCCTTTACTTTGGCTATGGGGCTGCCGCTGGGCATCGTCCCGGAGAGCCAGGTCCTGGAAGGGAGCTGGTGACGATGAGCTTCATGGACGCTTTTGCCTCCTTCGTCGCTGGTGAGAGCTCTGGGACGATGAATCTGCCCAAGGGGCCGGGCCAGGGCGGTATCCCGCTGAAGCCGTACATGCCGGCATGGAGAGGGACCTCCCGGCAGGTGTGCGGGCTCTATCCGTTCATCAACGGCAGTGCAGCGCCCCGTATCGGTGTGCCGCTGGGACCAGTCATTGATGGGGAGGGCTACCTGTGCGCCGACCCGATCTCCTGGTTCCGCCGCGGACTGATATCAGCGCCCTCGGCGATGATCCTGGCTCTTAACGGCCTGGGAAAGTCCTCCATGGTGCGCCGGATGATCATCGGCCACGATTATCAAGGCGTCAACTCAATGGTGCTCGGTGATCTCAAGCCCGACCAGGTCGAGACCATCCGCCGCCTGGGCGGGCAGGTCATCACCATCGGTCACGGTAAAGGTGGGATCAACCCGCTCGACGCCGGTAACGTCGACGAGGCCGCCGACCTGCTCACCAACCACCCGGCGATCCGCGACGAGCTGCTCAAGGCGGCCCATGAGCGCAAGAAGAACATGGTGTTCATGCTCATGCACATCCAGCGCAAGTCCTTCCCTGGTGACCGGGAGCAGTCGATTATCGACGAGGCGATCAGCCTGCTGGAGTCCCGTGGCGGTAAGCCCGCCCTGGTAGACCTGCTCGACATCATCCGTCAGGCACCCCCTGAGCTACGCCTGGCGGCCCTGGACCGGGGCAGTGACGACCGCTACCGGGAAGTCACCGAGGAGCTGGAGGTCACCCTTGAGGCCCTGCTGCGCGGCCGCATGGGCGGAATCTTCACCGCCCGGGAGACCACCCCGATGCTCACCGACCGCTCAGTGGTCTTCGATGTCAGCAGCCTCCAGAGCGAGGACGACAGCCTTCAGGCGGCCGTGTTGCTGTCGTGCTGGTCCTACGGTTTCGCAACCGTTGAGATCACACAGGCCCTGGCCGACGCCGGGGTCGCCCCACGCCGGTACTTCAACCTCATCATGGATGAGCTCTGGAAGGCCCTGGGGCTCTCGCCGGGCATGGTCAAGCACGTCGACGCCTTGAGCCGCCTGAACCGACAGATCGGGATCGGAACCGTCTACATCACCCACTCCATGGTCGACTTCATGGCCCTGGCCACCGAGGAGGACCGTCGTAAGGCCTCTGGCCTGGTGGAGCGCTCCAGGATGCTGCTCCTCGGCGGTGTCACCTACCGGGAGATCGACCTGCTGCGGGGACTCTTCCGCTTCTCCGACAAGGAGGCACGTCGTCTGACCGGCTGGAACGCCCCCGCCGGCTACGACAAGTTCAACCAGCGTCCTCTTCCTATGCCTGGGATGGGCAAGTTCATGCTCAAGACCTCCGATGACCCCGGCATCACCTTCAGCATTGACCTGACCCCGGAGGAGCTGGAGCTCTCTGAGCAGTCCAACTACCGGTGGGAGCGCCAGGCATGAGCGTCCGAGACGGATTCAAGACGTGGCCGGCCTCCACAGTCCTGGTCTTCATCCTGCTGGTGATCGGAGCCTGGGTGGCGCTGTCAATTTTCCTGGGGGTGCGCCTGTGGTCCTGGGCCACCGGGGTCCAGGCGCCTAAAGGCCCCTTCAGCCTGCTCGATGCCAGCGCCAGGGGAACGTTTCATCCCACTGCGGGACTGTGGTGGTGTGTGGCTGGGGTCAGCCTCGTCCTGGTGCTCGTACCGATGGTGCTGGCTCTCGTTATCAGCGGCGGCCCGAACCATGGAGGCCGCCAGCGCGGGGACGAGGCGGCCTCCCGCACCGGCAGACGTCGGGAGACCTCCTCCCTGGAGGCCAAGGCCGTCAAGGCCAAGGCTAAGCGTCTGGGGGTGGAGACCAACGGTGTGGACACCTTCGGACTGCCGATCGGGCGGGCAGTGGCCGACAAACGCAGCTTCTGGTCCTCGTTTGAGGACGTGTGCGTCCTGATCGCCGGTCCCCGGACCGGCAAAACCACCTGCTGGGTGATACCGCGTATCTGGGCAGCACCCGGCCTGGTGGTGGCCACATCCAACAAGCGCGACATTGTCGACGGCTCCCGTAACGAGCGCGCCGGTCTGGGAAACGTCTGGATCTTTGACCCTCAGGCGATCGTCGGTGAGCCTCAGAAGTGGTGGTGGAACATCCTGTCCTACGTCACTGATGCGGTTCAGGCCGAAGCCTTGGCGCAGATCTTCGTCGACACCACCCGTGATGCTACGGCACAGAAGAACTCCTACTTCGACTCCGCTTCCCAAGAGCTCATCGCCTCCCTGCTCCTGGCCGCAGCCAGGGGCGGGCACACCATCATCAAGGTCTATGACTGGGTGCGTGACCCCGATGATCGCGAGCCGCTGAAGATCCTGCGCGGAGCGGGGGAGGATCGCATGGCTATCTCCTTGGAGGGCAACATGAACCTGGTCCATGAGACCCGCTCAGGCGTCTACGGCGGCGCCGGGACAATCGTGCGGTTCATGGTCAATGACAACGCGATGAAGTGGGTGACCCCGCAGCCCCACCTGCCCGAGCTGCAGATCAGTGATCTCATACGCTCTAAAGACACCCTGTACTGCTTGTCTCAGGAGGGGCGAGGCAGTGCCACCCCGATCGTGACCGCGCTGACCGTGGCAGTCACCGAGGCCGCCGTCGAGATGGCCAAGACCCAGCCAGGTGGACGCCTGCACACTCCGATGCTCATTGAGCTCGACGAAGCCGCCAACGTCTGCCGCTGGTCCGAGCTGCCCAACCAGTACTCCCACTTCGGCTCGCGAGGAATCGTGGTCGACACCGTCCTCCAGAACTGGTCCCAGGGTGAGGTGGTCTGGGGCAAGGAAGGCATGCGGAAGCTGTGGAGCGCCGCCAACCAGCGCCTTTACGGCGGGGGAGTCAGCGAGAAGGACTACCTCTCCGACCTGGAGACCGTTATCGGCGCCTACTGGATCGACTCTACCCAGTCGTCCTACTCAGCCCAGTCCGGGTCCTCGACGTCCCGCAGCCATGAGTCCCAGCAACGGTGGATCGCCACCGTGGCGGAGCTGGCCGCGCTGCCTCCTCGCCGGGCGTGGCTGATGTCGTCGGGCAACACCGCTGTCCTGATCGAGATGATGCCGTACTACAACTCCAAACCACCCAAGTACGCCAACCAGCGACCCCGCCCGCTGACCACGACAACGATCACCCCCAGTGACGACAACGTCCTGACAAGTACTGCGGCGTTGCCTACGCCGTGGCCGTCGCCGGCACCGTCCGAGCCCACGAATCCCTGGGTGACACCAGCAGGAAGGAACAGCAGCAATGGATGAGGTAACTCAGCAAGTGAGCCAAGAGGCGCGTCAGGCGTTCCAGGTCGCCACCCAGCTCTCCCGCCTCTTCGCCGACATCTCCCGACGCAGATGGGAGCACGCGCGCCTGGAGTCCGCCGAGCAGGAACGCATGGTCCGTCAGACCATCAACGACCAGCGGCGCCTGGCCGACCCGGTCCTCAAGCAAGGTCTTGACGACCGTTTCTGGGACAAGGCGCAGCCGAAGGACGCCGCCTACGTGTGGGGCGTGGCCCAACGGTTCAAGGACATCGACCCGCTGGCCGCCCAGGCAGCCGAGCGGTGCAGGACAGAAGCCTCCTACCGGTGGAACATCGACCTGGACGCACCTGCCGCGCCAGTACAGCCCGGTCAGGTCGACGACACCACGCTCGCCCAGACCGCCCCCGTCCTTCCCGGGGAGGAGAACAGAGACCTCAAGGCGGACCTGGCGGCCTCCGCCGAACTCACCTCCCAGGAAGCACCCGCGCAACCATCTGAGGCGTCAGAGCTCGCGGCGGCGACCCCTGACCAGCTGTTCGCCTCAGAGCGACAGACCGCCCTGGAGTGGGTCCGGGAGCACTACGGCCTTGAGACGATCGCCCCAAACTCTTCCGAGATGCAGCAGAGCGAGGCCGCCTACGTCCTGTACTCGGCGATGGCGGCCGAAGGATACGACATGAGTCACCCGCCGGCCTTCGACGACCTCACCCAGGCTGTGCCCGGTGAGCTCGAGGCAGCCTCCTCTTCCGGGGCGGCCGACGACTTCGCCCAGGCCACCGGCATCGAGACCGCTGACTTCAACCGCTTCGTCGACCCTCGTGCGACGCGCACCATCCAACGCATATGGGCTGCCGATCGGGGCGGGCGCTACCCCAACCCGAAGTCGGTTCAGTGGGCACTGGCCACGAAGGGATCGGAGGCGGTTCGAACAGTCAACAAGGTCACCCTTCCCGACGCCCCCGCTCGACGCGGTACCTACACCGAGCTGGCCCGTCGCGCGGCCGCCGACGAGGCAGGACGCGCAGGGATGCGCCCCGAGGAGTATCTCGACCACCTCAGCACCACGCAGCGGCGTCTGCTGATCGTCACGCAGGGACAGGCTGCCAGCCACAACGGCCCAGGAATGGGACGCATGGCCGCCTACCGCATTGCCTATGCCAAGGAGGCCGCCACCAGATGGCCCACTCAGAACCACGACCGCGAGCCAGATCCGCGGCAACGTGCGGCGGGCTCAGCAGCACGTCAGCAACCTGGACAGGGTCACCTTGACGTCTCCGGCCTGAGCGGAGCCGAGCTCGAGGCCCAGGCCAGGGCGAGCTGGGCGCAGGCCGACGCCACTGCCGCTAGGGCCGCTGAGGCTGATGCCGTCCGCCGCGCTGAGCAGGCAGAGGCCGCGGCCCAACGGGCCCAGGCGCCAGCCGATGAGCAGAGCAGTACCGGCCAGGAGATCGGTGAGGTGATTGCACCGCTGGTCGTGGCCGGTACGGCCGCCGCCACGGCCACAACCGTGTGGGACTCACCTGAGGCGCGCGCCGCATGGGCCGAAGGACTCATCGCCAACGGCGCCGATCCTAAGAACGTGGCTCTCGCCGTGGTCGGCGACCGCGCGCTGCACGAGCCCGCCTCCAAGGCCACCGCCCCGTCGAAGGCGGCCGCCACTGAGGGCCGCCGACCCCCGAAGGCAGAGACTCACGCGCGCACACAGAAACAGCACATGTAACCAGCGTCCGCGCCGCACGTTGCGATCCGGTGGAGGTGGTCACTCACGTGGAGTGACCACCTCCACCGGCGCTTTGACGCACGGCAGCGCGTCAGGATAGTCCGTGGTGGGAGCATGCCCCTTGGTCGGGCTGCAACCCTGGAACGGGCCACCACTGCCGGTGATCTCACGCATGATCGGGTACCAGTAGTACGTCGAGTACTTGGACAACCAGCACGGCCCCTCGTTGACCCGCATGTACTCCCAGGTCTGCCACAGCGCCGTGAACTTCTCGACCGCCTCAGGATGTGCCCACCACTGCATGCACCAGTGCATCTGCGACGTCAGCGGGCGGTTGAAAACGACGGTGACGTAGTTCTCGACGAACTGTCCCACGTCCGGGAACTGGAGCGGTGGGTTCTCCTCGCTCTCATCAATTGTTATGGCTGCGGCTGCGTACGTGTTTGTGCTCATGTTTTCTTCGTGGTCCGTGCGCGCACCATGACGTCACTGCTTATCGGTTCCTGCCTTGCCGGCGGGTGTGGTCGTTCCGGCCGGGCTGCCTGGGCACCGGTGACTGTTTGTCCCCGTCTGCGGCGCTTCTGCGCGGCGCAGGTGCCGTCGGGTGCGTAGGGGACAAGGCGTTCTGGTAGATCCTGCGTGCGCGCTCAACCTCACTGCTGCTGACGCCCCGTGCACCCTTTTCCTGGGAGGACGTAGCACTGCTGACCGGAGCCGTTTGCTGTCGTGACGGCGCGGACTGCTGGGACGTCGCGCTGCCAGCCGGCATCGCCAGAGCTGCCGTGTTACGGAGCTGGGCGATCTGACGCTCACTGAGTCCGTGACCCGCCTGCACCCCAGAACTGCTGGCGCTGCTCGCAACGGCTCCGGTCTGCACCGGCGAAGCCCCTGCGGCAACGAGCTCGCGCTGCGGCTCACATGCTCCTCCGTCCTGATGCGCACTGACTGCTGCTGGGTGGTTGCCGGTCTGCACCTCACCGGCGGTGCCCGCTAGTGCCTGGTAGGCGGCCTCGGCGCGCAGCTGCTCGATGTCGCTCACCATCGTGGGGGTGGAGATCGCTTCCAGGGCTGCACGCGAGCTGGTAAGCATCTCCGCAGCCGTGCGCGCCTGCCCTGCGGCGACGTAGCACTCGGCCAGAGCCTCCACTAGTGCCAGCGCCTGGATCACCAGAATAACCGGGTCTGCGTGCTTGTTGATCACGGCTGACAGCGCCAACCGCGCCCCCACCGACACGACCTCGCTCACCCCGGAAGCCGGCGCCGGTCGCCGGTGCGTCTGACACGCCCGTCCTGCGGTACGCGCCGCGCGCGTCAGCGTCTCGATCGCACGCGGGTCGGTAGCGGCCAGAGCGTGCGCGCCCAGCAGGCCTGCGACATCACGGGTGGCGTCAGCCAGTGCAACCGGGTCAGTGACGTCGATGCCGCGCAGCGCCTGCGCGTAGGTATCCAGGGCCTGCACTCGTGCGGCCATCTCGGCGCGCGAGGACACCTGGGAAGGTGGCATACCTCGCCAGGCCTGACGCCAGGCGTCAACGGCCTGCTGCGCCGACACCGGGGTGTCGGGCCAGCGTGAGCGCAGACGCGGTAGCGACAGGTCGCGCGCGAGTTTGTAGCCGCCGTACCACTGGGTGCGCTGACCCGCCTTAGGGTGCAGCCCCACCCAGTAGCCCGTCACGACGTCCTGGGTTCCCTGGGCGAAACGCGGCCGGGCCTTGACACCCAGCTCACGCAGACGGATCAGGAAGTCGAGCTCGCTGGTGGAGGCCACCGCTGCCGCGCGTACGCGCTGCTCAAGGATCTCCCGGTTGGTGCGCGTACGCCCCCGCCTGTTGGCAGCGCGCAGGTCCGCTGTGGAGTCCGCCCGCGCCCCGCGCGCGTGCTCTCTGGCCTCGACGACGTACAGTCCGTACTTGTGCTCGAGCCGGTTGGCGACCTTCCTCGCGTTGACCTGGTCCTGGTAACGGTTCCACTTGGTGCCGTCCTCGCGCACGATGTTGGCCATGATGTGAATGTGGTCGCCACCGTTCTTGGCTGATCCGTGGTGGACGGCGACCCACCGGCACGGCGCCTTGCCGTCCTTGCCGGTGAAGCCCATCTCATCCATGAAGTCCTGGACGATCATCCGCCATTTCTCGTCGCCCTGAGCCGCCTCCTCAGGCTTGAGCGACAGGGAGCAGTGCCAGATGTGATTGGGTACCGGCCCCTTGATGACTTCGCGCTTGTTTGAGTCCTTGTTGAACTCGCGCCGGCTGCCCGTGGGCTTGACACCGGTCTCGTTCATGAACTGGTCCACGAAACCAGCGATCTCGTACCCCTGCGCCGGACTCAATTCATCCCACGAGCCCCACCGGCGCATGATCACCTCCGAGCCGGCCACCAAGTGCGGGTTATCGTGCTCGTTGGCCCGCCCCGGACCAACGAGGTAGTTCATCAACCCGAAACTTGAGGCGCCATCACTGATCGCCGTGATCACCGTCGCACCCCCACCAGCATCGCATTGATCTCATCGTGCAGCCGATGAATCTCGTCCACCACTGCCGCGAAGTCCGCAGGCACCTCACTGGTCGTGTTCGCGTGGAAAGCGATCTGGTTCAGGTTCGTCGTCACCCCCACAAGCTTGCGCCGGTAGTCACGCAGCAGCTCCACCAGCTCGTTACCACCACGAGCAGACAAGCCCGTCCCTTCACCCAGGCTGGCCGGGTGCAGCGCCGCATCCACCAGGATCGACGACAACGACCGACCACTCACCTCCGCCTGAGCCTCCAGCAACGCACGCTCCTCACCCGTGAGATACACCGTCACACGTCTCCGCACCCCGCCCCGGCTGCGCGCACTACGACGACGATCAAGACGACGCGACCCGCGCGCCACGACACTCGTGTCGTCGGCGGTGCCCGGCACCGCAACCACCCCCAATCAATCAACGCCCAGCGCAGCGACCCGAAGGGATCACACGACAAGTGTGCCCAGCGCAGCGACGGATGTCCAGCGCAAACCTACTTAGCACCTGTGCTAAGTACCATCTTGCTCCGCGTAAGCGGCACCAGGTCTGTGGTTACGTTTTTGCACTTACTGAGTATGCCTGACCTAGCCGGCCCGTCAAGGTAACCAGAGTTCAATTCCAGTGGGGTGTTAGGCGGCGTACGGAAGGTGAGTGGCTACGGACACCGGCCGCCGTGCCCCACTGGCCCCGACGCTTCCCGGCCCCAGAACCTTCTCGCCAGCAGCACAACGTGAGCCCGGGTGCTGGCTTGAGTTTGGGTTTGGTTCGGTCTGGCGTCGAGCGCCCCCAGGCGCTCGACGCGCGCGTCACGCAGATCGCTTCACCGAATCACCTAGCCGAGCGTGCCCGCGCACTCCACCTCCAGATGACGGCGCAAGACATGTGCGCGCACGATCTACGACTCATACGAAGGCACCCACCACAAGGGGAGCCGCATCCCGTATGAGGAGGACAAGACATGACGAATCCACTGCTTCAGAAGAACGATGCTCGTGCCCAAACTGTTGAGCAGCTTGCGGACGTACACGCCGAACTGCTCAAAGCGATCGAGAAGTACCGCGAGGCGTGGAAAAAGGCCCGTGAGATCGGTTGGGCAATCACCGATCTCACCCGCACGGGAGGTTTTACCAACCCGAACAAGCTGCCTCGACCCAAACATCCCATGTCGACCGAAGCAAGCATCACTCCCAGCAATAGCGCAGGAGCCGACCCGCTTGACTGACCGCTACACCCATGACCCGCACGCACAGGTGAGAACCAAGTGAGAGGTAGACACAACATGGCCCCCGCAACATCCACTGCCACCAGCGAGCAGCCACCCCTTGAGGCAGACGCACAGCTCCAGGACAACGGACGTGGGACACTGCATATGAACGGCAGAGTCAGGCCCATCAACGCCACCGACGTCAAAGCCGCCCGCGCCGCCGTCACCGACATCGTCAAGGCCCGGGCCCACGAGCACGGCGCGCCGGTCATCCTGCACGCCACTGATCCTGATGGCGCTTTCGCCGTCAAGGTCGACGTCGACGGCACCATCACCGCCGTCGACGCCACACAAGAGGACACAACATCTCCGCAATCAGACAATCTGGACACCGTCGGAACCGGTTCCATCAGTACCAACAACGCGGATCCCGTCACGACCAGCAATGACAGTCCCCGCACGCCCGTCCATCTCGTCGCACCCCCGCCCCCGACACAGCTGCGGGCCACGAACAACCCGTCCCCGATGTCGGCCAGCACCCCGCCGGGAATCACCCCTCCTACCGTTGCGGGGCCGCGGCTCGTGCAGGCGTCCCCAATGCAGCAGACACCGCACCCGGACGAGCACTCGCCTGTGCCCGCACCGACTCCCACGCCGGTGGTGCCGAAGTCGTTGAGCGCCTCTCTGCTGCCTGCCTCCGACAGTGAGCACGACCGATCCATGACCCCGGCCGAGGTCAAGGCCCAGGCCCAGCAGGCCTCCCTGCTCGACGCCACCAGCAACGAGGCACCCGCACGCGACGGCGTGCGCGGCGTTCTCAACGGCCTCGGCGGGCTGCGGCTCGGCCCTTCCAGGATCGAAAAGCGCATGCGCATCGACGCAGCTGCCGTCGCCCAGCACTGGCCCCGTCCGCTCGCCATCGCCGTCGTCAACGGCAAAGGCGGCGCCTGCAAGACACCCGCAACGGTCCTGCTGGCCGCCACCTTCGCCCGCTACGGTGGCGCCGGCGTCGTAGCCTGGGACAACAACTCCACTCGCGGGACACTCGGTTGGCGCACACAGAAGGGGCCGCACGAGGCCACCATCGAGGACCTCCTGCCCGTCGTCGAGGACCTCGTCGGACGCGACGCCCTAGCAGCCTCCATGGCCCGCTACACACACCACCAGCGCCTCGATCGCTACGACGTCCTCAGGTCCCGCCCTGAGGCGCTCTCAAAGAGCCAGCCCACCGACGCCGCCGCGGTGGACTCTGTCCACCGCGTCCTGACGAAGTACTACCGGATGATCTTCATCGACTCCGGAAACGACGAGTCAGCGGAGCAGTGGCAGGCCATGATCCGCAAGGCCGACGCCATCGTCGTGCCCACGACGACGCGTGCCGAGCACGCCGAGTCAGCGCGCCTGCTCCTGGCCGAGCTCGCTGGCGCCGACCAGCACTGCGCCAACCTGGCCAGCAACGCGCTCGTCGTCGTCTCCCAGGCCTCCCGAGCCGAGGCCGCACCAAACGAGTACGTCGAGCTTTTCAGTCAGATGACCCGCGCCGCCGTCGGTATCCCCTACGACCCGGCCATGGCCGGCAGCCCGCTCCTGCTGGACTCCCTGGCACCGGCGACGCGGCGGGCCTGGCTCGCCGCCAGCGCCGCCCTGACCGGCGCCTTCACCACCAACTAACCCCAACAAGCAGCGCGACGGTTGCGGGGCTGCACCCACTTTGGTGGGTGCAGCCCCGCAACCTTGTTAGCACATGCGCATCAGAGGCGCACGGCGTTAGGCATAAGCCCCTCATGACGTACTGCGGTCTCCTTGACGGTCTGGCCGAAGGTAGGCGCCTCGATCATCTGGTCCCCGCCCAAGGCCATCGCTACGTGATAGATGTTCGGCTGACTGCCGTCGTCGGACCAGAACAGCAAGTCACCGGGTTGGACCTGGTCCACGGGCACCTGAGTGCCTTGCAGGTACTGCTGACGCGAGTCGTGCGGCAGGCTCACACCAGCCGCCTCCCATGCGAGCTTCGTCAGCCCCGAGCAGTCCAGGCCGCTGCCGGACTCGCCTCCCCACACGTACGGCACCCCGAGGTACTGGCGCGCCGCCGCGATGGCTGCCTGACCACCTGCACTGCCCCCACCACCGCCTGCTGACGCAGCGGCCGTGTACTTCGCCATCGACTCCATGATCTTGGGCACGTAGTTCTGAGTCTCCGCGAACGGCGGGATGCCGCCGGCGGCGTCGACAGCACCCATACCGGCGTTGTACGCGGCCAGGGCCAGTTGAGCCACGTCACCTTTCAGCTTACCGGCGCTGATACGTTCCTTGACCTCGCTGGCCAGAGAGCACATGTAGGCGCCCTGGGAGTAGATCGCGTCTTTCGGATTGAGGATGTCGGCCTTGCCGTCTCCGTCTCCGTCCTTACCAGCGCTGGCCCACGTGCCCGGCATGAACTGCGCCATGCCCTGCGCGCCCGCGCCGCTGCCAGCATTAGGGTTCCAGTTGGACTCCGCCTCAATCTGAGCGGCGATCAGCGGTGGGGTGATCTCCGGGCAGATCGAGCCGGCCTTGAGCACAATCTCCCGGTACTCACTGGGCACATTCGCCACACCTTGCCCAGCGCCCTTAGCCTTCGCCTTCTCAGCACTGTCATCGTCGCTACCCAGCATGACCAATGGCATTGTCACCGCCAGCACTGGGATCAGCACGACAGCGATCAACGATTTACGAATCACCGCGCCTCGCCCCTCACGTGCTGTCGCTCCTGCTGCGGAGGCGGTGTCGACTCCTTCGAGGTACTGGCACCTGCCGGGGCCGGTGCCGTCGGCGGTGTCGGTGACATCGCCTGGGCCGCGATCGCACGGATCTTGGCCGGGTTGAAACCCGCTATGCGCTGCTCTCCGAGCTCAACCACCGGGGCGCTACGCAGGCCCTCCGCGGTGAACGCCTCTACCAGATCTGGTCGCGTCGTCAGATCAACCTCCTGATAGGTAGCGCCGGCTTTGTCCAGTTCGCGCTTCGTCATCGTGCAGCCCGGGCAGTCAGGCTTGGTGTAGACCGTCAACTCGGGCACCTCGGCCCGAGTCTGCGACGCAGCAACCTCGATGGTCGACTGCGCTGCGCGCTCGATGCTCTCTGTCGCGCTGGGGTGCATAGCCGCATACTGCGCGTTGGCCAGCCCGTCACCGATCGTCGCCTGTACGGCGTCGAAGAGCTGCGGTTGAATTCCCAGGTCGGCGGCCGCCTGCACCCGCTCAGGGATGTACGGATTCACCTGCGCACCCTCGCGCGGGGTGATCGCTGTTTCAGTGCTTGGAAAGTGAGGATCTTTCAGCGAGATGAGCACCGCGCGTTCATCATCGGTCGGCGCGTCCGCGGGCCGCAGAACCACACTAGGTGCGATCGACCGCACTCCACTGGATGAGACAACCTCCTCCAGGGACGGGCCGTCCACGATGATGCGGTTCGCGCCGACCATGCGCTCAACCCTGTCCAGGGCAGGCAGCATCGCAGCCCTCGCCTGCTCAACCACGTTCGGCTCACGCGAGACAGGCCCCAGGCTGGTCACATTCTGCTGCCGTGCCACCGTCTCGGCTCTCTGGTCCAGGGCTTGTGTGGCCGTGTCAGGCCACACCCCCTTGACCCGGTCCATCAGTTCGCTCACCGGTAGCGTCTGCACACCGCTGGCATCAGCCACCTGCACCTGGTTCTCACCCGAGAGAGTGCGAGCAGTCCGCACCCGGCAGTCCAGGCCCTGCCCACGCATATCGATCAACCGCCCATCAGCGTCACCCGAACCGGGCGCGCTGGCCTCATAGACACTCACCTGCGCGTCCCCGCCGGCCAGGGCCGCCTGAGCGCGCGCCCAACGCTCCAGCGCAGACGCCTCCTGCGGCTCCCACCAGCCAGCAGACGAGGCAAGACGCATGGACGCCCAGGCGGCGGCCACGCTCGGCTCACCGTCACGCAGGACCGCATTATCGACGTCCCAGGTGACCTCCCGTTCCGACACCGGCCGGGCTCCTGCCGCGCGCTGCTCATCACTGAGCGGCTCCGGGTCCGCCCACGGTCCTACCTGGCCGTTGGGGACCTCTTTACGGTCTACGACCTCGAACGTCTGCCCGTAGACGTTCGAGCCAACCGTGACGGGACGGTGCGAGGAATCCATTGCCCGAGGACGCGCCCACACCATGCCCCGCTTCAGGTCCAGGCTCGTCGACAACTCCGACTCCGGCACCCCATGGAGGACCGTTTCGCTCAAGCGCTCGGCCTCCTCGTTGAGCACATGAAACGCCGCTGTGCTCCGAAACGGCCTGTTCAGTTCGAGTTCGGCATTCCTCAGGCCTTCCTCGATGCCCTGGGCGGCAGCCTCGAAAGCCTCCGGGCGCATCCCCAGGATTGTGGCCGCCGCCTGGGCGTCGGTCATCTCGCGCACACCCGGGTGAACAGCCAGGTCGGGAGACAGCCACTCCACAATTCTCTCGTCATCAGCCGCAAGAGTCCCGTCTCGCAGTTCGCGAGTCAACGACCCGCCTGGACGGATCACGAGCTCGTCATCGCGCCCAGAGACGTCCCGATTCAGGGAGAACGTGACCGCCTGCTCGGCCCGAGCGCCCCCCAGCCATCCACCGGCGTCAGCGGCCGGGGTGAGGACCTGCACCCTCACCGTCCCATCCGGACTCACAACCGGGTCATCAACCTCTAGTCCATGATCTGCGAACGGCTCCACGTAGGGCCGTATCCCCTCCCACGCCACATCGACTGGCTCCTGATTGGCACGCGTCACGGCGTCAGACAGGACCAGGCGTGCGTCTGCCTCGCTCAGCTGTCGTGCCGGCACATCACCCTCGAGGTCCAGGTCGACCCCGTACCGGCTGACCCCGATCTGCCCACTCATCCCACGAGTAGACAGCCCGTCACCGGTTGGTACAGGGACCAGCTCAACGTCTGCGGTGACGGCCCCTGCTTGCGGGTCGAACCGGGTTGTTATCTCCTCGGCGTCGATCCCTGCTGGGGTGACCGCGTCAAGGCGCCCCAGCAGCTCGCTGGCTAGGGCACTGTCCTCCCGGTAGCGCTCCCAGTCTCGGTCGAGACTTTCGGGGAGATCGCTCAACGTCACGCTGCGTCCCTGCGCGCCAGGGATGCTGTAGGTGACCTGCTGGATCTCTTCGTCCCACAGCACGTCGACATCGACCACGTCCAACACCCCGGGGGGCTGCCCGACCCAGTCGACTTCACGACTCATTCGTGTCGGGGCCTGGAGCCCCTCGAGCAGCGCCATCACCTCCTCAGGAGCATTCTCGCTGATTGCGTAGGCCACCCCCGCAGCCGTTCGTCTTATCTGCCCGGTGTCCGATGCCGGGTCGAATGAAAACCCCTCACTCATCGGGTTCTCCTTTACGAGAGTCGGTCTGCCTGGTCACCTGCTGCCAGGCTCTTACCCCTCTCGTAGGGTGTGCGCGCACACGGAAGGCATCCGCCTCCAATCTCACGCGCGCCATGAGTATGCCGGCCGGGACCGCACCAAGGACCAGACCGGCAACACCGGAAGTATCCATCGGCCGGAAGACTGTCGAGAAGATAACTACGATTACCCCAGACAGGTCACAACGGTTGCCCTCGACCAAGTGACCCGTTGGTCGAGGGCAACCGCTTCCCTCTAGTTGTGCTGGAGGATGTAGCGGCGCGCATCACGCCCTATGCGCAGCACGCCAAGGTAGTCGTCATCGGAGACATAGGGATCTTGACGTGAGGCACTGATCTGGTCATCGATCAGATCTCCCAGCCACTGAACAACATCGTCGGTGGGGGTGGCCTCAGGCGCGTGTAAGGAGCATATGCAGCAGTCTACGCAGGTGCTCCGGTCATTGGGACACATACAAACATCCTCGACGGGGTCAAATGACCTCCAGCATGTGTCGCAATTACCATTACCCATGATTTCCTCCTTGGTGAGGGTGGGTACCGGCCTCTCCGATTCCCAATATAATAATTTTATTATGTAGGGCGCGTGGGTGTCAAGCGCTGTTATCTCCGATGATGGTGTGCTGGCCGACATCGGGGACGGGTTGCTCGTGGCCCGCGGCTGTGTCGGTGGCGGGGGTCCGACGGAGCTAGTCTGACTAGCGTCGCTGGTCGGGGTGGTGTCAGCGGGAGGCGCGGATGGTGACGACGGTGCTGTCGTCGGCGGCGATCTCTCGGGCGGCTTGGGCGGTTGCGGCCTGGTGCATGGATGCGGGTAGCGCCATGTTGCGTGCTCGGTCGTCGGCGAGCCACCAGTGCTCGTCAATTGTGTAGGTGGTGAGGATGACGCGGCCGTCGTCGTCGCGCATGGCGAGCGCGATGACGTCGTAGACGACGTCATCGAAGACGTCGTCGAGCTCATGCAGGCGCATGAGTACTTCGACGGGGTCGCGCGGGGCGCGGATCCCGGCCTCCCACCGGCTGACGGTGTTCTGCGCGACGTCGAGGAGCTCGGCGAGCTCGTCCTGGTCCAGGCCGAGACTCTTGCGGTAGCACCGCAGCGTCAGCGCGAAATCAAAGGTCTGCTTGGTCATGGCTCGTCTCTGGTGTCTCTATTGGTGTCTCCAGACCCATACGTGGGTGCGGATGGTCAGGGGTGCGTCTTGGGGGCCTCGGATGTAGTCGTCGATCCATTGGAGCCGGCGTAGCGATTTCTGGGGGCCGTGGGGTTGGTGGGTCCAGTGGCCTCGGACGACGTGGCGGGTGGTCAGTCGCCTCCTCGGGCCGTCACCGTCGTCTTCGTCGTCGGGCTTGTCGGGGGTGGTGATGAGTCTGCGTCGTTGGGGGTGCAGGTCGATGACGGTCACACCGTCGTCGTCGGCGGGGTCGTCGTGGCCACGGCCGACGGCGTCGTTGGGTCTGGTGGTGCGGGGTTTGCCGGTCCCGGCCACCACCTTGGTGTCGGTCAGGGACGGGGTGGACATGAGGGTGAAGGCGGCTTGGAGCCAGGCCATGACCCCGACGTGGGCGGGGTCGACTGGGGCGCCGTCGGGTCCCACCGCCCGGGCGGCGTCCAGGGATGCGGGGATGAGGGTTCTGAGCCTGGTGAACGGCACCAGCCAGTTGGACTGGTGACCCAGGAGCGGTAGGGGTAGGCGGGTGGGGCGGCACATGAGCTCGATGGTCAGTGCCGTGACCCCGCTGGGGTGGGGGTCCAGGTGCCAGGTGAGGGCGTCGACGGGCACCTCCTGGTCATAGGGGATGTCGGTGCGGGCGCCGTCGCGCAGGGACAGGCCCCCGATGACGCTGGTGTCCCACGCGGGCAGGGGCTCGGCCATGACCATGAGCCCTACCTGGGCGGGTGCGTCAGCGCCGTTGATGGCGGGGACGTCCTGGGAAGCATCCATGGCTAGGCGCGCCATGGGGGCGGCGACCCAGTACAGGGACGCCGTCTCGACCCTGGCCGCGGACTCGGCAGCGTCAGTGCTGGTCTGGTCGAGGTCGGCGGCGTAGCCGGGCTCGTTGATGCGGCGCGCCCGGTCGGCCAGGGCGGTGAGCCGGCCGGCTTCGCGGCGTCCTTCTCGGGCTAGGGAGCGGGCCATGGCCGCCACCAGCGGTGGCGACCATGAACCGGCCCGGCGGCCTCGCCTCACCACGGCCCGCCCACCCTCAGGACAATACTGTCCGGCAGGCCGGCCTTGCGGAGAAGCCGCTTCTCAGCGTCGTCGTAAGGCTTGAAATCGGTGGTATCGGGGGCATCCTCGTCCTGAGGGTCGACCTGGAACCCATCGGAGAGGTCGGCGAGCCACTCCGGCGGCTCGACATAGCTCTCAACGTCATCCTCGTTGCGGCCGTCCTCGACGATCTTGTAGACGTATACCGTCCATTCCTCAACGATGAAGACTGTATTGGGGTGCAACCAGTCGTTTCTGAGGTGCTCGCTGTGTCTCCACTCCAGGATGATGCGGTAGCTCTCGGCGAAGGCTGCCGCGCGGTCGCTGACGGCCTTGTCGACGACTGCCTGCACCTCGGGTGCAGGGTGGCGCTGGTTGGGGCCGTGCTGGCCCACATACATAGGCTCGGGCCACTCGTCCCGAGGTACATAACGCTCGATGACCGGCCAGTCGGCAGTACTGGCCGTGGCGAAGTGCTTGCGGCCGAGCTCCTTCTCAGGGAGCTCGACACGGAAATGGGCGACAATCTCATCGCCCTCGGCGTCGGCGGAGAAGCTGATCTCGGCCCCGTCGGGGGCCAAGGCGGTGACCTCGCGGCCGAGGTTTCCGCTGGGACGCCAGTCGAGAATGCTGGAGTCCCAGTCTTCGAGGTACTCGACGTTCAGGCCGAGGTAGGTCTCGAAACCATAGTCTGAGGCGTCGAGCCGCTCGGCGTGCTCGCAGGTGAGCACCCGGGTGGCCTGGTCGAGTGCATCGACCATGGCGATGGCCGTCTCCTCGTCGAGCTTGGCGTGGAGCTCGACGGGGCTGCCGTAGGCGGCGGCCAGCCAGTCGCGGATCTCACCCTCATCGGTGTGCGGGGTGACGAGCAGTCGTCCGGCCGTCCCGATAGTGTCCACGGCGACTCTAGGTGTGAAAGTCATGGTGCTCCTCCTGACGTGAGGTGGGGGCGTGGCCTGGGTGCCGTCCCCCTCCGGTGGGATAATCATATCCCACCTGGGTGGGTTGAGCAAGTGTTTTATGTTGATATTGCAGTTGTTTCTCCCCGTGAAGGAACTGTTGGTAGACCGTTCACGGGGAGTGAGGTAATCAGTGTGCGGGGCGGTTGCTGATGTCTGTCCGGCACAGGCCGGCGTGGGTGAGGAGCTGGTCCTCCGCCTTGGCGACGTCGGTTTCGTTTGTGGGCTGCTCGACGTCGAGGATGACGTCGGTGTCGTGCCAGCGCCCGAGTTTCTCCTCTAGCACCAGGCGGCGGCCGGTGTCGGTGTGGTCCCAGCGGATGCGGCGCTTGGGGGCGCCGGGCAGGGACCCCTTGAACGGGGCGCCCTCCACAAACCCTGAGAGGGTCCGCTCGACCTTGAAGGGGTCCGGCCATGTGCCGGAGACGACCTTGTCCCCTTCGATGCGGGCCCCCATCTTCCTGAGAGAGGGCCGGTCAAACGTCGGAACGTTGTGGATCATGTATCGGTCGGCACCGACCAGGTCACGAGTACGGTCGTAGGTGCGTGAGGTGCTGTATACCATCACCTCATCGTCCACCTCGCCGTTGCTGTTGATCTCGGCGACCTCTTTGGGCAGCAGGAGCTGCTGCCCTTCAACGTAGGCGCCTTCTACGAACGTCATGAGCGGGGACACGCCCCGCTTGCCGGGGTGGTCCGGGTTGTCCCACACGGCGGTGAACACCGCCGCGTAGGGGACGTCAAGGATGTCCTCGACGACCCGGCCGGCCGGCACCTCGTGGTCGGCCGCCGACCACGGGCACTCACGCCGTAAGGTGATCGGGCGGTCCTCGGGGGTGGGGGCGAACCGCTCCCGCATCGCCTGCGTGACCAGGTCACCGAGGTGGTTGATGCCCAGGCCGAGGAAGAGGGGCTCGTTGTCCTCCTGGGGCTCCATGTGGAGCCCCAGACGGGTGTAGGGGACGAGGTGCTTGGTGCACGCGATACGCGCACCGACATTCTCGAGCACGCGCCGCAGCACGTGCACGGCGAGCTCCCTGGGGAGCTCGTAACGGTGCAGGACACCGTCGGCGTCGGGGGTGTAGAGGATCGACGCCTCCGGGACGGTCTTCCCGCTACGGAGGACCCGAGGGTTGCTGGTCATGTGGATCTGGAGCTCGGCCCCGCGCCGACTCCAGACTTCAGCAGGAGAGACGACGACGACAACGTCGTCCCTACCAGACCGCACGGCACTAAGAGAGACATCAATGGCCGGGATGCCCTTCAGGTAGGCCAGGCCGGCCTCCACCGGCCTGGCCTCATCGACAGTGGTGAGGGCCTGGTAGAGCGGGCCGATGTAGTTGCAGCTGAAGTCTACGATCTCGGTCACCATGCTGTTCATGGTGGGTCCTCCTTGGGTTGAGGGTGGGTGCCGGCCTCTCCAACACCCAATGCAATAATTATATTGTGTAGGGTGTGGGGGTGTCAAGGGGTGGTTTCTTCGATGATGGGGTGGTAGCCGGCTCGGCGTAGCTGAGCGTAGGCGTGTCCGGTGGCTGTGCGGTGCAGCGCGGGCGATAGACCGCCGCTGTTGACTGGGCTGCTGTTGACCAAGGTGGTCAAGGTGGCCACTCTTGTGCTGTCGTGGTCAGCGTGAGTCTTGGCGGCGCGGGCGAGTTGCTGGGCGAGGTCGTTGACCTGGTCCTCGGTGTCAGCCAGGGTGGCGGAGACCTGGGCGGGGTTGCGGGGTGCTCTGGTGCCGGTCTCCCACTGGGCGTAGGCGGCTTGAGAGACTCCGAGGATGTTGGCGAGCTCGGCCTGGGACAGGCCGAGTGCCTGACGGCGTGCCCTCAGTCCTGCGGGTGTCAGGGCGGGTAGTTCGTCGAGGCCGGCGGCCCACTGTCGGGCCACAGCGGTGGCGGCCTCGATACCGCCGTGGTTGTGGGTGGAGGCGCCGTCAGCGCCCCGCCCGCTCCACGATATTCCCGTCAGTCGGCCGGTCTCGTCGGTGCGGGCCGTGAACGTCAGGCGGGCGCCCCAGGGGCCGGCCAGGATCCACTCCCGGTCATCCCCGGAGCCGACGGGCCAGTCGTCGGCCGCGGCACTGGGTGCGGTGGTGTCGGCCGCAGCCTGGAAGATCGCGTCGAAAACGCGTTGAGCCTCGGAGGCGGGAGGAATGGTCTCACTCATTGTTCTTGGCCTTCTCGTCCTTGATGGGCGGCTCGGCGCCGTCGATCCACCTGGCCGTCGTCCACGCGGCCTCGTCCTCGGGTAAGGTCGCCTGTCGGTGTCCGTCAGCCAAGATCGGGAACCCAATGATTGGGACACTCACCAACAACAACCCTCGGTTACCATCCTCATCGGCGACGAGGATAGTAGCGTCATCTGGCGGTGTACTCATAACGCCGACGCCGTCGCACCGCTCGGCCATACGGGCTGCTGTCATGGCTATTTCGTGTGCAGTCATGCCCATGATGTATGTGCTCCTTCGTACTGGAAGTTGATGCGTGCCTGGAGGGGGAAGTGCCCTATCGCTCTAGGCAGAGGTTGTCTACTGGTCTGTCTGGCTGCTCTGTTTGGCGAGACGGCTCACCCACTGGAGAAACCTGCTCCTCCTGAGGGGCGGCTTGGGTTCCTCAACGACGCCCCTGTCGGGAGTCCTGTCGTCGAGGATCTTGATCTCGGCGCCGTCGATGTCGGCCCAGCACAGGTCATTTCTTCTAAGGAGTTCCTCTGCGACCTTGCGGACGTCAGCGTCGTCAACAGTGTCGAAGGACCACCCCGCGTAGTCGAGCCAGACCCACTCGCCGTTGATCTCGATGTCGAGCTCGACTGTGGTGCGGCGGCCGTCGGAGCGCCGCTGGATACGTCGGTGGGGCTCGCCGGGCAGGGGACCGGTGTAACCGCCGTCAGCTTCGTCCGGGAGGGCTACTGGGTTCTTGAAGTGATGCTTCTCTGTCTTGTCGACGGTGATGAAGTCGTCGAAGCTCCGGCTTCCACCGAGTTCCCGCAGGGTGGGGCCGGCACCCGTGTGGATGACGTACCGCCATCCGTAGAGCGTGCGCTTGGAGACGTCCCGTGGTGCCCACTGGCGCCAGGTGCTGCTTCCTGTGGGCTCTGCGGCGGTGATGGCCATGCCGTTGGCCTCGGGGCTGTCGATGAGGCGCAGGAGCGGGCTCACTCCCCGTCCGTCAGAGATGTCGTAGCCCGGATCGCGGGAGTCGTACCAGACGGCCGTGAACACGGCGTCTGCTGGGAGGTCAAGAGCGTCCTCCACGATCGTGCCGGCCGGCACCTCGTGGTCGGCCGGCGACCACGGGTGTTCACGGCGCAGGACGAGCGGCCGATCCTCGGGGACGGGAGCGAACCGCTCCCGAGGCCGCGTGGCCTCCTCGATCTGCTGGGCCAGGGCGTAGAGCCCCAGCCCCAGGAACAGGCCGGAGTCAGCGGGCATGTCAGGCATGTCCCGTGTGGACGGCTCAAGGTACCCGCTGATGTCGTACGACGGCACGATGCCGTCCTCGCAGGCCCTGAGGGTGCCTATCTTCTGGATGGCCCGTCGCGCCGCCCAGTAGGCCAGCGTTCTGGGCACGACATAGTGGTGGAGCTCATTGTCGCTGCCGCTAACCCACAGAGTGGGGGCGCGGCGCCCACTCCGACAGAGGTCGGACTTCTCAGTGAGGGGGACCTGGAGCTCAACCTCGCGGCTGCTCCAGCACCCACCTCGGCTGGAGATGACAAGAATGATGGTCCACGGGTTGACGTGCACCACGTCGGTGCGTGTGTTGCAGGCGTGGCGCTCAGACAGGGCGGTCAGGCCGGCTGCTATGCGCTTTCCCTCACCGACGGTGGTGAGGGCAGTGAACAGCTCGTCGACGACGGCGCTGTCGAAGGTGCGGGTGATGGGGGCGAGCCAGTTGTCGCTCATAATGTTCCTCCTTGGGTTGAGGGTGGGTGCCGACCTCTCCGGCTTCCAATGCAATAATTTTATTGTTTAGGGTGTGGGGGTGTCAAGGGGATCTCTGATGCTTGTCCAGAGGTGGGTGCGGTTCAGGCCGGCGCGGGTCAGGAGCTGGTTCTCAGTGTGGGTGAGTTCGGGTTCGCTTGGGGCTGGTTGGTCGGGTGTGTGGGTGATGGCCTCGGTGAGGTTGGCCAGGTGGCCGGCGGGGATGCGCCATGAGGTGGCTGCGGTGGGGTCTGCTCCGGTGTGGGTGAGGGTCCTGAGGGTGAGGGTCCAGGTGTCGGTGGGGGTGACCCATCCGCCTCCGGTGATCTCTCCGGCTCGGTTGTAGGTGAGTGGGCTGGGGTGGGGGGTGTGGTACCAGTGGAGGACGACGGGGTTGGGGATGATGAGTGCGCGGGGTTCACGGAAGAATGCGTATCTGATGGCTTCCAGGCGCTGGCTGGTGGTGGAGACGCGGGCGTAGCCGATGGTGGTGGCCATGGTGCTTATGACATCACGCTTCTCCTGGCGGCCGGGTGGAGCTGGAGGTCATCGATGGAGCGGGGGTCGAGACTGGCCTGGAAGTGCTCCTTGGTCATGGGGGTGGTCCACAGCCTCCTCGCGGTGCGCAGGAAGCCGTCAGAGTCAGGCTGACTGGGGCTGTGCCACTTGGCGGCCTCGACCTTGGCGCGGCTGGCGCGGTCTGCGTGGTCCAGAGCGGGAGCCAGGTCCCGGTCCCAGGACGCCAGCACCACGACGTCGTACAGGCCGGAGCGGGCCATGTCGACCAGAGTCAGAGCGCACAGCACGTCGACGCCCTTCTCCCGACGCGTCTGCCGGACCGGGACCATGCGGTCGCCCCGGTAGTCCCAGTCGTAGGTCAGGGGGTGCAGGTGCACACCCACGGTGGTGGCGTGGCCACGGATCCACCGCTGGGCCTGCTCAAGGTTGCGCTGGTGGGTGACGGGGTCGTCCTCCACGATCGGTTGCCCCCGAAAAACCTCCACCCTGGCGACCTCGGCGACACGATCGTCCTGCTTGTTTGTGGACGCCCTGGCCAGGGCGAGCTGGCAGGCGAACCGATACGGATCGATCAGCGCCTCCCACACCGGCCGGCCCGGCATGAACAGATCAGCCGCCACAAGGTGCACGTTCTGGTAGTCGACCACAACCCCCATTCGCAAAGACCTAGACACTACTTGCTCCTTACTCGCCATGACGCGCCGCCGATAGGGGCGCCCTGTCTGTCGGCGGTGCCGATGATGAAGAAGAGGATGATCGCACTAAATAATAGGAGAGCCAGTGCTAACATGCTTGACGTAGATTCTGTTCCCCGTCTGGTTGCAAAAACTCCGACGCTGGTGAGGCACATCGACGTAGCGATCCACCCGTTCAGTTTCAGGGAGCCACTTGCGCCCACTTCTTCAACAAGCAGAACCCGAACCAACGAGAATACTATGAATGCTCCGAAGAAAAATGCGATACCGCCATATAGTAGCTTGGAGTACATCCCGTAACTGGTTATGCCGAGGACGGGCTCGATAAGAAACGGGATGATCATTATGCGTACCGCGTACGTGGCCACAGCAGTGGCCGCGATCGTCCTCACCAGCCCCCACACCCAGCTGAGTAGCACTGCGCGGACATCTCTTGAGATCATCATGAGGTCTCCCCGTCAGCGGAGTTGGAGCGGGCGTAGGACGCCAGGCGTGCCGGGAGGCTCTTCAAGCGGCTAGCCATGCCGGAAATGTTGATGTCGAGTGATCTGACGACAAGCATACTTAACAAAATCACAGGCGTCAACAACATCGCAAGGAGCAGAGCAGCCGTCAGCATCAAGGCGATGTAAAGTTCAATGGTATCCCAGATAGACATATCGAATTGTGACGGCGACATGATTCTGCTGTGGGTATCGTAGAGGATCCAGGCACCTAATCCCGCTAGTGTAGGGAAGATGATCAGAGTCCCGTAAGGTTTAATTGGCGACAATATTTTATTGAGTGCATTGATCATGATTAAGTCTCATTTCCTAGTGTGCGAATGTGCTTCCTAGTGACTGTCAACCGCGTCACTTCGAAATCGAACAGAATCAAGATCAATATAAACGTAGGTTACACTGAACTGCAATTCTATAGCAGCCCATGAGATCAGACATAGTCCGAATGGAAGTTGCAATTGAGCCTGGAGTCCTGTTCCATGAATTGACGCAATGACGCTGAGTCCTGTCAATAGAGTGCAAATGGGAACCCATCCGCTCATTCTTCTACCAAGCAGCCATGAGATGAAAACCATAATTATGAATGTCACACCTATCGTGGCACCAACGATAAGCGGCAACGACTTTAAAACATCGAACATTGTCAATTTATTGGGGTCTGAGACAAGCATGATGTAAAACGGTTTGATCAGGTATGGGACGACAATTACATGCGCCAACAGTACCATCACGGCCGAAACCGCGATCATTTTCATCAATTTCCGCGCCCACTGGAGCGTCCTTCTTGGGATGTTGTTTGAACTCATCGTGTAGCCTCCTCGGCTGCGGGGTTTGAGCGGGCGTAGGACGCTAGGCGCGCTTGGATGTCTTTGGCGGGTTGAATCGCAAGCGTGCCCACGGTGATCGCTGGTTGCTGGCGGGTTACCTCTCCGATGACCCGGTCAACGACGCGGTTCAGTGTGACCCAGTCACGCGGATCGTCATCGGTGTAGTCGGATGCGCTGACGTCAATGATGAGCGCACCTGCCTGGTAGGTACCACGCTCCGGGTGCTTCTCCATGTAGCTGGCGGCCCACTGTGCAGCTTCCCTGGTGGCAATGCTTCCTGCTGGTGGACAGAGGGTGGACAGCTCGTCGAACGAGCGGGTGCCTTCGATCGTGCGGATCGCAAGACACAACCCACCCTCCTCGATCTTGTTGAGGCCTGTCAGACGCAGCTCAATACGCTGACGCTTGTAACCGTCTGCTGACGTACGTCGACGCTTGCTCACTATGAGCGCTGCGACAGTAATAAGTGCGATAGCCGTCAAAATAAGCAACGGAAACAGTCGCTCATTAGGCGACAGGGCCAGGGATACGACTGCCACGCAGATCATTCCCATAGCAATGGTTTCCTTCCAGGTGAAAATCGATGAGTTCATGACCTAACCTCTTCATCGTTACTGGCTGCGTATGTTTTCAGATTCTTGAGCATTTTTTCCTTGTCTGTCACTCCGTCTCTGTTCATTCCGTCGACCACTTCCTTGCGTGCGGCCTTGACGATCTGGTTGAGTTGCGCCCACCTGGGAAGGTCTGCGTCATCCAGGTCAATGACGCGTATATCTGCGATAATTCGGCCGTCGCGGTAGTGCACTTGTTCGGGTGCTACTGCCTGCCACTGGGCAACCCATTCCGCAGCATCTTTGGTTGCTGGCGTCCCGGCGCGCGGAAAAACAGTAGACGTATCGATTTTGAAATCGTTGGATCTGCTGACATAAAACCCAACCTTAGGTGTGCTGCCGTCACTCAGGTTGGTGACAGTTACCTCGATTCGCTTGTAACCCGTTCCGTCAGAAACGCTTTCGCACCATTTGTCGATAGCATCATAGTAGGCATTGAGTTTGACACTGAATGCGACTATAGCAACTGCTCCCAACATGAACGCAATGATAGTCCAGAGCAGCATGTTACCGACACCAAACCCCGTAGTCACGAATACGGTGAGAACTATTGACAGGAATAAGATCCTGCGGCAGCGAATCGCTTTGTCGTAGTGTAGATTAAGTGACGTCTTATCCTTGAGTGTCTCTTTCACAACCGACTCTCCTCTATGGTTTTGGTGGCGTAGCTTTCAAGCTTGTTGAGGACCTTCTGCCTGAAGGTCGTCCATAGAACGTTCTTGACTTCTCTGCCTCTTGATGTCGTCAATTACGAGAAAGAGAACAAACCCACTAAGTAGCACCAGATTAATTGACAGCGCCACCGAAGGCACCAGTTCTGTTGCTCGCCTGGTTGCAGAGATTGCAATACTGGAGAAGAGCATCGACAATACAGTCCAGCCACTCCATTTCGGATGTCCATCGATTTCTACTCCTTCAAAAAACAATGCGTTGGAGACAAGAAATATCATGAATGCTCCGAAGCAGCTTGCTATGCTCCCGTATAGTATTTTGGATGGTGTTCTGCTGGCGAAGTTGATGGCGGGCTCGATAAACATTGGGATGATCAGCATGTGTGCCATGCCCGTGGATAAAGCGGTCGCAGCGGTCACCTTCACTATCCGCCAAGCCCCGCGAAGCAGCATTGTCGTGGACTGGGTCATAGCCAACTCCTTCTAGTTCCTGCTGGTTGTTGTCGGGTATGCGGTTCCCTCTTGATGGGTGCCCGTCATATGAGTCGTGGAGCGTGCGCGCACCCGGTCAGCCGGCTACCTCGGCAGCTGGCTCCAGGGCTGGGGTGTTGAGGTTGTCGAGGATCTGGTGGACTTCGACGCCGGTGAGCTCGTCCTTGTCGGTCAGCGCCGTTTCAATGGCTGCGACGGCATGCTGACGCTCTGCCAGGAGCTGCTTGTCGGTCTCGATGGCGTGGGTGATGAGGTCACTGGGATTAAGTGGGCCGGTGTAGCCGTCGGGGGTCCAGGCGGCTGCGGTGAGTGTGACGGCCTGGCATAGGGCCTTGGCGATGTCTTTGCTGGAGCCTGCGTTGAGGATGCCGTCGATGGTGTCCTGGGCGGCGCCGGCGACGGTGATCTGGAGACGCACCCACATGGTGTGCGCCGGACCGGAGGACGGGATCGGAGGGAAGTACTCAACATTCCCGCCCACGTCGCCTTTCTGGTGGACGTCGGCGGACTTGACGGTGCCTCCCAGCGCGTAGGTGATGACGGCGTGGGCGGCTTCGTGCCTGCGGCGCTGCGTGATGGAGATGTCTTCGCCGAGCTCACGCTGGTTCCAGAGTGGCTCCAGCCGTTTGACGGCTTCCTCGACGGACTCGCCCTCGTTCTTGTGGATCTCGGCCCAGCGCTCCAGGTCACTCGTGGTGACGGCTCCCAGGCGAACACCTAGCGGTATTGATGCGATAGGTGGGCCGTCGTTGCCCACCACCATTGCTGCACAGTTCCAGAAGATGCTGCCGAGCAGCACGATCACAGCGACGAAGATGATCCCTGCCGCCTGCTGGTAAGGGGAAGCGGACAGAGCTCTCTCCAGGAACCGCATCAAACTGGCGGCGTTGTAGGTGAGTGCGCCTAGGAGGATGACGGCGACTATCGCCCGGCACAGGTACTTCAGCATAGTCTTAATCCTCTCGGGTATAGACAACACATGCGACTCTCACATCCAGGAAAGAGCTTTGACTAGTGGGGTGTCAACGGCTGTCTTAATGCGGGTTCTGTGTTTGGGAGTCGGATTTGCAGCCAGTAAGGCCGCTCGTACTGAGACGGGTATAGAACTAACGAATGAGGCTAAACTGACCTGTGAACGACTATTCTTGAGAGTCTTCACCATTTCGTTATGGACGGCCGCTGGTTCGAGCTTAGCAAAGACCTGGCGCAGCTTGGAGCGAATCTTCGTATTCGGTACATTTGGAACCTCTTGCCCTAAGTGGGACAAGATTTCTGTCGCTTCATCGAGGCGAAGAATGTCAAGGATCATCGTGGGATTAACGCGCTCTGGACAGTTCTGAGGTAATCGGATTGTCTGCAACCTAAGTTGTCCGGAAAGTGTAATGATACCTACGTCTTCAGCGGCAATCTGAAGAACTTCTGAAAGGTGTGACTCACTGACTACCACGTTGACTTCGGCAAACACCTGACGATAGTTTTCAAGTTGATTTTTCAGTCGAACCAGAGAATCGCGTTCGGATTTAATTTCATAGGCCGTAGACGTTTCATTGAGAACTACGACATCAGCCTTGCATGATCCAGCTCGAACTTCATTGAGAAGTGTTGCAGCATTCAAGCCTCGGCGAAGTAAAATATTATCCGTAATTGCGGAACGGTATACGTAGTCGCTACGAAATCTAGACTCACTTAGTAACTCGAATGCCTGATCGAGCGCGGCTCCGACTGTTGCTTCAGGTGGCACGTATACGTTAAGGCGAGTGTGGTTGACTAGTCTAGCAAATAGAGGAGAACGACCATACTTACTGAAGTCTCGCAGTATCGCCGCCGAAAACAGACGGCTAAGTGCTGAGGCTTCGCTTTTGTCGAGCGTGAGCCCGGGCATATAGTTTCCACTCATAGCTCTCTTCTTCTGTGTTTGACTCAGCATTTCCTACCCTCTTGTAGGATGCGCGCACGTTTGATTAACCATCTACCTCTACAGCCAGTTCCAGATCCGGAGCGTTGAGGTTGTTGAGGATCTGGTGGACTTCGACGCCGGTGAGCTTGTCCTTGTCGGTGAGCGCCGTTTCGATGGCTGCGATGGCGTTCTGGTGTTCTGTCAGGATCTGTTTGTTGGTCTCGATGGCGTGGGTGATGAGGTCACTAGGGTTGAGCGGTCCGGTGTAGCCGTCGGGGCGCCAGCCCGTGGCCGCGAGGACAACAGCTGCTCTGAGGGCACTGTCAATGTCTGTCCCGGAGCCGTGAGCCTCACAGCCGTCGAGGACGTCCTGCGCGAGGCCCGCCAGGTAGACCTGAGTGCGGTACCAGCTGACTTTGGCGGCCCCTGGGTGCGGCAGCGGGATAAGCTCCTTGTAGTGACCGTCCCGGTCCAGGCGCCTGTGTGTGTTGACGGACAGGACTGTGCCACCCTGTGCCCAGGCGACGACGACGTGGGCGGCTTCGTGGCGGTGCGTCTGCTTGATGCTGCCGGTGTACTTGCTGCTGTTTGCCTCATCCCAGACTGGTCGTAGCCGTTCGACGGCGTCCTTGGTGGACTCATCCGGGTTCTTGTGGATCTCGGCGTAGATTTCCCTGGTACTACGCAGAACGGGAGTGTCGTCCGAGGAGCCCAGCCTGTGTTTGATGAGGTCGACTACTTCACTGAACACGACTTTGATGAGTGTCCAGAGGGCATATACCGCTACGAGGCTGATCACCGTGAGGGAGACGATCTGTGCTCGTGTACTCGGGGATGCTGCTATGAACATCTTCAGAAATGTTATCAGGCCGTCGAAGTACGTGAGGAAGAGCCACACGAGGATACCTACGGTGATGGCTCGACGGAGATCGCGGCGCCAGTTGATCATGGTCTCAGTTCCTTTCGGGTAGATGAGGTGTGCGAGAACTAGATTTGTACGCGGGTTTTGAACACCACCACGTCGGTGTGTCGCCGGCGAACCGGGACGTGTCCAAAATCGGTCACCTTTGGACGCGTAGTCAGGACGTCTCACTCTGTAGTCCATGTATAGCACTGGTAAGTAAATGAGTTTCTATCTCACGGATACGCTCTACGCCTACTCCTTTCACGACGAATGCCCTTCCACCTTTAGATACAACATTGCTGATGTAGGCCCGTGTACGCACTTCAAGGTCACTCAGTGAAGATGCCTCCACTCGCACTACATACTTGCCTAAAACATGTCCACGAAAAACATCGTCTGCACATAGATGTCTAATATAGGTTCGCTTTCCATCGCTTTTGATTTCAATGTGGTAGCTAAAATGTTCGATATATATTTCTGCATCTTTCTCTCTTTGTTGATTTGTTCGCTTTTTAAAGAAGTCTGCCACTATTCTAATGAATTTTTTAGCCATCATTACACACTCCATAAATTGTCACTTCAGGACGGCGCTGTCGTAATCTACGTCAGTTTGCGGAGTGAAACTCGCCATTGCAACCATCGTGAAGAACACTGCGGAGAGAATCATTGTTACCGAAGAGAGTAATCGGGCT
>ERZ772977.250-NODE-250-length-41915-cov-4.699116_pt1 | contig 41915 bp, 50 predicted proteins | sample MGYA00511131_ERZ772977 | MGnify/ENA primary metagenome ERZ772977 (study PRJEB29015, sample SAMEA2737935) | human oral metagenome | biome: human oral; feature: human-associated habitat; material: dental | place: China | collected 2151 ...
GCCTCCAGCTGCTCCGGGGTGAAGGTCTCCGACGGCCGCGGCCCCGACGGCACCACCGACTGAGAAAACGAAGGCTCAGAAGACGACGAAGAAGAAACAGGACTCCCCGACCCCGACACACCACCCCCCGAACCAGACGACCCCCCACCACACGACACCAACACCGACACCACCGCCGCAACCACACCAACACGACACACCAACACTCGACTCATCACACAACACCTCCATTGGTGCCACAACCCCGAACCGGCACCTCCGCCCCGGGACACCACCGACACTAGAACCACACACCAGCACCCGGAAGAAAAAAGAGAAACTCTGACCAAAAGTTAAGGATCCGGTGGGCGGGGCACCGCCCGAGTCCCGGGAATGAAGCGGCCCCGGAGGAGCAGCCCCACCGGTCCCGACTGCGAAGATCTTCCCCCCACACCACCATGGATTTGACCGCCCCGAGCAATCGAGCAGGGTATCCCGCGGCAGATTATCTCAGGGCTGAACCGGGGCTGACCCCAATGGTGTCGTCGCCGTGACGATCCGATAGTGGATTGCATGACCACGAGCATCAGCGACACCACCCGGGAGAAAGCCATCGACATCATTCAGCGCGCCTACGCGGAAGGGCGCATCAACGAACCGGAACTGGAGCACCGGTTGGACCTGATCCTTGAGGCCAGTTCACCCCAGCAGCTGCGCATGGCGATCGCGGACCTGCCTGCGCCTCCCAGGACGCTGGCGCCCACACAACCCGGCACCACCACCGCCGGGCTCGCAAGCTCCTCCACCGATGCGGCTGCGCTGATCCATTTCACCGGGCTGTTCTCAGGGCCGATCGGACCCGGCCTGGCCTGGCTGGCGACCAAGAACGGATCGGTGGTCAATCGCGAAGCCGCCAAAGCGCTGAACTACCAGATTCTCGCCGCCGCTGGCTTCGTCGTGGGAGGGATGTTGAGCTTCATCGGGCTCGGGTTTCCCCTCTTCCTGTGGACCGCCGGATGGATGGCGCTCACCATCATCAGCGTGGTCAAGGCCAATCGGGGCGAGGACTGGGAAAATCCCTTGACCCAGATCACCGGGTTCCGGCCCATCACATATTGAGCCCTGTCCTTTGACCGAAGCTCCTTGGAGAACCTGACGGCACTTGTCTTGTGCCAAGTGATTTCGGGGTCAGTTCTCGACCGCACTGGGCATCCGGGTTTCTGGACCTCCGGCGTCGTCGAAGAGGTGTCCCGGCAGCCACATCGGGTTTTCCAGATGCCCTCCGGGGCATTCATCGACCTGCCCGAACCAAGGCTCCGTCCCGCCTCGGGCCGCGTGCAACATCGCGTCCCCTTCCCCCCTCAGCACCTTGAATCTGGTGGCCCTCCGGGGCAACTCCGCGGATATTGACGAACCATGCTCCTTCGCTTTTCTCATGAGAACAACCACTTCTTGTGAAATCCATTTCAATTCGTGTCCAAGCCCGTGCTGCCGGAGGCCGCGACGGACTCGCTTCAGCCGACGGGCCAGCGCTGCCTGACCTGCTCGACGCTGGTCGCGGGAGTTTCCCACCCCAGCGCCGCGGACAACTGCAACAGGATCGGTTGACGTAGGCGGGCGGCCGCCAGGAGCTCGGCGTCGCTGAGCAGCTCCACGAGCCCGCCTTGCCGCAGCCTCCCGTCGGTCATCACCGCGGCATGGGTGGCAAAAGCCAGAGCGTTGTCCACCTCGTGGGTCGAGAACACCAACGTGGTGCCCCGCGCGTTGATCTCCCCCAGCTTCTGCAGCAGGGCCTCAACCCCGGCGGGATCCAGCCCGGCCGTCGGTTCGTCGAGCAGCAGCACATCCACGTTCATCGCCAACGCGCCGGCGATGACCACGCGTTTCCGCTCCCCGTAGCTGAGTTGATGGGTGGGCCGGTCGGCCAAGTGTTCGATGCCCATGGCGGATATCGCCGAATCCGTGGCCTCGGCGGCCTCGGTTTCGGACAGCCCCAGGTTCAACGGGCCAAAGCTCACGTCCTGCCGCGCGTCCGCGGAGAACAACTGATCGTCCGGGTCCTGCAGCACCAGCTGCACACGACGCCGATGCGCCCTGAGCCCGGCACGGTCGAAACGCACCGGCTCCCCATTGAGGAGAACCTGTCCGGCCGATGGCCGGTGCGCACCTGCGATGGTGCGCAGCAGGGTGGTCTTGCCCGAGCCGTTGGCGCCGAGCAACGCCAGCCGGGCCCCTGCAGGAACCTCCAGGTCGAGGCCCCGCAGCACCTCGCGTCCCTCGAAACCCGCGACGATTCCAGCCGCAACCAGTCTCATAGCGTCCACAACGCAACTCCCCACGTGAGGATCATTCCCACCAACACCCAGACCGGAAGATGCCGGTTTCCGCGCCGGGACGGCAGGGTGGTCAAGGTTGATTCGTGTCCCCGGATGGCCAGGCCGTCGGCCAGGCGGGCGGATGCCAACCAGGTCCGCACGGCGACCGCACCGACCAGCTGCCCTGCCTCGGCGAACCGCCGCTTCAGGGGCCCGGTGCCACCGAGACGTTGCTGCTGGGCCTGGCGCACCAGGACCAGCGAGTTCCAGGCGGTGAAGATCATCCGGTACATCAACGAGGCGATCTCGATCAGGGGGGCCGGAACGTGTAGTTTTCTCAGCCAGCTGAGCAGATCCACCATGGGGGTGGTCATGGCAAGCACCAGCACCCCCAGGGTTCCGGCCGTCGCCCGCAGCAGCAGACCGACCCCCAGGGCGATGTCGGTCTCCCGGATCCCCAGCCAGCCCCAACGCCAGCCGGGTCCGTCGAAAGTACCGATCGTCAGCGTCGCCGAAACCGCTCCCAGAATGATGAACACCGCGGGGGCGGTCATGGCGACGGCCACCAAACGGACCGGAATCCTGGCAACGGCCAGGGCGGCAACAGCCATTGCCGCGACAAGAACCGCGGTTGGCCAAGGACGTGCCAGCAGCGCCGTCAACACGAGCAGCAGCGACAGACCCACCTTCTGACCGACCGGGATGGCCCGCCAAGGACTGCCCCAGGCGGAGTCGTCCAAGCCGCTAATCCTCAACGGATGCGGACCCCCTGGCTTCCTTCTCGGCCTTGCGCCTGCCGGCCATGCGGCCGAGGCAGTAGAACATGATCCCGGAGCCGAGAGCGGCTTGCATGGCGAACAGCCCCGACTCGATCTCTCCACCCGCGGGTGGGGCGATGGGTTGGAACCAGGGCTCGGTGCCGTTCTCCTCCAGGATGTCGGTCACGGCAGAATCGGTGCCACCGAACTCGGACTCAGCGGGCGCGGTGTAGAACGGGATGCAGAACAGCAGGACCAAGGCGACGAGTCCCGCGATGACTCCCCACTTGTTCAGTTTCATGACGCCGCCTCCACGTCCTTGCGGGAGAGCACACCGAGCTTCGACAGCTCGGGCGATGCGACCCTGGTCAGGAAGGAGAAAAGGAACACGCCGAGAACGCCCTCGGCGAGAGCCAGCGGAATCTGGGTCAGGGCGAAGATGGACATGAACTTCACCAGGGTGGCCCCGAAGCTGCCTTCGGTGCCCGGGTAGGCGATGGCCAGCTGGAAGCTCGTGACGACATAGGTGCTGAGGTCTGCGACGGCCATGGCGAGGAACACCGCCACCATCTTGTTGACCTTCTTGAACAGCACCCACATCAGGTAGCCACACCACGGGCCCACGATGGCCATGGAGAACACGTTCGCCCCAAGGGTCGTGAGGCCTCCGTGCGCCAGCAGGATCGCCTGGAAAAGCAGGACGATGGTCCCGAGGAAGGCCAGGACCGGAGGTTTGAACAGCACGGCCCCGGCCCCCGTCCCGGTCGGGTGCGAGGAGGAACCCGTGACCGAGGGCAGTTTCACCGCCGACAGGGCGAAGGTGAAGGCGCCGGCTGCAGCCAGCAGGAGTTTGGAGTCAGGATCCTTGCGTACCTGTTTCACGACGGCCATGGCCCCGTGGACCACGAACGGCGTCGCGGCCACGAACCAGGCAGCGGCCTGCAACGGGGGTAGAAAACCCTCTGCGATGTGCATGACGAAACACATCCCTTCTGCGGAATCATGCGTTCCGCGACGGGGCGTGGGACGAGTTCCTGACTTGCCTGGATTGACTCACAGTGGCGCGACCGTCCCGGATTTCCACCGGGTTCCTCGTGACTAACCCACGCTTCGGGCCTCACACTACCGGAACAAAGGGCAGTGACCACACCCTGCCGGAGGCAGCCGCCTGCGCCGGGGAACAGCTGATGATAGTGGGAGTCTTCATGTCCATCTGGTCCCGGCCTGACCCCAATACCGGAAGGCCCACAGGGTCTCGGTCACAGCTCGGACTCGCTCGCCAAGGCGTTGATCGCCGAAGCGGCCAGCGCGGATCCCCCCCGATGCCCGTGAACCACGAGCCACGGCACCCCGAAGTCGGAATCCGCGAGGGCCTGCTTCGACTCTGCCGAGCCGACGAAACCGACGGGAACACCGATGATGGCCGCGGGACGCGGCCCACCATCGGCGATCACTTCCAGGAGGTGGAACAGCGCAGTCGGGGCGTTCCCGATGGCGACCACCGCGCCCTCGAGGTCATCGCCCCACAGCGACACGGCTGCCGCGGAACGGGTGGTTCCCCATTCAGCGGCCAGCACTGCCGCCCGTTGATCGCGCAGGAGGCAGCGCACCTCGTTGTCGGCGGGAAGGCGCCTGCGGGTGATGCCGGACTTGATCATGTTCGAGTCAACGAAGATCGGGGCTCCCCCGCGCAGGGCGCCGCGCGCGGCGGACACCAAGCCGGGATGGAAGACGATGTGCCGGGGCAGGTCGAGATCACCGGCGGTGTGGATCATGCGCACCACCACCTGGGCCTCCTCGGGGGTGAAAGCCGTCAGATCGGCTCCCTCCCGGACGATACGGAAGGACTCCTTGGAAATGGCGGCGCCGTTGGTTTCGTAGAAGTAGCGTCTCTCGGGTCGCTTCACCACCGCGGTCACCTGCCGGTCGCGGCCAAGACGGTCCCAGCATCCGCCGGGGTGATAACCCCACACTTTCCGCCGGGCTCACCGCAGTTCTCATCCATGGTGTGTCGGGAGGGCGGGAGGCCGGGGCAACGGTCATGTTCAACGGTTCGGATCATGCCTGCCATTCTGATCTACCCGCTTGCCCGCTGCGGGAGACGACATCCGGGAATGCCGTCCAGGCTACGATGTCCGCGATGTTGACCTTCGAGTACCGCGGCCTGGGCACCGAGCATTTCCGCAGCGACTACCGGGAATCGTGGGATTACCAGCGTCAGGTGCACGCCGAGGTCGCGGCCGGGAAACGGCCCGGGCACGTGATCCTGCTGGAACACGACCCCGTCTACACGGCGGGACGGGCCACCCTGCCAGAGGAGCGTCCCTTCGACGGCACCCCGGTGGTGGACGTGGACCGGGGCGGGAAGATCACCTGGCACGGCCCCGGCCAGCTCACCGGTTACCCGATCCTGCCCCTGCCCGATGGCGTCGGCGTGGTGGATCCGATCCGGCGTTTCGAGGACGCCGTCGTCGATCTGCTGACCGGTTACGGCCTGGACGGGCGACGCGTGAGTGGCAGAACGGGGGTCTGGTTGCCCGCTTCCGGGGGCCGGCCAGAACGCAAGATCTGCGCCATCGGGATCAGGGTTGCCAGACGAACCACGATGCACGGTTTCGCCCTCAACGTGCTCCCCAACCGAGAGGCGTTCGGAAACATCGTTCCCTGCGGCATCAGCGATGCCGGGGTGACCTCCCTGGCGGAGGAACTGCCCGGGAACTGGGATGTCGCCGCGGTTGCCCACAACCTGGAGCCCCACCTCCGCGAACACCTGGTGGCCTTCGAGCACGGGTGAACCGATACACACGAACCCACGGGACGGTTCTGTGAACCACACGACCAGCACTTCAGCAGGTATCATCCCCCGGGTGACCGCTGTACATCCGGATGGACGTCGACTGCTCCGCATCGAGGCCAAGAACGCCGAGACCCCGATCGAACGCAAACCCGACTGGATCCGCACCACCGCCCGTACCGGCCCGAACTACAAGGACCTGCAGCAGATCGTCCAGAAAGCGGAGCTGCACACCGTCTGTCGTGAGGCGAACTGCCCCAACATCTTCGAGTGTTGGGAGGATCGCGAATCCACCTTCCTGATCGGCGGTGACCAGTGCACCCGGCGCTGCGACTTCTGCCAGATCACCTCCGCGAAACCCGAGGGTTATGACCCGGCCGAGCCGATGCGCGTCGCCGCGTCCGTGAAGAAGATGGGGTTGCGTTACGCCACCGTCACCGGGGTCTGCCGTGACGACCTGCCCGACCAGGGCGCCTGGCTGTACGCCGAGACCATCCGCCAGATCCATGCGGTCAATCCCGGAGTCGGTGTGGAAATGTTGGCCCCGGATTTCTCCGCGGAGCCGGATCTGGTGGGTCAGGTCCTGGACGCCCGGCCCGAGGTGTTCGCCCACAACGTGGAGACCGTGCCGCGGATCTTCAAGCGCATCCGCCCGGCCTTTCGCTACGACCGTTCCCTCGACGTGCTGAGGATGAGCCGGGACGCGGGGCTGGTGACGAAATCGAACCTGATCCTGGGGATGGGCGAGACCCGTGAGGAGGTCTCCCAGGCCCTGGTGGACCTGTACGAGGCGGGAACCGAGCTGATCACCATCACCCAGTACCTGCGCCCGAACGCAACCCTGCACCCGATTTCGCGCTGGGTGCCTCCCGAAGAGTTCGACGAGCTCGCCGAGGAGGCGAAACAGATCGGTTATTCTGGCGTGCTCTCCGGACCCCTCGTACGCTCGTCCTATCGGGCGGGCAGGCTTTACAGGACTGCCATGGAAGAACGCAAGAAGGCCGCGCGGAAGGCTGGTGGCAAGTGATGGCACGCAGTGAGAGGGCCCAGGAACTGGCCCAACGACAGAAGGAACAGAAGCAGCGACAGAGGGAGAAGGCCCGCGCCGAGAAACTGCGCCGCAAGAACTCCAGCAACCCGGCTGACTGGGGTCAGATCCGCCAGATCAAGGAGTCCTACAAACTCACGAAACAACAGGACCCGATGCTGCCGTGGATCCTGCTCGCCGCTGGCCTCCTCCCGTTCGCCCTCATCCTGATCCTCGGGTTCGTGCTGCACTCGCCCATCATGTGGGGCTTGTTGGGCGTCGCCACCGGCCTGCTGGTGGCACTGCTGGTGTTCACGCGGCGCGTCAAACGCGCAGCCTTCAGCCGCTACGAGGGGCAGGCGGGCTCCGCCGAGCTGGCGTTGAACATGCTCGGGAAGAAGTGGAAGTGCACCATCGCGGTGGCGGTCACCCGCAACCGCGACTCCGCAAACGTGGTGCACCGTGCCGTCGGTCCCGGTGGCCTCGTGCTGATCGGTGAAGGAGACCCCAAGAGCCTCAAGACTTTGCTCGCCTCCGAGAAGAAGAAACACGAACAGGTCGCCTACGGTGTGAAGGTGACCACCTTCGTGGTCGGCAGGGGCGGCGGGCAGGTTCCCCTCGACCGGCTGGCCGACGAGATCAAGAAACTCCCCAAGGCCCTCAGCACCTCAAAGATCACCGAAGTGGAGGACCGGCTCCGGGCGCTAGACGCGATGCGTCCGAAGCTGCCCATGCCGAAGGGCCCCATGCCCACCGGCAAGGGCGGCATGAAAGGGGCCCGGCAGGCGATCCGGGGCCGTTGACGCGATCCCCCGGTTTTCACTGGTAGCTTTCCGGACGTGGCAAATCTGGTCAATCTGGAATCCGTCTCTCACGCCTTCGGCACTCGTGTGCTGCTGGACGGAGTGAGCCTCGGGGTCGGGGCGGGTGAGGTGATCGGCGTGGTCGGCCGCAACGGGGATGGGAAGACCACCCTGCTGCGCATCCTGACGGGCGATCTGATCCCCGATTCTGGGCGGGTGACGATCTCCAACTCCGCCTCCATCGGGGTACTGACCCAGCATCAAGCCGGATCCCCCGGCGAGACGATCCGGCAGGTGGTCCTGGACGGTGCCGCTGACCACACCTATGCGGCCCGGGCGGATCGGCGGGAGATCGTCGAGGCACTGCTGGCCGGTGTGGACCTGGAACGTCCCATCGAGACCCTGTCTGGTGGCGAACGGCGGAGGGTCGGACTGGTCGAGGTGCTGCTCGGCGACCACGACCTGATCGTGCTGGATGAGCCCACCAACCATCTCGACGTGGAGGCGATCGCCTTCCTCGCCGCCCACCTGCGCTCCCGCACCGCAGCGGGGCTCGCAATGCTGGTTGTCAGCCATGACCGGTGGTTCCTGGATGCGGTGTGCACCCGCATCTGGGAGGTTCACGACGGCGTGGTGGATGCCTATGACGGCGGTTACGCGGCGTATGTGCTGGCGCGGGTGGAACGGCAACGACAGGCCGCGGCCACGGAAGCGCGCCGCAGGAACCTGGCGCGCAAGGAGCTGGCGTGGTTGCGGCGAGGAGCCCCGGCCCGCACCTCGAAACCGAAGTTCCGCATCGAGGCGGCCGAGGCCCTCATCGGCGACGTGCCCCCGCCACGTGACCGGCTGGCCCTGGAGAAGTTCGCGACCTCACGGCTCGGCAAGGACGTCTTCGACCTGATCAACGTCGACTACGCCGTCGAGAACCGCACGCTGCTGAACCGGCTCACCTGGTCCATCGGGCCAGGTGACCGTATCGGACTGGTGGGCGTCAATGGCGCAGGCAAGACCACCCTGCTGGATCTGCTGGCCGGCCTGAGAGCCCCTCAGGGCGGGAAGATCAAGCGCGGCGTCACGCTCAGGGTCGGTTACCTGTCGCAGAGCGTCGGGGAACTGGACGACGAGGATCGCGTGCTCCAGTCCGTCACCCGTCTGAAACAGGCAACGAAGTTGGCGACCGGCCGGGAGGCATCGGCCAGCAACCTTCTCGAGGAGTTCGGTTTCACCGGCGACAAACTGGTCACCCGCATCGGCGACCTGTCCGGCGGGGAACGCCGCCGCCTCCAGTTCCTCCGGCTGCTGCTCGAGGAACCGAATGTCCTGCTCCTCGACGAACCGACCAACGACCTCGACATCGACACCCTCACGGTGATCGAGGACTACCTCGACACCTGGCCGGGAACCCTGATAGTCGTCTCCCACGACCGTTATTTCCTGGAGCGCGTCACCGACGCCTCGTGGGCACTGCTGGGTGACGGTTCTTGCGTTCTACTGCCCGGTGGGGTGGAGGAATACCTGAAACGTCGCCGCGGGACGAGGAACCCCTCCCCCACACCCGCTCCCCCGGCCGGGGACAGGCCCCGCTCCGATGCCGCGCTTGAACGCGCCCGGAAGAAGGAGTTGGCACGCCTGGAGTCACAGCTTTCCAAGGTGGAATCCGAGATCGAACGCATCCACGAAGCCATGACGGCCTCGGCGACCGATTTCGAGAAGCTTGCTGCACTGGACGCGGACCTGAGGGCCGCCCGGGCTCGCAAGGACGAACTGGAAGAAGCCTGGCTGCTGGCGGCCGAGTGATTCTCTTCTCCCATGGGGGCACCGGTGGATGTCACGTCCGCCCACCGCGCGGAGCAGCAATGATCGGCAACGGTTCGGTTCGCGGAATGGGATCGCTCGCCAGGCGTCCATAGGTCACGACATCGATTCGTTGCCCGGCGATCAGGAATTTCTCCCGTTCGACGCCTTCCTGAACGAATCCCGCAGCGAGCGCCACTCCCCGGGAAGCGGGGTTGTTGACCCGGTGTCCGAGCTCCAGACGATGCAGTCCGCCCGACGTCAGGGCCCAGTTCGCAACGGCAACCGCCGCGCGGCCCGTCCAGCCACGTCCCCGCGCCGCGGAATGGGTCCAGTACCAGAACCACGCGTTACGATTCCCGGAATCGACACTCAGGGCAACGAGCCCGAACAGCAGATCATTATCCCCCACCATTGCGAATGGCAGATGCGCACCATCGGGAGCAAGCAACCTTGCGACGTATGCCTCTGCTTCCAATCGATCTGTAACCCGCCCCTGCCGAGCCATGTCATCAGCCGACGCGAATGCTTCCAGGACCCGAGACGTGTCACTGGCCTTTAGCAGACGAAGCCTCATTCCTATCCCTGGCCCTTCAAGTGATTCCGTATCACATCAGCGCAGCGCCCGGGGCCATCGAGCCCGTCACACAATTCCGCCATCCGGTCGGCGGCGTCCCACATCATTCGATCGGCGAGCTGACGCACGACCAGCTTCACCCAGTCAGTCCTCGATGCTTTCTTACTGCTCACCAGGCGAACGTTGCCGAATGCAACGCAGCGCATGACATCGTAGCGCTGCTCCAGCTGCAGCGGGATCCCGATGAAAGGCCAGCCGCTGGTGCAGCTGGTCTGAACCGTTCCCTCCCCACCGTGCGTTATCGCGACGTCCACCAGATCTCCCAGACGATGGGCCGGAATCCATCCGGTGACGTGCACGTTGCCCGGCAGCGTTTCACGATCCGCGTCCGACAGGTAGACCGCGCTCGGGGAGATGATCTCGACGTCCGTACGTGAGGCACTGTGCGACACGTCCACGATTCGCGGAACTACCCATCGCCACCAGGACAGCCAGACGACCACGTTCCCGGATGTTCCGGAGCTCTTCCGCAACCGGTACCTGCAGCTGGGCATAGACCGGCCCCATTGCCACGTATTTCTTCTCGGGCAGAGCGCACCAGGCCGGGATCAACTCGGGTGGGGAGGCAACCAGGTTGGCACCGGCCTCGACGAAATGAATCAGCGAGCGTGACACCTCACCCCAGCCCAGCCGGCCAACCCCCTCGGCATCGGAAACAGCCTCGCCACAAGGTTCCGGAAAAACCGGGCGGCGCTCTCGCTGATGAGCCGTTGCACCGTCGTTTCTCTGGGCAGGAATCCAGTGCGGCGCATCTGTGCCATGTGCGGCATCGAGTAGGCGAAAGGCTTGACGTAGAGCAACGATGCCTTCTCGGCACGCGCGGATATCAGCTGGCTCAGCGTGGTGCCGCTCACCACTGCATCGGCCTTCTGCTTCTGGATCAGGGCCCGCTCGCTGACCACCCGTCGCCGGACCATCGGGACCATGAACGGATGGCGGAGACCACGCCCTTGATCGAGATCCATTGCCATGCCGATCTCGGAATCGGTCATTTCAGGAGTCAAAGCCCGGTACTCGAACCCTGCTTTCTCGATCGGGGACGAGAAGCGCTGCGAATATCCGCGAAGACGCACCAGACCCCGGGAAGCCGGCGGGCCACATCCATGCAGCGGGTGACCTCAGTGAAATCGAAGGTATCGGGTGTAAACAGCAGGGTTTTACTCATCGCAGCTCACTGTATTCGCCGAAAGGATGAGGGCACCAGTATCGACACACCATCCCGAGGCGAGCCCGCAAACGGCCGATATGCCCTAAAGTGGGTCAGGGTCAGAAAGGAGGAGCCACGATGAACCGGTCCACGTTCGGACCCGGTGCTGTCACCGGTTTCCTCCTGACCGTGCGTCTGCACCTGGATCTTCAGCGCACCGCCGCTATGACCTGTCACTACTGACGTTGTCTCGTCCTCGGTCGGTCTCAAGGATTTGAGGCCTTTTCCTTGATTCGCCGCCTTCTCAGGCGACCCCAGAACTTTTCCCGATTCAGGAATGAACATGTCTACACTCATCACCCATGGCTCCGGGTTGCTCCTGGGAGCACTGCTGGGCTTCATTCTCCAACGCGGCCGTTTTTGCGTCACCGGCGCCTTCCGTGAGGTCTGGACCTCGGGTCGCACTCGCTGGCTCACCGCATATTTGATCGCCATCGCAGTGTCATCCATCGGTTTCTTCACCCTGTTGCAGTTCGACCTGGTGAAGAACTCCGACACCCCGCTGACTCCCCTGGCAACCACGATCGGCTCCCTGATCTTCGGAGCTGGAATCATCCTCGCCGGTGGTTGCGCCACCGGAACCTACTATCGCGCCGGGGAAGGGTTGATCGGTTCCTGGCTGGCCCTGATCACCTACGCAGTCTCGGCTGCCATGATGAAAAAGGGTGTCCTGCGCCCCGTCAACGATGGACTTCAGAACGCGAACAACACCGGCTTGACCACCCTGTACGGAGCCCTCGATGTGACTCCGTGGCTCTTCGTGTTCGCCTTGACCGGAGGCGTCTCATGGCTCACATGGCGACATCTCCGCGCAGAGCGGAATCTGAAGGTCGCTTCCTTGCCCCCGCTACGAACCGGCCTGGCTCATCTGCTGTTCGAGAAGCCATGGCATCCATTCGTTTCGGCAACACTCATCGGAGCAATCGCAACTTTGGCGTATCCATTGAGCTACTCGACTGGGCGAGAATCCGGTTTGGGGATCACCACTCCCTCAGCAAACCTTGCCCACGGGCTCATCGCTGGAGACCTGTCCGAACTGACCAACTGGGGAACACTGCTGGTGGTGGGCATCATCATCGGTTCCTACATCGCCGCGAAAGCTTCCGGAGAGTTTCGGCTCCGCGTCCCGGATACCGGCACCCTGGTCAAGGCGCTGCTCGGTGGACTGGCTATGGGCATCGGAGCAAGCCTGGCGGGCGGGTGCACCATCGGAGGTTCCCTCGTTGGTTCAGCCGAGCTCAGTCTCAACGGTTTTCTCTCCTTCGCTGGATTCTTCGCCGGAGTCGGGGTAGCAGCGAAGCTGTTCCTCAGGCCACGCCAGAAAACGCTGGCATCTGATGTTTCCTCTCCCGCCACTGCAAGTACAACAATCTGACAACCCACCACAAGGAGAATCATGTCCACCATTCATACGTTGGAGACCGCGGGCGAGGTCTGCCCGTTCCCCTTAGCAGAGGCCAAGATTGCCATCGAGAAAATCCCCAGCGGCGATCAGCTACGGATCAACTTCGACTGCACCCAGGCCACAGAGGCAATTCCACGCTGGGCTGCCGAGAATGGCTATCCAGTGACGGCCTTCGAACGCGTTGGCGAGGCGGGATGGACCATCACGGTCGCCAAACCCTGACCTCACAGGACCGGCCCACCTCGTTGCTGGCCGGCTCCTGCATCCCTCAATTCCACATGCACCTGGCCAGGCTTCCGCACTCCCCGCGGGGAAGCCCCGCGACGAGGCTCTCGTCACCAGAAACAGAAGGAATCGCTTGACGCTTCGTGATGCCGTCCCGAACCGGTGACGTGTCTGCGGCGATGAGTCAGTCATCATCCCCGGTCTTCGGATTCTTTTCAGCATCGACTGACTTCCCGGGATCATAATATTTGTCACGCAGGTGTGTTCCGATTCCAACTGCCAGCGCGATGGGAATCGGGTCAATCATGATCCGCCACCATGGCAGTACAAAATCAGGCCTCAGTACCGTTGAGATCCACAGGTAAAGCCCGATGATCAACGCCGTGAAGACACCAAGACCTGTCGGACTAATGATGAAACGTCTCATTGCGATCACGTGCAGGCGTTGTCGAAGTCCGGCAGATTCCCGATCTCGTGAAACACACCGCTGCACACGACTCCCGCGATCACGCCGCAGGGGCCGGAAACGACTCCAGCAGCACCTGTGGCACCAACACAGAGGAGGTTCGTTCCGGCCCACCAGGCCCAGAAGGCCACACGCGCTTTCCAGCACCTGCAGCAGGACTCCGCGTCGGATTCGCTCCTGGGCGCGCCGTCAACCAGCGCCACCGAGGGTTGTCCGTCATCCTGGGTGCCGATAACCTCGAAGTGCTTGCCGGCGGTGACCTCTACGAACCGCTGCGCCTGATCGCGGGTCATGACGAATGCGAAGGTCTCAAGCCACTGAGTGGTGACCTCTTCGCTGGGAGCATTCTCGAAGGTCGCCATCAGGGCATCGCTCTTCCGTAGGGTGTTAGCGATCTCCGCAGGGTCCTTCACCAGCGTGGTGGATACCGAGGCAGGCATAGGCGTGCTGCTGTCAGAATCCGCATGAGCAGGAAGTGCCACCATCAGGAGCACCAGCACCACTGAGACGAGCCTGAGGACTACGGAGGGGAATCGACTTCATTTTCGATCTCCGATCTGCAAGGTTACGAATGGGCTCATCGACTATGAAGCGCCCAGTTCGCACCACACTACGTCGCCGTCTCGACGTCGGTCAAGAGACGCCGACAGGGTTCTCCCCACACATCTTTTATTGAATATTTCAGCGCCACTGAGCCAGCTCAGTTTCCCGAAAGACTTAAACAGGAACGACCGGAAGCAATTGCAACCGGGAAACTCATCCGCAGGTAAGTCATCGGCCAACACAATCCCCCCATCAGAGCACAAAGGTGGAGAGTGGTTGAGCCGGGCTGCTCACTACGCAAGCTGGCCGTGTCGAAACCACAGTGACCGCGTCCCGGGACTCGTATGACCGAAGTCGGTTGAGCGTCACCGTCACCAACCGCTGCCATCGACTCCGGCCCACCGATCCTGCACAGGCCGGCGGATCGCTTCTCGCACCCATCGGCCATCCGAACCGACGCATGTATAATTCATCATATGATGAACTCATCAATTGATGAAGTGGCCGTCTCCGTGTCCGGTCTCGTCGTCAGGCGCGGCCGCAACGAGATCCTCCACGAAGTCTCCTTCTCCCTGCCCCGCGGTTCCGTCACGGGGCTGCTGGGCCCCTCGGGTTGCGGGAAGACCACCCTGATGCGCACCCTCATGGGGGTGCAACGCATCACCGCGGGCTCGGCGACGCTGCTGGGCCTGCCGGCCGGGCATCCGAGGTTGCGCCGACGGGTGGCCTACACCTCGCAGGCCGTGAGCATCTACACCGATGCATCCCTGCTGGCCAACACCACGTATTTCGCGCGCCTGCTGGGAGCCGGACGTGACTCGGCGCGCCGGGCCATCGAAAGGGTGCAGCTGGACGGCCTGGAGCACCGCCGCATTGATCAGCTGTCCGGGGGGCAGGCGAGCAGGGCCTCCCTGGCCTGCGCACTGGTGGGTGATCCGGAGGTGTTGATCCTCGATGAACCGACGGTGGGTCTGGACCCCCTGACCAGGCAGGCCTTGTGGGAATTGTTCCGCGACTTGGCCGACCGGGGAACCACGCTGCTGGTGTCCAGTCACGTCATGGACGAGGCGACCCGCTGCGATTCCGTGTTGTTCATGCGGGACGGATGGTTCCTGGCCCACGAACCCGTGGCAGTTCTCCAGCGCAGAACGGAGACCAGCACTCCGGAGGATGCTTTCGTGGCCCTGATCGAGGAGGCGGCATGATGAGTACCCAGGCCGTCGCACGTTCGGTACCGTTCGCCACGGTGGCCCGGATCGCCGCGCAACTGAAGGGCGACCCGCGCGCCATCGCCCTGATCCTCCTGATCCCGCCCCTGCTGTTGACCCTGCTCTATTACGTCTTCTACGACCTGCCGACACCACCCGGGCAATCCCGCGTCTTCGACACGACCGGCCCGATCATGCTGGCCGTGTTGCCGATGTTCATGATGTTCATCGTCACCTCGGTGATCATGCTCCGGGAGCGCGCCTCCGGGACCCTGGAACGAATCTTCACCACTCCCCTGACGCGCTTGAACCTGCTGGTCTCCTACGCCTGCGTGTTCGGCCTGCTCGCGGTGCTGCAGAGCAGCATCCTGGTGATCCTGCTGCTGGGGCCGCTGGGAATCGAGCTGACCGGCCCGGCCTGGGCCCTTCTCCTGCTGTCCTTCCTGGGCGCGGTGATCGGGGTGGCCTTCGGCCTGCTGGCCTCGGCCTTCGCCCGGACCGAGTTCCAGGCAGTACAGTTCATGCCGGTCTTCATCACCCCGCAGGTGTTTCTCTGCGGCCTGCTCGTCCCGAAGGAGCAGCTCCCGGAAGCTTTGGAGGCCATCGCGAACTGGCTGCCGATGACATGGGCGGTCGATGTCGTGCGCGACGTGCTGGCCAATCCGGAGCTAGGCTCGGACAGCTGGTGGCGGTTCGCCGCCCTGGCCGGGGTGATCGTCGCCGCCCTGCTCATCGCCGCGGCCTCCATGCCGAGAAAGACGAGGTGATCGCTTGCCCGGGGGTTCGAAATCGGAACGCACCAAGCTGCGCATCCAGCAGGCGGCCGCGAGGTTGTTCGCATCCCGGTCCTTCGAGACGGTCAGCACCCGCGCCATCGCCAAGGAGGCCGGGGTCGACGCCGCCCTGATCCATCACTACTTCGGTTCGAAGGAGGGCCTGTTCCAGGCGGTGCTGAACGCCGCCATCCACCCGGAGCAGTTGGAGGCATTGGTCGTCTCGGAATCACCCGAGGACTGGGGAAGGCAGCTGGTGCGCGCCGCTGACAAGGTCTGGACCTCACCCGCTGCCCCCGCCCTGAAGGCGGTGGTGCGGCGGGTCCTGGTGGGCCACGAGGGTATGCTGCGCGAATTCGTCACACGCTCCCTGCTCAACAGATTCCTCTCCCACATCAAAGGCCCCGAACCGGAACGGCGACTCCGGGCCTCCCTGATCGGATCCCAGATGGCCGGCTTGGTGATCGCACGCCACATCGTAGGCATCGAACCGCTGGCAAGCCTTTCCACCGACGAGGTCGCCGACCTGATCGGACCCGTGCTCCAGCACTACATCACGGGATCACTGCGCAGGAACCCGTTGTGAATGCTGACGTCACCCCTGTCACCAGGACGATTCCTGACATGGAGCGGCCATGCCAACTCTGCGCGGTGTAACACCACCGTTACGATGACGGAAGATCTGGGCAATCTGGGCCCCCTAGGGTGGTCCCAGTTCACAAGTCAACTGGAGGGTTCATGTTCACAAGCGCCGAGGAGCTCCTGGCCTTCGTCAAGGAGGAGGGCATCGAGACCATCGACTGCCGCTTCTGCGACCTGCCGGGTGTGATGCAGCACTTCACCGTCCCGGCCGGCTCCTTCGGCCCCGAGGTCTTCACCGATGGCCTGAGTTTCGACGGTTCCTCAATCGCCGGTTTCCAGAAGATCCACGAATCGGACATGGCACTGCTCCCGGATCCGACCAGCGCCTTCATCGACCCGTTCCGCAGGTCGAAAACCCTGAACATCAACTTCTTCGTTCACGATCCCCTCACGAAGGAGCCCTATTCCCGCGACCCGCGCAACATCGCCCGCAAGGCCGAGACCTACCTGATCTCCACGGGCATCGCGGAGACTGCCTTCTTCGCCCCCGAGGCCGAGTTCTACGTCTTCGACGACATCCGCTTCGACTCCACCCCCAACGCCTCCTACTACCACATCGACTCCGAGGCGGGGGCCTGGAACTCCGGTCGCGTGCAGGACGGCGGCAACCGGGGTTACAAGGTCAAGTACAAGGGCGGCTACTTCCCCGTAGCCCCCGTCGATCACTTCGGTGACCTGCGCGACGACATCGTCCGCCACATGGAGAATGCGGGCCTGGTGGTCGAACGCGCCCACCACGAGTGCGGCACCGCCGGTCAGGCCGAGATCAACTGGCGGTTCGACACCATGCTGAAATCCGCCGACGACGTGATGAAGTTCAAGTACCTCGTCAAGAACACCGCCTGGGAGGCAGGCAAGACCGCCACCTTCATGCCGAAACCGATCTTCGGGGACAACGGTTCCGGGATGCACGTCCACTCCTCGCTGTGGAGCAACGGGAAGCCTTTGTTCTACGACGAAAACGGCTACGCGGGTCTGTCGGACATGGCCCGCTGGTACATCGGCGGCATCCTCAAACACGCGCCCGCGCTGCTGGCCTTCACCAACCCGAGCGTCAACTCCTTCCACCGCTTGGTTCCTGGTTTCGAGGCCCCCGTCAACCTGGTGTACTCGCAGCGCAACCGCTCCGCCTGCATCCGCATCCCGATCACCGGTTCCAACCCGAAGGCCAAGCGCATCGAGTTCCGCTGCCCGGATCCGTCGAGCAACCCCTATCTGGCTTTCGCCGCCATCCTGCTGGCAGGACTCGACGGCGTCCAGAACCGCATCGAGCCCCCCACCCCCATTGACAAGGACCTCTACGAGCTGGCTCCCGAGGAGTACTTCGACATCGACAAGCTCCCCGACAGCCTGGACCAGGCGCTGGAGGCCCTGGAGGACGACCACGACTTCCTCACTGAGGGAGACGTCTTCACCCCCGACCTGATCACAACCTGGGTGGGGCTCAAGCGCGCGGAGATCCAGGCCATTGCCATTCGGCCACATCCACACGAATTCGAGCTCTACTACGCCCTTTGATCCCCCGGGAGCCGTAGGCTCGTTCCCATGAAGACCCGAACGGCTCGTTTCGTCACGCCAATCGCTCTGATCCTGTGCTGGCTGCTGGCCGGCGGGATCGGCGGGCCATTCTTCGGGAAGGTCAGCGAGGTCGCGCGCAACGACCAGGCGAGTTTCCTTCCGACCAGCGCGGAAGCAACCGTCGTCGGGCAGAGGTATCGCGATTTCGTGGGCAACGATCAGATCCCCGCCATCGCCGTGTTCACCGGGGAGAACCCTCTGACGGAGACCCAGAAACAGGCCGTGGTGGCCCTCGGGCAGGACCTGGGATCCGTTGAGGGCATCGCCGCGGTTTCGCCGCCAATCACATCCGAGGACTCCATGGCAGTCCAGGTCTTCGTAGGAGTGGACGCGACGGCAAACGTCTCCAGGACCGTCAACTCCGTCCGAGATGTGATCGCGGCACACGACCTCGGGGGATTGGACTTCCACGTCACGGGTCCAGCAGGATTCACCAGCGACCTTTCGCGGGCCTTCAGCGGCATCGACGGCCTGCTGCTGCTCGTGGCCCTCGGCCTGGTGCTGGTGATCCTGGTGGTCGTGTACCGCGCAGTGCTCCTTCCGTTGGTGGTGTTGTTGACCAGCGTGTTCGCCCTCGCCGTCGCGCTCTTGACCAACTGGTGGCTGGCGAAATGGGAGGTGCTGACCATCACGGGGCAGACCCAGGGAATCCTCTTCATCCTGGTGATAGGCGCGGCCACGGACTACTCCCTGCTGTACACCGCACGCTACCTGGAGGAGCTACGGCGCCACGAATCGAGGACGGAGGCCACACGGGCCGCGCTGCGCGGTGTCCTGGAACCGATCCTCGCCTCCGGCGGCACCGTGATCGCAGGCTTGTTGTGCCTGCTGTTCAGCGATCTGGGGTCCAATCGTTCCCTGGGACCGGTGACCGCCATAGGCGTGGCCTTCGCGGTGCTCGCTTCCCTGACCCTGCTCCCGAGCCTCACCCACCTGCTGGGCCGGGCCTCCTACTGGCCCCGGGTGCCGCGTTTCGATCCTGACCGCACGGATGAGGAACAGACCCACACCGGCGTGTACGCGAAAACCGGTCGGTTCGTCTCGAAGCGTCCCCGTGCGGTGTGGATAGCCTGCTTCATCCTGTTGGGTATCGGCGCCGCCTTCGTTCCCACCCTCAAGGCGGACGGAGTTCCCGTCAGCAGCTTCGTGCTGGGGGCCTCCGACGCCCGGACCGGCCAGGAGGCGTTGTCGCGTCACTTCCCGGGTGGGGCCGGTTCGCCCACCTATGTCCTGACGGCCGAGGACAACCTGCAATCGGTGGCGAACCAGCTGCTGGGCAACGGCGGTGTGGCCTCCGTCAGCGTCGTCTCGAAGGCCTCTCCCTCGGGCTCCGCTCCCGTCACGACGGCGGGAATCCAGCCCGTCGGACGACCGGGAACGCCACCCCCGGCTCCCACTGTGGACGACGGCGAGGTCATGTTGCTGGCCACTCTGACCGCCGCGGCCGACAGCGACGAAGCAATCGAAACCGTGCGCGGGCTGCGGGCGGATCTGTCCGGGACCGCACGGCTCGGAGGCACCACCGCCACCGATCTGGACACCCGGACCACCACACAACACGACAGGGCCCTGATCATTCCGCTGGTGCTCGCGGTGATCCTGGCCATCCTCGTCCTGCTGTTGCGCAGCCTGCTGGCCCCCGTGCTGCTGGTGGCGACCACGGCCCTCAGTTTCGGGACCGCAATGGGGGTGGCTGCTGTCGTATTCAACCATGTCCTGAACCTTCCGGGAGCCGATCCGTCGGTACCGCTGTACGGGTTCGTCTTCCTGGTGGCCCTGGGCATCGACTACAACATCTTCCTCATGACCCGGGTGCGTGAGGAGGCGCTGAAGCACGGAACACGCGAGGGCATGTCGCGTGGTTTGGCGGTCACGGGCGGGGTCATCACCTCGGCCGGCCTGGTGCTGGCGGCAACCTTCGCCGCCCTGGCCGTCCTTCCGATCCTGTTCCTGTTGCAGATCGCCTTCATCGTCTCCTTCGGGGTGCTACTGGACACCTTCGTCGTGCGCACCCTGCTGGTGCCCGCCCTGGTCCAAGACATCGGCCCCGCGGTGTGGTGGCCGTCCCGACTGCACAGGAACCGGCTCTGACCATCCGCCACCGCGTCATCGGTGGTCCCCAATGGTCAAGGTTCGATCATGGAGGTGATTCGTGCATGATAGTCACCCTGACACCAAACCCGAGTATCGATCGCACGATGCTGGTGAGGAAACTGCGGCCGGGAGAGGTGAACCGAGCCACCAGCAGCCGCATCGACCCGGGAGGCAAGGGGGTGAACGTAGCCCGGGCCTTGGTCCGCAACGGCCATCCCGCCCGCGCCATAGTGCCGCTCGGAGGGTCGAATGGTGAACTGCTGGCCAGCCTGCTGCAGGAGGCAGAGATTCCCTTCGATACCGTCCCCATCGCGGGGAACACACGGACGAACACGACCATCGTCGACCCTGCGGGGGTCACCACCAAGGTGAACGAGCCCGGTCCCGATCTGTCGCCCGAGGAGCTGGAACGATTGGTGGAAGCCGTGGACGCGACGTCTGGTCCAGTGGTTCTGTGCGGCAGTCTGCCGCCGGGCACGGATGACTCGTTTCTGACCAGGATGATCGCTCGACACCCCGGCAGGGTCGTCGTAGACACGTCGGGAGCCCCGTTGGCCACCGCCGTGGCGGCCAGGCCGTGGCTGATCAAACCGAACAGGGAGGAGCTTTCCGAGTTGGCGGGCCGCGAGCTTGTCACCCTCCGAGCCGTGGTCGACGCCGCTCGTGAACTGGTCGTGGGCGGAGTGGGAGTCGTCGTGGTGAGTCTGGGAGCCGACGGTGCACTGTGGGTGGACGCCAGCATCGTTCACCACGCCAGGGCCACCGTCGCGGAACCACGTTCCACGGTGGGCGCCGGTGACTGCCTACTGGCGGGTGTCCTCAGCGCTCTCACCACTGGTTTTGATCCGGTGACAGCGCTTGTCCGAGGAGTCGCGTGGGGAGCGGGTGCGGTTGCCCTGCCCGGCAGTGCCGTACCGGGCCCCGAGAACATTGCGGCCGTGACGGTCGTGCATACTCCGGGGCCAGAACTGAACACCATGCTCGCTGGCTGAGCGCACAGGAGAGAGACCAACCCACAACCGAGAGCATCTCCGCCGAACCGCGCGGACCGTGTCACCCCAAATGGTTTGCACCCTATGTTCCCGACGTGGTGGATGCAACGCCAACCAGTCACAACATGGAGGCCACATCGAGATGGCCCATCGCGATTCTCGCCACGTCCGTCCCGCATCGGCAGATTCCGTCAGGCTTGTGCACCGTCAAGGCTGAGCTCGGCACCAAAGGTCGTCCGATTCACAATGCCCTCGCATTTGACGATCACCGTGAGTACCAAAGCTTGCCCAGTCACGTTCAAAGCGGTACGCCCCATACCAACAATGGATTCGACCACGAGAGGTAGGCCGGCTCCCGCGAGCGGCACCCCCTGCGTCGAAAATGTGAGGGTCAACTTGACGGTTGCTCCGGTCGTCCCTGCGGTGGCGGCGGGGCCAATCTCGAAACCAAAGAAGCTGTCGGGAATCATTCCCACGAGAAAAGCCCATCCAGGAACCGACCCGGTCCGGTTCAGATGCCGTGGTAGTGACACCAGCCGTGCGCCGAGGAAGAAAGATTTGGAAACCCACAACAGACTCACGACAAGAGCACGTCAGGCCCCGCCGACAACTGTCGGAGACAGTACGGGATTTCACCCCACTTCCAGAACCATGCTCTCGGGGACCGAGCCGATAATTCCCACCCGCTTCAGGAACTCACCCATCCGAGTGAAGTCATCCCGTTCGACCTTGGTCGAAGCCTTTCCATCCGGCCCGATCCAGAATTTGCTGGTGGCCTCGAGGACTGCTTCGGCCTGTTTTCGCTGCTCTTCTTCGGCGAGAGTGGGAACCTGTGCCTCGGTGGCCCGGAGGGCCAGCCCGGGATCGCTCAGGATTCGGTTCTCCGCCTCAAGAACGGCATGCACTATCAAACTGAGCCGCTCGGGTGGAAGAACGTCCTGCCGGGTGATCAGCCCCGGTCCCACCAGGTTCGGTTTCTCCTTGTCGACCACGTCGAGCTGGTTGTAGGGGAACCCGGCGGCCGCCAACTGAACGGCCTCGTTGTTGCTGAACCCCACGACGGCATCCGTCTTGCCGGTGGTCAGTGCTGCAACCTGTGTCCACCCGATCTCAGTGATGCCCACCTGATCCTCGCCGAGACCTGCGCGGTCCAGCGCGGCGAGGGTTGCGTACCAACCCGCTCCGTACCGTCCCTGCACCCCCAAGGTTTTCCCGGCAAGACCGGAAAGATCCGCGATGTCACCGGAGCCGAGGATCACCCCCGGGTACTGCTGGTAGCAGGTGGCGAAGGTACGCAGCTCCGGCATTCCCCCTGCGGCCGCGACCACGGCCTCATCGCTGGATGCGAACACCACCTGTTCTTCTCCCGCTGTCAGAGCGGTGAACAGACCCTCCTGGGTTCCGTGGTGTCTGAGAGTCAGGTTGATTCCGGCATCCTTAAAGAGTCCCTCGGAATCGGCGACGTAGAAGGGACTGAACTGAATGTTCGGAATGTAGGTGAGTCCCACCGTGATGGCCTCCCCATTCGTGGTGGCCTGTTGCGTCGCCTGCCCAGAGCAGGCGGCGAGAACCGTCCCGCCAAGGGCGGCGCCGAGGAGGAACGAGCGACGGTTCGGTTTCATGAATGTTCTCCTTGCAGGTTTCGGTTGGCGACGCGCTCGGCGAGACCCATCAGGGACACGAGAACGGCCGCGATGATCGCCAGCAGGACCAGCACGGTGAAAACCCCGACGGTGTCCACTGCCTGCTGTGACTGGGTGAGCAGAGCGCCGAGTCCCTCGCCGCCCATGACGAATTCACCGACGATCGCGCCGGTCATGGAGAGCACCACTCCCCCACGCACCCCGGCCAGGACGGCAGGAGCGGCCATCGGTGCCTCGACGTGGATGAGGCGTTGCCAGGTACCCGCCCCGTCGAGCCACGCGGTTTCGATCACGCGCACGTCCAGGCCTCGCAGTCCCACGACGGTGGTGGTGACCATGGGGAAGAACGCGATCACCGAGCAGAGTACGGCGACGGGGAAGGTGCCATAGCCGATCCACAGCACCAGCAACGGTGCGATGGCTACGAGCGGCACCGTCTGGGAAAAGGCTATGAAAGGTTCGGCGACGGCCCCGAGCAACCGTGAGTGGGCGATCGTGAATCCCAGCGGCAGGGCGACAACAATGGACAGGGCGGACCCTAGAAGCGCCGCCACCAAGGTTGGTTCGACGTAACGCCACGCGATTCCGGACCCCACCCAGCGGGCGGCGCGAGAGACCACGGCCACCGGATCCGGCAACAACACCGCCGGAGTGATCCGGCTGAGCAGCCACCAGGCGAACAGGACCACCAGCACGGCCACGAGAGGCGGCAGGACACGCGCACCGAGGGAGACCGGCCGGGAGCGGGCAGGATAGGCGGACCACAGCCCGGCTCGGGCGACGAGCCGGGCACGTCGCGTTTGTTGCTCGGTCAAGAAAACCCCGGTCCTTCCTCGGCCCGGGGTGCACGTACAGCATCCACACCCTGTAGGTGTGAACCGTCGACGCGCTCCTCCCATCCAGACTTTCACTGTCGGTCCCGGAGTTCCACCGGATCAGCCTGTTGGCCCCGTTCGAGAAGGGCCGCGAGGGTCGCGGACTGTCACCGCCGGTTCGGACTTTCACCGACCCCGGATGCGTCGGAAACACCCTATCGCATCCGGGTCAGGGCCGCGCGGTCACTCCTCTGGCGCCTCGTCCCAGAACACCCGGTCTACCACTCGCGACGCGCGTCGCATGACCCGGATCGTGTCGTCGACGAGCCTGGAGCGCTGGCCCGGCCCGTATCCGGCCAGCTCAGCTACGGCCGACTGTTCCCGGTAGTCGACAGGAAGGGCGTCACCGGGCCGGCCCCGCACCAGCATGATGGCGTTACGCACCCGGCTGACGTGCAACCACCCCTGTCTCAGGTCGGTGGCCTGTTCGGCGCTCAGCAGCTCGAGTCCCTCTGCTGCATCAATGGCCTGGAGGGTGGAGGACGTACGCAACACGGGCCGGGCCCCGGCGTGCTTCAGCTGAAGCAGTTGCACGGCCCACTCCACATCCGACAGGCCACCGGAACCGAGTTTGAGGTGATGCTCCTTGTCCATGCCGCGGGGAATGCGTTCAGTTTCCATCCGCGACTTCAACCGGCGGATCTCCACCACCTGCGCGGTGGTGAGCCCTCCGTCCGGGTAGCGCAGCCCCCCCAGCTCCCCGAGCACGGCGGAGGCCAGTTCCTGCTCCCCCGCCGCAGGACGGGCCCGTAGCAGGGCCTGAGCCTCCCAGACGGAGGACCACTTCGCGTAGTAAGTGAGGTAGGAGGACACGGTTCGCACGAGCGGTCCACCCTTCCCCTCGGGGCGCAAACCGGTGTCCACCACCATCGCAGGGTCGGGTCCGGGATTTCCGACGAGATCACACGCCAGGCGGACGAGCCTGGTGGCCGCCGCCTGTTCCTCGGGCCCGGAGCCGTCGGGAATGACGAACATCGCGTCCGCGTCGGAGGCGTAACCGAGTTCGTACCCACTCCAACGCCCCATGCCGATCACCCCGACGGGCGGCGCTTCCACCTCCCGTCGGGCGAGTTCGAGCGCCGCATCCAGGGTGGCTCCCGCGAGGTCGCTGAGCGCCAGTCCCACCGTGGTGACGTCCGCGGCGCCCAACACGTCGGCCAGCGCTATCCGACACAATTCGGAGCGGCGCAGCGCCCGAACCGACGCCACCGCGGCGGCCTTGTCCGAGGCACGCCCGATGTCCCGGCTCATGGACCGAGCGAGCAGTTCACGCGGCCGGAGTTCCAGGTTCTCGCTACTGGCGAGCATCTGCACCATCTCGGGAGCCCGCATCAGCAGATTGACCACGTAACGACTGGAGGATGCGATACGCGCCAGTCGCTGCGCCATCCACCCCTCGTCACGCAGCGCCCGCAGATACCAGGAGCTGGTTCCCAGCGCTTCGGAGAGCTGCCGGAAGGCGAGCAGACCATAATCGGGGTTCGGGCCTTCGGCGAACCAGCCCAGCATGGCGGGCATGAGCTGCCGCTGGATCTCGACCGCCCTGGTCGAGCCGTTCGTCAAGGCCTGGATATGTCCCAGGGCGGCGTGGGCGTCCTCGAAACCGAGTACCCGCAGGCGTTCCTTAGCGGCGTCCGTTGAAAGCCGCAGCTCCGCAGTGGGAATGGCGGAAACCGCGTCGAGCAGTGGGGAGAAGAAGATGCGTTGCTGCAGTTTCTCCACCGCGCGGGTGCTACCGCGCCACATGTCCTTGACCTCGTCGGGAGTTTTACCGGTGGTGCGGGCCAGATAAACCCAGCCTGGCTCGTCGTCCGGCACCAAGTGGGTGCGACGCAGCCTGCGGAGCTGAACCCGATGTTCCAGCACCCGCTGGAACCGGTAGGCCCTGCCCATATCGGCGCCGTCATCGCGCCCTATGTAGCCGAAGGCGACCAGGGAACGCAGCGCCGCAAAGGTACCGCGGACACGCACCCGTTCGTCTCCCCGGCCGTGAACGAGCTGCAGTAGTTGCACCGTGAACTCGGTGTCCCGCAGCCCCCCGACACCGAGTTTGATTTCCCGGTCAGCCTCCTTGGCGGGGATCAGGGAGATGACCCGGTTCCTCATGGCACGCACGTCCGGCAGGAATCCCGGACGCTGCGCCGCCTCCCACACAAGCGGGGACACCATGTCGCAGAAGGCCTGCCCCAGTTCCCGGTCCCCCGCCGCGGGACGCGCCTTCAGGAGGGCCTGGAATTCCCAGTTCTTCGCCCACTTGCCGTAGTAGGTGGCGCAGGAAGCGAGGCTGCGCACCAGGGGACCGGCGTTGCCCTCGGGGCGCAGGGCGGCGTCGACCGGCCATATGGTGCCCTCAGATGTGTGTGCCGAACAGATCCGGGCCATGGCGGCGACGACCCTCGCCCCCACCCGCATGGCCTCCTCGTGATCAACCCCCTCGGCGGGTTCGGCAATGTGAATCACGTCGACGTCCGAGATGTAGTTGAGTTCCTCAGCCCCGGCCTTCCCCATTGTCACCACCGCGATCCGCACCGCGGAGGATCCGGGCACTTCGGCCCGCGCGCACTCAAGGGCGCATTCAAGGATGGCATCGGCCAGGTGACTCAGTTCGGAGGCGATGTCATCGACCAGGGCTATGGGGTCCTCGCTGGCCAGGTCCCTGGCCGCCACCTGCACCAGGGCGGCGTGGTTCGCCCGGCGAAGCAGGTTCGTGTCAATCTGTCCGGAGTCGTTCGCGGCACGCCCGCGGATGTAGTCCCGCCAGCCTGCCCTCCGCGGCCCGGGTTCGGATGCGAGTGCCTCAAGCTCCAGAGGGTTCTTCACCAAGAACCGCGCGAGCACAGAGGATCCTCCCAGCACGAGCAGCACCCGGTCCAGCCACCTCGGGTCCGCCGCTATTCGTGGGAGCAGAGCAGGTTCCCGTTCCCCGATGCCCGCCAGACATTCCAGGGCCTGGTCCCGGTCGGCGGCCCGGGTGAATGCCTGCAAGGGCACCGGCGGTTCGGTTCCCAGCTGTGCACACCAGTCCTGCCACACCCGTGCGGCGTTGCTGGGGGACTCGAAACCTCGCCGCGCGAACTCACCCACCTTGGTGCTGACCCTGTTCACGTTTCCACCCTAACGGCCCGCGCCACACCGGTTTCCGTTGACGCGGCCTTTAGGATTGCCGCATGTTCAGCGCTGACGAGAAGACCATCGCAGAGCTGCGGGATCTCCGCGAATGCCTGGCCGCCATTGACCCCGCCGAGGCCACCGTCCTGGGCCTGGCGCTCGAGGGCGAGTTGAGCCGACGCACCCCGAACCTGACACGGGTGCTGCTGCGCGCAGCAGATTCCGCAGGGAAACACGGCCTGGCTCTGGGCCGAACCTTGACGGCCGCCTGTTGTCGCGCTTTCTGCGCACGGCTGGGCGATCTCCATCCGGGGGCCGCGATCGAAGTACGGGTCCCACCTTGGGCCGCGGTTCAGGTGAGTTTCGGGGATGGCCCGAAACACACCCGAGGGACGCCCCCGAACGTGGTGGAGATGGAACCCTCCACCCTCTTGGGTCTGGCCACCGGACGGCTCTGCTGGGCAGAGGCCGAGGTGAAGATATCCGGTTCCCAGGCGGAGCGGGTGGCGGCAGCGTTCCCCCTCACAGCACCCTGATGTGCCGTGCGACCTCCCACGGGGTGACCTGCCTGCGGTAGGCCTCAAACTCAGCGCGTTTGTTTCGCATGAAGTAGTCGAAGACATGTTCTCCGAGAGTTTCTGCCGCGAGTTCCGAACCCTCCATCACCCGCAGCGCCTCGTCGAGGCTGCGCGGCAGGGATTTGATTCCCATCGACCGGCGTTCCTTCTCGGTCAGCCGCCACACGGCGTCCTCGGTTTCCTCCGGCAGCGGGTATTCGTTCTCGATCCCCGCGAGCCCGGCGTTCAGCATGAGCGCGAAGGCCAGGTAGGGATTGCAGGCCGGGTCTGGGGCGCGGTATTCAATGCGGGCCGAGCTCGCCTTGCCCGGAGAGAACTGCGGTACCCGGATCAGCGCGGACCGGTTGGCCCGGCCCCAGCAGGCGCAGGTGGGCGCCTCCGAACCGCCCATGAGGCGTTTGTAGGAGTTGACCCATTGGTTGGTCACAGCGGTGATCTCCGGGGCGTGTCTCAGCAGCCCCGCGACGAACTGCCGGGCCGTCTTCGACAACCGGTACTCGTCGGCACCGTCGTGGAAGACGTTGGTGTCCCCTTCGAACAGTGACATGTGGGTGTGCATGCCGGATCCGGCGTGTTCCGTGAAAGGTTTCGGCATGAACGTGGCATGGATGCCCTGGGAAACGGCAACCTCCCGGATGACGACCCGGAAGGTCATGATGTTGTCCGCCATGGTCAGGGCATCCGCGTAGCGAAGGTCGATCTCGTGCTGCCCCGGTGATCCCTCATGGTGGCTGAACTCCACGGAAATCCCCATCTGCTCCAGCATCGTGATGGCGTCGCGCCTGAAATCGGTTCCGTCGCCGAGGGTGGTGTGGTCGAAATAGCCGCCGTCGTCGAGAGGAGCCGGCGGGTTGAGCTGACCGAGCAGGAAGAACTCGATCTCCGGGTGGATGTAGAAGGTGAGCCCCATGTCGGCGGCCTTCTTCAGCGCGCGTTTAAGCACGTGACGGGGATCCGCGAAACTCGGGGTACCGTCAGGCAGCTGGATGTCGCACAGCATCCTGGCCGTGCCGCGTTCCGTCTGCCGCCACGGCAGCACCTGGAAGGTCGACGGGTCCGGATGGACGACCATGTCGGATTCATAGACCCGGGCGAATCCCTCGATGGCCGAGCCGTCGAAACCGACCCCCTCCGCTATGGCTCCCTCGACCTCTGCAGGGGCGATGGCCACCGACTTCAACGACCCCAGCACATCGGTGAACCAGAGACGTACGAAACGAATGTCCCGTTCCTCCATTGAGCGCAGCACGAACTCTGTCTGCCTGTCCATGGCACTAGTGTGCCGCAGTCCGAGCTGTTTCATGTGATGAAACCTGCCGGAAGCCCCCAAAGGTCGTGCTCGACTGGACCCCCATAATGGGTTTCATGGCAACGCCCGGCTGGTATCCCGATCCCGATGGTTCCGACACCCCCCGTTACTGGAACGGCGAGGCCTGGGTGGAATCCTTCGGGGAAAGGACCGACAGGCGTTCTGCGGCCCGGAGCAACGCCTGGATTCTCGGCGCATGTGCGCTCACGCTGCTGATCGTGGTTTCCGTGATTCTCTGGCAACCCTGGAGGAGCAACCCCTGGAGTTCCCCCACTGACAACAACTCGTCCCGCCCAACCGGCCGCCAGTGGGATGAGACCGCACCATCCGAGACCCCGACCTCCCCCCAGCCGTCCGATGGCCAGGGCCGTCCCACCGCGTGCCCAATAGTCCGCAACACATCCACCCCGGATCCACAGAACAACTGGTTCTCCTCCGGAGGCATCAGGTACCAGGGGGTTTCCGGTTGGAGAACCAACCGGGGCAACTTCATCGACTTTGCTTCGGAACGCTCCGGTCAGGACAACGTAGTGACGGGAAACTGGGTGGCCGTGACCGCGATCGGACAGCTGTCAAAGACGGGCTACAGCGCCGACACCAGGACCGCCGCCAAACAACTGATCAGCTGTCTGTCAACCTCCTACTACTACAGCCACCTGGAACGGGTCGAGACGCTGGAGGACAAGTCGTTCCGCACCGCTGACGGGGTGGAGGGATGGCTGATCAGAGCCAACTTCTGGAACGAACCCGGCTACTACGACGTGCTCGGCGACGAGGCGGTGGTGGTCATCCTCGATCAAGGGGACGCCAACACGGTCACTCTCTTCCACACCCAGGCACCCATCGGCGACTCCACCCGACAGGAGATGGTCAAGAAGAGCCTGGACTCCTTGGGGCGAGCCTGAAAATCTGATGGTGGAACGCCCGTCGTGGACTTCCCGGGCAGTATCTAACATGGACCCCATGGCTGCTCCCCCAGGTTGGTATCCGGACCCCCAGAACCCCCATCGCAAACGCTACTGGGATGGCATCCGCTGGACGGTGCACGTGCAGAATCCACCCACCCTTCAAGCGGTGTCATCGGCCACACCACCCGACCCCCAACCCGTTCAGCCACAGGTGCAGACCGAGCAGTCCGGCTACCCGCCTTCCCAAGCCCAGCCGATTTCGACGCCCAAGAAATCCCGGCTCACCGTGCTGTGGATAGCGATGGGAGTGGTCGTCTCCATGCTCATCGGGGGCGGTCTGCTGTTCCTGCTGAACAACCGGTCACAGCCCACGAGCCAGCCGAGCCCCTCTGCCTCACAGGACGGAACTTCCCCTGCTACGGATACTTCGGGAAGTTCCGACGCGGGCGTCAAGGTGGGTTACGTGCTGCGCGGGGAGAGCAACTGCCCGACAACGACAAACGACGCCCAAGGGGTGCTGACCGACGGGCGCATCACATCCCCGGGAGGCCTCAGCTACCCAGAGATCCAAGGTTTCACCCCCTCGCCGATCAACTACGGCTTCATCCACCAATCGAACACAATGACGAAAACCTATTCGGGACGGGAGGGACAGGCCGTCGTCACCGTCGGCACCCTCAGGACCGAGGACGGCTTCGACAGCGCCACCAGCAGCGCACTCCGGGTCGTTCGGTGTGTGATAAGCAACCCGAAGTTCTACAACAACAACCCGACGGCCGAGGTGACCCAGATCACGGAGAACCGGGCTGACGGGACCGTGGTGCTCCAGGTCCACGTCCCGACCGAGGGCAGGACCGGAAGCGCGGGTGACAAACTCGCCGTGGCGATCTACCCGGAGAAATCGCGCAAACAGGTGGTCCTCTCGCTCGTTCCCCAAGACGATTCCTCGGCCCTCGAAGCGGTCAACGCCGCTCTGACCGGACTCAGCCTGAATTCATAACACGCCTAGTCGCCCGGGGAAAGGGTGACTACCCGGGACCTACGATGAAGACCATGTCAACACCAGGCTGGTACCCGGATCCGCAGAACGATGGTCAGGAGCGGTTCTGGACCGGCACCGAGTGGACGGAACAGGCGAGAACGACGGAGCTCCTACCGGGCACCAGGAAGCATTCCGTGATGGTTCCGTCGCCGCCCTCCAAGCGCAGCAACGCGGTTCTGTGGAGTGTACTGACGCTGGTGCTTGTCATGATCGGGATGGGAAGCCTGTTGCTGTCGACGCCCATCAGCCCGGCTTCCGTCACGGATCCTCCGGCAACCGGGTCAGCCCCGCACCCACCCGCCAGCCGTTTCCCCACGGGACGCGGACACGACCGCTGGCCTTCTGCGACCCCGTCAACCCCAACCACGACGCAGGAACCAGGACCCGTGAAAGCCGGCGATGTTCTCCGCGGCACCCCGGACTGCCCGAGCACGGCCACGGATTCGACCGGCACACTCGGTGAGGACGGACGCATCACGTCCGCGGGCGGGCTGAGTTTTCCCGCCATCGCGGGATTCACCCCCACCAAACTGGACTACGGGTTCATCCACCAGGCCAACACCGTCGTGAAACGCTACCCGGAGAACGCCAACCTGATGGCGGCGGTGGCCGTTGGAACTCTGGACACGGCCGAGGGATTCACGGAGGTCGTTCCCGCCGCTGCGCACGTCGTCGGTTGCCTGTTGGGACGCGGTGTCTTCCACCAGCCCGGCTCCATGGCCGAGGTCGTCGAAATCGATTACGACCCCGACGCCGCCGCCGTGTGGTTGAACACGAGAATCCAGATAAGCGGGGTCGCCGGGGTCAACACCAACAACGTCTCGGTGTTCACCCATCTCGCCGACAACGGGGTAATGCATGTCGCGCTGGTCGTCGAACCAGATCACGACCCGGAGGGTGATGCCGCGATCTGGACGGCCATCGAGGACCTGCGGCTGCCCTGACGACCGGCCTCCTGAATCCACGATTCGGTCGCTACACTGTGACCGCGTGAGTCCAGTAACCCCGTTCCAGGTCACCCCCCGCCTGGAGGTTCCGGCAGCGATCGCCCGGCCTCCGTACGTCGGAAAACGAGCCCCGAAACGCTACGAGGGCGATGATGTCCAACCGCCGGAGATCATCGAGGCAATGCGGGAGGCCGGGGCCATCGCATGCGAGGCCATGCACGAGGCAGGCAGGGCGGTCCGTCCCGGGGTCACCACCGATGAACTGGATCGCATAGTCCACACCTACCTCCTGGATCACGGCGCCTACCCGTCCACCCTCGGTTATCGGGGTTTCCCGAAATCCTGCTGCACATCGGTGAATGAGGTAATCTGCCACGGCATCCCCGATCTGCGCCCCCTCGAGGACGGTGACATCGTGAAGATCGACGTGACCGCTTTCAAGAACGGGGTTCACGGCGACAACTGCTACACCTTCCTCTGCGGCGACGTGGATGAGGAGTCACGGCTTCTCACGCAACGCACCCAGGAGGCCATGAACCGCGCCATCAAAGCGGTCAAACCAGGGCGTCCCACCTCGGTGATCGGGCGCGTGATCGAGTCCTACGCGAAACGATTCGGCTACGGCGTGGTGCGCGAGTACACCGGGCACGGCGTCCACACCGCTTTCCACTCGGGGCTGGTGATCCTCCACTACGACGAGCCCCTCTATTCCACCAGGATCCGTCCCGGTATGACCTTCACCATCGAGCCAATGCTGACTCTGGGCTCCCCCGAATCCGAGGTCTGGAAGGATGACTGGACCGTCGTCACCCTCGACGGCTCCCGCTGCGCCCAGTTTGAGCAGACCCTGGTGGTGACCGAGACCGGGGCCGAGATCATCACGGTTCCCCGCAGCTGACCACCCGGGTCAGTCGTCCTGACCTCTCCGGAAGGTGTGGACGAGCTGAGCCACTCCCGCCAGTCCCAGCAGGATCCCGGTCGCGATCAGGAGGAGAGGCGGGGCGTCCTTGAGCAATGAGGGCGTCCTGGTGCCGTATTCACTCTGCGCCTTGCCCGCGCTGATTCCCATGAGGGTCAGCAGAATCCCGGCACAGACCTGAGCAGCGCCCAGCAGTGCTCGATGAACCCTGCCGGCATCCCGTCTGCTGGGGCTCCCGCGATCCCTTCTGTAATCTTCCGCATCGATTCCAAACGACCCGGAAGGCTGGCTGGGGGGTATGGGTGGCAACAGGGTCATGTTCTCCCCAAGGCCAGCGCTCAGGGCGACGGTCATACAAGCTCTCAGTAACGCTAGTGCACGCATCCCGGCGAACCCAAGGGGCTCACGCTCCTCGAAAACAGGCCACCCACTACGACGACGGGACAAAGAAGGTGGTTCTGCAACCCTGACCTGCCATGGCCCGGCCTTTCGGGGACGAGCCGGCCTGTAAAGCCGGAGACCGACGACGAGTCAGCAAAACCTCTAGCCAGCCTGGGGTTCATCGCAATTCCCGGGCCTGCTGGGACCTCGGATTCCATGAGAACCACCAAAGCGATGACCGCGGGATGCAGTAACCAGGCGAGGGTATCCCTCAAGGCGTCGAGGGGAGAGCTAAAGGACCGCTTCCACATCGACGGCAACCTCAACCCGTGCAGTGAGCCAGCGCGGGAACGGACCGTGCTCAGCACGCACGAGCTCATATGTGAGCGTGCAACGTTCCTCGACCACCGGCACGTCATTCCCCGCACCGGCATCACCACCAGATCCATCAACCATCCGGCCGAGACCTCCCCCATGGGTCATAAACCTTGTGGGAAAGCGTGCCGACCGGAGCGACAGTCACGAGCGAGTGATCATCCAGCCTTCCAAGCTGCTGATTCGACCGCATCGTTCCGGTAGTGAACCTCGGTAACGGTCGCATCGCTCACCGAGAAAACCACCCAGCCCTGCAGGCATTCGCCGCTGCGAATCAGGTCGTCGAATGGGTAGGAGGGCAAAATGTCCTCCGCGGAGCCATCTATCATTGCTCGGTAGACACCGCCATCCGAAGCTCGGACACTTCAAGGGTTCGGAGAGATCGTCAACTCTTTGGCGGGTTCCACATCATTTCGGCAGGCCTCAGTCTTTAGTACCCACTCCATCTTCCCGAGCCCGTTGTCGCGGCTTCGGCCCTCTTTCGCCGTGACGGTTGCATACTTCCCGACCAAAGAGTCTCCCATCTTCAACCCTGCTGCCAAAGGATTCTCGGCCAGGGAAGCCGCGTTCGAGGAGCCCGGCTCAGTGCTCGCCGCTTACCGAGAAATCACGGTTACCGTCGCGGTCGGGGCTGGATTCGCCCCGCAGGCTGCGAGCGTCATCGGGACAATGAGCGCGAAGGCGAGAGCGGTGCGGCTCATGATGAGCTCCTGAGGTTCCCCTCATTGGGACGACTATCGTCTCCTTCTCACGATCGACAGGATACCGCCGCGAGAGCCGGGGCGGCTACTCGAGACCGGCCGGTCAACCGCCAGAATGATTCAATAGGCCGACGACGGGCGGGGCCAGACTCGTGAGCGACGTTCCGGCGGCAACGCGCAGCAGTACGTGGAAGAAAACACGCAGGAGCGAGCAGGAGTAGGAGAGGCGGACGGCGCTCACTCGAAGATCATCGTTGTGGCATCTCACCTTCTCATGCGTGATCCAGAAGCAGGAAGATCGGAAGCAGAAGAGCAATGAGCGACACCGCCCAAGCGGGCAGAGCGAGTATGAGCAACGGCAACGCGCAGGCAAGCGCGAATGTTCGTACTGAAATCCACGCAATAGCACCCGGAAGCGGGGAGGGTTTACCTATCCTCTTCTGTTGGCAATTCATCCTGTTCAGCTCCCGGCCCATACTCAACGACGCGCTCAACAAACGCTTTCCGCTTCGATTCTACCCCATCAGAATCAGTTTCCCATTCAATTCTAAGCGCCAGAAGAAATTTGTCATTCTTGCCAATCCGAATCTTCCCCAGAGCGACATCTTCCAAAAATACCTTGTCCTCAATCTTGGCCGCAATTCCCCCGTAGGGAAGATTCAAGCGCCACTGACGACTCGGGTCAAAAGCCACCACTGCAGGCTGCGCCCAAGCGGTAAAGCGCTTAACATGTGCCTCCGGCTCCAGAATCGGGATCATGCGGTCGGCGTCGGCGGCGCTCACGGAGAGCGCAGGTTCATCACCTAATTTAAAGCAGGCAAAGGTTGCCCCCTGCCGAAGCGGCTCGATGAATTTTCCAACCGACTTTTTGAATCGCCTGTCATTCCATGCCCGCCACTGCGCATTCGTCCAATGCATCACCTCACCGGACTTCATGGTCACCTCCCAGTCGCCAGAATCCAACGGGCGAGCATTGACAACAACCTTGCGCATGTTGTTCCACCAGAATCTAAAAAAACCCGCCCCGCAAGCCGTTGTCAGCAACCATTGCGCTCCATGAACGATGGCAACTATGTCGAAGGATCCCGATTCGAAAGCTGCAATCTCAATGCGTGCCGACACTCCGCCATCCGCGACGGCCCTTAGAGAGCCTTCTGCATAGTCGACCATGGCCGAAATCACGGAGGAAACCTCCCGGGCCTCCATGCACCCAGCATATTTGGGGCCGTCGTACTCTACCCTGAACTTCAAGGTGCCGGGCTCCGGGTCATCGATCGGCAAGACTTCTCCGCTCATCACTTGTTATATCCTTTCTGGTCCTTTTCTGCGAATCAGCCGGTCACGTGTACGCCGCCAAGGACGGCAGCAATGGCCTCCGCCTGCTTGGTGTCGATGATCCAGTCCTCGCTGACGACGAGATGTACGCCGTCGAGCGAAATGGACTTGAGCTGCTGGACGGCCTCCGACCCGGTATAGATGCTCAGGACGTCGGAACCGGAGCAGGATCCCGATTGGAGCACAAGCTTCACCCTGTCGGTGCGCCGCCAATCCGGGCAGTCATAGCCCGTGGCGATGAAGGCATCGCGAAGGCCGGCCACAGACCCGTAGCAAGCGGGCGGAGCGCTGGAGGTAGATACCGTCGGGGATGGGCTGTCGCCCACAGCGGCTTCCGCATGCCGCTTCGGGACGCCGCCGCAGGCCAAAAAGCCCGTCACCGCAGCGAAGAGAATGAACGACACGGCAATGCGACTCATGGCTCCCCCCTTCGGGAACTCGAACCAGTCGGATGCCAGAAGGATAAACCCTGCCACTCCCACCGAGATCCGGGGAGCCACGCCTGATCAACCGTTGCCATGGCGATGGTTGACACCTACAGCAAAACAACGCGCCCACCCAATCGATATGGGCGACCGCGTTTCAGCAGGTTAGCTGACCGCGATGCCATTGTCCTCCATCACCGACCGCAGATACTGCTCCACACTCTCCAAGCCGCTGCGGAAATACGAAGCATGGGTCACCTGAACGGATTCGATGGAGTCCGAGCCGACGAGCACGATGTCGTAGCGCCGGTCGGCCCTGTGGGCCCGTTCGAGTCGCTGATACTCCTCCACGGCAGCTTCCACGTCGGCGCCGAAGTCGCGCTGCTGAATCAGCTCCCCCTTCTCGCGGTCGAACACGAGCAGAAAATTCTTGATGTCACGCATCTTGGTCGTCATGCTGGCCACCAGCCTTTCTTCATCGCGTTCCACGCGGCCGCGAACTCCTCGTCCGACACGTTCGATGGGCGACCAAGTTCGGCCGCCTCCAGTCTACGCGACCACAGAAGAGCCCACGCGTGGAACGGAGTATAACCATCCTGCTTGTGATTCACCCCAAGTCGGGCTGACACCTCCTCCACCATGACCGCCCAGCTGTGCATTGCCGGGGTACGCAGCTGCACCTCCACCGGCCTGATCACGCCCTTGCCGGAGTACATGCAGATGAGGTGGACGGCCCGATAGCCACTCTGCCGCGGCTCGGCCACGTAGTCGATCGTCTCGATCCCATTCCTGCGCCGCCTCGCCGTCACCTTCTCCTGGACGCGGCGCAGCGCGTCCAGGTCGTCGACGACGACCCTGACCCCGCCGATGTCGCGCATCCGCGCGAGGTTCATCCCCGATTCGCGCTCGGTCAGTTTCTCGATGATGGTCTGCATCCGCTTGAGGCGTTGCGTGACCTGCGCCTCGATTCCCAGCTCTTGGGCATAGCGGCGCATCCCGATGTTGGCGTTCAGCATCGGACGGGCGTGCGTCTGCCGGTGCCGCTCAATGATTTCAAGGCAGGCCTCTAGGGTCTCCGGTGGCTTCTCGCCTCTGCGGATTTTGCGCAGCTGGCTGCCGGCCTTCTCCACCTGGCTGCGTGACGGCGGGCCTAATCTGCCACTCAACGCGGCTCCCAATCGTCATCATCATCGCCGCCAATCCTGGGGCGTGCGTCCGCGGCTTCCTCGACGGGCATCGCGTCCGCCTGGAGGCGCTGTTGCCGGAGCTCCTGTACCCTCGACAGGCGGGGCGATCCCGGGGCGACTGCGAGACCTGCGACTTTATCCTGAGCCTCATCCAGTAGCTTCCCCGCTTCCAGTTCAAGCGCCGCGCACAACAACAGGTAAGCCTCCAGAGCAATGGTTCGAACCCCCTTGAGGCATCCGACTACGGTCGGCTCCGACAGGCCGGTGCACTCCGCCAAGTCAGCATAGCTGACTTGAAGGCAACCCCGCTGAGCCTGAAATTCGGTTGCCACATGCTCCGTGACCGGCCCCTTGCATCGCCGACTTCCCACACATGAACAGTACCAAAACGCACCCAAAGGGCCGCAAGTGCACCGATACCGACCTTTTAGTTGCGTACGGTACGAATACATACTCACATCACTCTCGTGAGCGCCGCACAGCGTAGGCTTCATCGGCACCGAACAGGCCTACTAGCGAACTGCCACGCTGGTTGGTGGCGAGCCGCGTATTCAGCCAGCGTCCTAGTCTCGGTTCACTCCCCGGCACCCGGGACGCATACCCACACATATACAGACCCCCACTCGGATCGGGTGAAGGCCTTTTCGTGTCTCCCAAGGTCCTTTTCAGGGCCTCCCGGAGCCTGACTTTCAACAACACCATCCTGCACCATAATGTTCTCTTTCCAAGGCACATTTCAAGGCCTGACAAGGCTCTTCGCCGAGCTTTCGGGGACGAGCCGGCCTGTAAGCCGGATTTTGTCTGACGATGATCATCCATCTGAGGCCCGCCGTTGCCGACGGGCTCCTGCAACCTACCCGGAAACCTCGCGCGAGCAGCGCTCAGACGGTTTCCGCGGCCAGCGGACTGGCCTTCTTGGTCTTGCTCCGGGTGGGGTTTACCGAGCTGCGCCGGTCACCCGGCGCACTGGTGGTCTCTTACACCACCGTTTCACCCTTACCCGGCCGTTGGGCCGGGCGGTCTGTTCTCTGTGGCACTGTCCCGCGGGTCACCCCGGGTGGGTGTTACCCACCACCCTGCTCTGCGGAGTCCGGACTTTCCTCAGCCCGGTTGCCCGGGCCGCGATCACCCGGCCGACTCGTCCGGGCAGCAAGTCTAGCTCCCCCAACGGCCTCAAACGGCATGGGAGAACACCGTCCTGCCCTCGCTGAGATCCACCTCGTCCAGCCGTACCCGGACTGCCCGGCCGGGTTCACGGCCTTCCGCGGGCAGTGTCGCCTCCACCGCCGGGGCTGCGATCTGGAAGGTTCCCATCCCGGATCTCGGATTGACATCGATGAGGACCGCGTCGAAAACCTCTCCTACCCGCTTTTGCAGGACCAGCGCCTCAGCCAGGTCCACCACCGCGTGTTCCCAGGAACGGGCTCGCCGGTTGCTGGCTGCCATCAGCTCCGGCAGCCCGGCGAGGTTCTCACGCACCCACCCGGGAATCGGTTCTCCCTGCCCGATGCTCACGCAGATTTCGGACGCGAAGCGATCCACCAGCCGCCGCAGGGGTGCGGTGACGTGGCTGTAGCGGGCCGCCAGGGCGGCGTGTCCCAAGTCATCGTCGGGCAGCGAGCCGTCGAAACTTCGGTAACCGGCACCCCGGAACAGCGAGGTGCAGCGGGCCAGCACCGCGAGTTCTGCGGGTTTCCCCGGTTCCAGCCCCCGGACGAAATCCGGGTACGACTGCGCGACGGGCCAGTCAACCCCTAGGGCCCCGGCGCTGAGGCGGAGGCGATCGATCGCCTCGGGAGCGGCGGCCGGTAGGGTTCTCAGGATCCCAACCGCTGCGCCCACCATGAGTTCCGCGGCGGCCATGCCGGTCAGGAGCGAGACCTGGGCGTTGTACTTCTCCACCGGTAGTGGGGAGCGAAACTTCGTCAGCCAAGTTCCGTTCTCCGCGATGATCTCCTGTCCGGGCAGGTTGAGGGAGACACCCCCGCGTTCGGCCTCGAGACGTTGCCGCAGTTCACCGACGACGGGCAGCAGCGCGACGCTCGGGTGCGCCCGGCCAGCGTCCACGTCCACCTGGACCTCATCGTAGGAGAGTTTCGCGTGCGAACGAACCAGGGCCCGCTCGACACCCACCCTGGTGAGCACCCCATCAGTGTCCAGGTCGTGGGTCCACAGCACCGCCGGACGGGGTCTGCCGTCGGGCAGCAGCGATCCGACTTCCTCTGAGAAGGAATCGGGATACAGCGGCACCTTGGCCCCGGGCGCGTACAGCGTCTCCCCGCGTTGCCTCGCCTCGGCTTCCAAGGCGGATCCCGGTTTCACCCACGCCGCGACATCTGCGATGGCATAGTAAACCCGGTACCCCGATCCGTTCCGTTCGATCCGGACGGCCTGGTCCAGGTCCTTGGATGTGGCGGGATCAACCGTGACGAGTTCCACGGCGGTCCGGTCGGTGTGTCCCGGGAAACCGGGCGGGTTGTCCCGGAGGTTCTCCACCTCCTTGAGCGCCTTCCCGGTAAAACCGGCAGGCACGTCCAGCCTGCTACGCAGCAGGGCGAGTCCCTCTGAGACAGCACGGGGAATCCCCGGTGAGACCCTGAGATCACGGCTCGGCATCACAGACCCGAGTCAGCCGTCCGAACGAGAATCCGGTCGCACTCAACGCACCTGAGCACCTCATTCTCCGGTGCTTTGCGGTACGTGTCCAGGTCCGAGACGGTGAGTTCCAGCTGACATCCGCTACATCGGCCGCGGTGCAGCCTAGCGGCCCCGAGGCCACTGTGCGCGCGGATCTTCTCGTAGAGGGCCAGCAGCGGGGCGGGCACTTTTTTGGCCTCGGAGGCCCTGCTGGATGCGATGACCTTGGCCTCGCCGCTCAACTTGCCCACCTCGGCGTCGCGCGCAGCGACGTCGGCGCGCAGCTCGTCCTCGACTTTCTTCTTGCGGGCGGCCAGCTCGTCGCGTTCCGCGGCGGCCTCCTCGAGTTGCCCCATCAGGTCGAGCTCGGCGTCCTCCAACTCGGTTATCCGCCTTTTGATGCGTTCCACCTCCTCCACGAGTCCGCGTAGCACCTTCGGGTCGGTTACAGAACCGTCATCCACCCTCTGGCTCTCCCTGTCCAGCCGGGCCCGCACCGGCACCAGATCGGATTCCGCCCGGTGAACCGAGAGTTCCAGGTCCTGGGTGCGGGTGGTTGCGGCCATCAGGTCGTCGGTGATCGCCTGCCGGGTCGTCATCAACTCAGCGATGCGGGCGTGCTGCGGCAGGGTCTTGGCAGTGTGTTGCAAACGCCCGATCTCGGAGTCGAGTTCAGCCAGGGTCAGTAGGTGTTGCTGGTCAGCGGGGTCTGCGAGCATGCGTTTCCTTCCAACGTTCTGGAACGTAAATCTACCGGGAATTAAACTCATGCCCATGAGCACAGAGCAGGTAGACAGCCACGAGGCGAAGGATCGCGCAGACAACCGGAAGTCTCCTTACTCGGAGGCCTTCAAGAAGTTCATCGTCTCGGGTTGGGCACCCTACTCGAAGGTTCCACCCGAGCGACTGGCGGCCGCCGATTGGACCCCCGCCCGTTGGGCCTCCCTACGCGAGGCCTTCCCGGGCGCGACCCTCGTGATCCCTGCCGGGCCGTACAAGGTGCGTTCCAACGACTGCGACTACCGGTTCCGTCCTCACTCCACCTTCGCCTGGGTGACAGGGTTGGGTGAGGACCGGGAACCCGATGCGGTCGTCGTGGTCTCCCCAACCGATGTCTGCCTGTACTTCCGGCCTCGCTGCCCCAGGACGGATGAGGAGTTCTACGCTTCCAGCCGGTACGGGGAGATGTGGGTCGGCCAGCGTGACTCCTTGGAAGAGATGACCGCCCGGATCGGTTTCCCCTGCCGGGATCTACGTCAGCTGAGGGACGAGCTTTCCGGGGTCGTCGGCCTGCGGGTGGTCCGCGAGACCGATCCTGATATCACTGCCATGGTCGATGAACTGCGCGGCGGTCAAGCGCAGGACGCGGACGCGGAGCTGTTCCGCACGCTCTCCGAGCTTCGCCTGGTCAAGGACGACTTCGAGGTCAACGAGCTGCGTCGCGCCTGCGAGGCCACCCGGGTTGGTTTCGAGGCTGTTGCCAGTGAACTCCCGAACGCCGTGGCAGGTGGACGCGGTGAACGCTGGGTGGAGGGGATCTTCAGCCTGCACGCCCGTCACCTGGGCAACAACGTCGGTTACGACACCATCTCCGCTGGCGGTGATAACGCCAACACCCTGCACTGGATCCGCAACGACGGCGACATCCTGAACGGCGACCTTCTGCTACTGGATGCCGGGGTCGAGGTCAACTCGCTGTACACGGCGGACGTGACCCGCACGCTGCCGGTCAACGGCCACTACACCGACGCGCAGCGCCGCGTCTACGAGGTGGTTCTAGCGGCTCAAGAGGCAGGTATCGCGGCGTGCCGGGCGGGCAACGGCTTCCTGGATCCGCACCGCGCGGCCATCAGGGTGATCGCGGAGTTCCTGGCCGAAATCGGTGTGCTGCCCTGCTCGGTCGAGGAAACCCTCACCGACGACGGCGGCTATCACCGGCGCTGGATGGTGCACGGAACATCGCACCATCTGGGCCTGGACGTCCACGACTGCGCCGCCGCCCGCCGGGAGAAATACCGCGACGCGAAACTGCTGCCAGGCATGGTGATCACGGTGGAACCGGGTCTCTACTTCAAGTCGACCGACCTTCTCGTTCCCGAGGAATACCGCGGCATCGGGGTGCGCATCGAGGACGACATCCTCATCACCGAGGGCGATCCCGAGAACCTGTCGGCCTCGCTGCCCCGCGCGAGCAGGGACGTGGAGGCCTGGCTGGCCCGTCTGAAGGACTGACCGCCGACCGCCCCGCCTCGGTGGAACCATCCCATCGAGGCGGGCCTTTCTCATGCTCGGATCCGTTTAGCGT
>ERZ772977.251-NODE-251-length-41878-cov-30.087488_pt1 | contig 41878 bp, 36 predicted proteins | sample MGYA00511131_ERZ772977 | MGnify/ENA primary metagenome ERZ772977 (study PRJEB29015, sample SAMEA2737935) | human oral metagenome | biome: human oral; feature: human-associated habitat; material: dental | place: China | collected 2151 ...
GGCACTGGCGGCCCTGGATCTCCTCGACGCTCACGACGGCGCGCTGCGTGATGGAGCCGCGTCCCGTGCGGTAGGCGTCTTCGATGCCCTTGCGGCCCAGGATCGTGGCTCCCGTGGGGAAGTCGGGGCCGGGGATGATCGTCAGCAGCGCTTCGAGGAGTTCCTCGCGGGTGGCTTCAGGGTGGGCGAGCGCCCACTCGACGCCGCGCGCAAGCTCACGCAGGTTGTGCGGGGGGATGCGCGTGGCCATGCCGACGGCGATGCCCTCGGAGCCGTTGGCCAGGAGGTTGGGGAAGCGGGCGGGAAGGATGGTGGGTTCCTGGTTGCGCCCGTCGTAGTTGTCCTGGAAGTCAACGCACTCCTCGTCGATGTCGCGGACCATCTCCATGGCCAGCGGAGCCATCTTGCATTCCGTGTAACGGGGGGCGGCCGGTCCCAGGTTACCCGGGGTACCGAAGTTGCCTTGCCCGGCCACGAGCGGGTAGCGCAGAGACCAGGGCTGAACGAGGCGAGCCAGGGCGTCGTAGATCGCCGCGTCTCCGTGCGGGTGGTAGTTACCCATGACCTCACCGACGACGCGGGAGGACTTGGAGAAGGAGGAGCTGGGCCTGTAGCCGCCGTCGTACATGGCGTACAGGACGCGGCGGTGGACGGGCTTGAGGCCGTCGCGCACGTCCGGCAGCGCTCGTCCGACGATGACGCTCATGGCGTAGTCGAGGTAGGAGCGCTGCATCTCTTTCTGCAGGTCGACCTGGCGGATTCGCTCGGTGTCCGAGATGTGCCGCACGTCCGTCATCTGCTCGTCGCTCACGAAAGTTCCTTACGTTGTTTGTGCTCAATCACGGCCGGCGGCGCGCGGGCGGCCGCCGACGGTTGGTGGGTTGTCTCAGATGTCGAGGAAGCGCACGTCGGTGGCGTTGCGCTGGATGAAGGTGCGGCGCCGGTCGACGTCGTCGCCCATGAGGATCGTGAAGGTCTCGTCCGCGTCCGCGGCCTCGTCCAGGGTGACCTGCTTGAGGATCCTGTTCTCCGGATCCATGGTGGTCTCCCACAGCTCGTGGTCGTTCATTTCGCCCAGGCCCTTGTATCGCTGAATGCCGCCTTCCTTGGGCAGGCGCCGACCGGCGGTGGCGCCCGCCTCGAGCAGCTGATCGCGTTCCTTGTCGGAGTACGCGAACTCGTGCTCGGCGTTGGTCCACTTGATGCGGTAGAGCGGAGGCATCGCGATGAAGGTGTGGCCACCCTCGATGAGGGGCCGCATGTAGCGGAAGAGGAGGGTGAGCAGCAGTGTCGCAATGTGCTGGCCGTCCACGTCGGCGTCGGCCATGATGACGATCTTGCCGTATCGGAGCTTGGAGATGTCGAAGTCCTCACCGATGCCCGTCCCGAAGGCCGTGATGAGGGAGCGGATCGTGTCGGAGGACAGGGCGCGATCCAGGCGGGCCTTTTCGACGTTGAGGATCTTGCCGCGGATGGGCAAAATCGCCTGGCGTTCGGGGTCGCGTCCGCCCACGGCGGAGCCGCCGGCGGAGTCTCCCTCGACGATGAAGATCTCGCACTCGGAAGGGGTGCGGGAGGAGCAGTCGCGCAGCTTGCCGGGCATGGAGGCGGACTCGAGGACGCCCTTACGCCTCGTGGCCTCGCGCGCCTTGCGGGCGGCGACGCGGGCCGCCTGCGCGGCCTGTCCCTTGGCGATGATGGCCTTGGCGTCGGCGGGGTGGGCGTCGAACCAGTCGGTGAGCTTGGAGTAGACCTGCTGGGCCACGAAGGTGCGCGCCTCGGTGTTGCCGAGCTTGGTCTTCGTCTGGCCCTCGAACTGAGGTTCGGTGAGCTTGATCGAGATGACGGCGGTCAGTCCCTCACGCACGTCGTCGCCGGTGAGGTTGTCGTCCTTGTCGCGGATCAGTCCCTTGTCGCGGCCGTAGCGGTTGACGAGGGAGGTCAGCGCGGTGCGGAAGCCCTCCTCGTGCATGCCTCCCTCGGTCGTGTTGATCGTGTTGGCGAAGGTGTGGACCGAGGACGAGTAGGCGCTGGTCCACTGCATGGCGATCTCGACGCTCATGGTGCCCTCGTCGTTTTCGGCTTCGAAGTCGATGATCTCGTTGTTGATCGTGTCGGTCTTCTTCGCCGAATCGAGGTACTCGACGTAGTCGCGCAGGCCGTACTCGTAGCAGTAGGACACGGTGCGGTGGGTCGTGGCCTCCTTGCCCGAGGCCTTGTCTTCCCCGGCGATCTCGTCGCCCTCGTCGGTGGCGAACTCGCGCTCGTCGGTCAAGGTAATGCGCAGGCCCTTGTTGAGGAAGGCCATCTGCTGGAAGCGCTGGCGCAGCGTCTCGAAGTCGAATTCGACGGTTTCGAAGATCGTGGGGTCCGGGTAGAAGACCTGCGTGGTGCCCGTTTCGTTGGTTTCTTCGCCCCGAACGAGTTCGGTGATGGGACTGCCGCCATTGGCAAACGACATGCGCCACACGTAGCCCTGTCGGCGAATCTCCGTGTCCACGCGGGTGGACAGGGCGTTGACGACGGAGATGCCGACGCCGTGCAGGCCGCCCGACACGGCGTATCCGCCGCCGCCGAACTTGCCACCGGCGTGCAGGATCGTCATGACGACCTCGACCGTCGGCTTGTGCTCCGTGGGGTGTTCGTCAACGGGGATGCCACGACCGTTGTCGACGACCTTGATGCCGCCGTCGGCCTGAATCGTGACCTCAATGTGGTCGGCGTAGCCGGCCAGCGCCTCGTCAACGGAGTTGTCGACAACCTCGTACACCAGGTGGTGCAGGCCGCGTTCGCCGGTGGATCCGATGTACATGCCCGGGCGCTTGCGCACGGCTTCCAGGCCCTCGAGGACGGTGATGTCCGATGCGCCGTACGACTGCTCGCCTCCGGCGGTGTTCTCGTTGTCAGCCACGTGGCTCCCCTCGCATTGCGCGAAATAGATGTTTAACCTTGTAGATTCTACCAAAAATGCTGGTTGCATCGGGGAACGACAGGCCCGTAGGGTTACTCTACAAACTGCTTGATCGCAACGAAAAGTCGACTGTGATCAGTCGCATGTGCGCCGGTGCGTGGACGCCGACGAACGAGGGTGGCCCTCCCGGTTAGGAGGGCCACCCTTCGGCGTGACAACGTGAGGCGCGAGCCGACCGGTCTGGTTCGGCTGTGAGAACGTGTCGCGCTCATTCAAGCGGCGGATTCCTCACGGGATCACTTCGGCTGCCAGGTCCAGTACTGCTGCTTCTTTCCCTTGGACTCGTTGATCATCCAGTTGGGGTCCCTGAATTCGACGGCGGTCTTCTTGTCCTTGATGACCCAGTAGCCAACGTATTCGACCGTCTCTCCGGGCTTGACCTGAACGTTTCCCGGGGTGTACTCGAAGTCGGAGGGCTTCTTGGTGGTGAAGAAGTTGGGGACCGTCAGCTGCTCGTTGTTCTGATAGGGGTGCGGGTACATGCCCCCGAACTCCTCGGTGGTCCCGTTGTTGGTCACGCGGAAGACGACCCTCATCGTCTGCCCGTTCTGGTCGTCCGTCGGACCCAGGGAGATGTCGGTGATCTCATAGGTCGAGTTGGAACCTTCCGGCGTCGCCTTGTACATGCCGCCGGACGATCCGTTGTTTCCATTCGAGGGGGCCGAGGAGCCAGCGCTCGGGGACGCACCCGCGGTGGGAGAAGAATTGTCGCTCGGGGAAGAATTGCCACTCGGGGACGCACCCGCAGAGGAATCGGATGCGCCCGATCTGGACAACATCCACACGGCTGCGCCGGCGACAAGGACGACAACGACGACGCTGGCGACGATGCCAATGATGAGCGGAGTCTTCGACTTTCCGCCCTGCTGGGGCGCACCCTGCGGGTAACCGCCATAGCCACCCTGCTCGACCGGCACACCGTAGAAGGCCTGAGGCTGACCCGCATACTGGCCCGGGTAGCCGCCCTGCTGGGGCGCACCCTGCGGATAGCCACCATAGCCACCCTGCTGACCCTGACCAGCATAGGGATCACCCGGTTGACCCTGCGGATAGCCACCCCAGGCGTTACCGCCTTGCGGCACGTACGGATTACTCATGTCATCTCCTCGATGGGCCCGCTGCGGGCCGACAGGCGCCAGCGTAGCAAATTCTCGGTGTCGACACGGTGATCTTCCACGCCTTCTCAACGCGTTTGTTCTACCCGTAGTCCGCGCGCGGTCCTCGACCCCGCACCACGTACGGGCCCTTCCTCCACGAGGGTGCAACGGGGCCTCGGATGATGACCTGCTCGACCACGCCCGAGCCGACTTCCTCGACGATTCGCCTCTCGATCGTCGGCAGGAGAAGCTGGAGCTGCTTGGCCCACGCGGTGGAGTCGGTTCGAACCACCAGCCGGTGCCCCTCGAAGGTCTCGATTCGAGCGTGGTCGGCGACCTGGGGACCGACGATCTTCCTCCACTTGGCCATGATGGATCCCATCTTGGTGGGGGTATCCCAGGCTCGGGAACTGATCGTTCTGGCCAGGATGGCACCCAGAGAGTTTGCTCGCCTGTAGCGCGGGCGCATGGCCGCCATGCCGGGCGAACGGCTCCACGAGGCGCCGGTTCCCTCCAGGGCCCGGCGCAGCGCCGCGAGATCACCGCCCGGGTCCTCTTCGGGGAACGAGGCCGGTGCCTCGACCCCGTTGGCGTGCCGGTACGCGGCGGCTCGGGCGGCCGCGCGTGCCTGAGCCCCCTCCTCGTCCCCGATTCTTCCCAGCCCGTCTGTCTCGATCGCGGCGTACTCGCTGGATCCGTCGAGGGAGCGACGCGGGCGAGTTTCATCGAGGCCCCACGAGGGCAGGGTCGATCGCGTGTAGCCGTGGTTGCGGGCCACTCGTTGGGCGCGTTCCAGGGCTCGCACAATGAACTCGTCCGTGTCGTCGGCCCGTTCCACAGCCTCGGGTCGTTCTTCTCGGTCAGTCATGGTCGTCCCCGTCAATGACCGTTCCCCTCTCGGCGTCGAGGCGCACGTGCAGCGCGTGGTGGGGGAGGGAGGAGGGCAGGTCCTCGGCGACCGCGCAGGTCACGATGACCTGCTCCGCCCTCGAGGCGAGGGACGCCAGGCCCTGCCGGCGCGAGGAGTCGAGCTCGGCAAAGACATCGTCGAGGATGAGGATGGGGGTGTCCTCGCCGTCGCTGAGCAGCTCGAAGGCCCCCAGGCGCAGGGCGAGAGCGACCGACCAGGATTCTCCGTGGGACGCATATCCCTTGACGGGCATGGAGCCCAGGCTCAGGGACAGGTCGTCGCGGTGTGCGCCCACCAGGTTGACTCCGCGTTCGATTTCCTTGTCCCGCACGTGCGCCAGCGCGGCAAGCATCCGCTCTGCCTGGGCCTGCGCGTCCGTCAGGTCGGCGCTGGCCGGATCCTCCGGGTCGGTGCCGATCACCCGGTCGACGGAGGCATCGAAGGCGAGCGTGAGGCGGCGCGGGGAGTCCGCCACGTCGTCGTAGGCTCGCCTCGTCGGCTCCACGAGGGCTGCCGCGACGGCGGCGCGGGTGGCACTGATGCGTGCCGAGAGCTCGGCGAACTGGCAATCCCACACGTGAAGGGTGGACAGATCCGGGGTTCTTCCCCTGCGCGACGAGGCCTGCGCGGCCTTCATGAGGGCCGCCCTCTGTCGGGCGACGCGATCGAAGTCGGCACGCACCGAAGCGTGCAGGGGAGAGAGCTGGGTCGCCAGGTCGTCCAGGAAGGATCGCCTCACGGAGGGATCGGCGCGCACGAGCGAGAGGTCCTCGGGGGCGAAAACAACGGTGCGCACGAGCCCGAGGATGTCGCGGGGCCTGACCTGCGCCCTGTTGATGCGCGCGCGATTGGCCTTGCCGCGCACGATTTCCAGCTCGACGACCTGTTCGCGTCCCGAGGAGACGATCCGTGCGCGGATGACGGCTCCGCCCGGGGGATTCTCGGCCTCGTCCGAGGGGATACGAACGAGAGCGCCCTCCGCACCGACCCTGTGCGAGGAGAAGGCCGACAGGTAGGCCAGCGCCTCAACGAGGTTGGTTTTACCCTGGCCGTTCGGGCCCACCAGGACCGTGGTTCCGGCGGGCAGCTCGACGACTCCGTGTTTCCAGGAACGGAAGTCGTCGAGGGCCAGGTGAGAGACGCGCACGTCAGATGCCGAAGCGGATGGGCATCAGCAGGTAGCGAAACTGGGTGACCTCGCCCTCGTCGACCTTCCTCTGGCCCGTGATGACGGCCGGCTTGGTGGAGTGCGTAAAGCCGAAACGGACGAAGTCGGTGTCCAGAACCTGCAGGCCATCAATGAGGAACTGCGGGTTGAACGCGGTCGAGATGTCGTCGCCGTGCAGCGAGGCTTCGATGGCCTCCGATGCCTGCGCGTTGTCTCCCTGGCCGGCTTCGAGGACCAGCTGGCCCTCGGTGAACGCCAGTCGCACCGAGGTCTTGCGCTCGGCAACCAGGGACATGCGCTTGACGGCCTCCAGGAGGGCATGACGGTCAACGACCGCCTGGATCGGCGTGGACTCGGGGAAGAGCCGTCGCACGGCGGGGTAGTCGCCGTCCATGAGGGTCGACGTCGTGCGACGACCGGAGGCGGTGAAACCGATGAGCGAGGACGCGCCCGGCTGGGTCTCGCCGGAGAGACCGACCTCGACCTTGGCGCCCGAGGTCATCGACTTGGCGACATCCTGGAGGATGCGCGCCTTGACCAGGGCGATCTCCTCGATCGAGGTGTCCGTCGGCTCCCAGTCGAGCTCGCGCATCGCCAGGCGGTAGCGGTCGGTCGCCAGGAGCGTGATCGAGGGCCCGTTGATCTCGATGCGAACACCGGTCAGGAGGGGGAGCGTGTCGTCGCGGGAGGCAGCGATCGACACCTGGGAGACGGCCTGCGACAGGGTCGAGGAGTCGATTGCCCCGATGCCGGTGGGCTGGGCCGGGAGCAGGGGATACTCGTCGAGGGGCATGATCGCCAGCGTGAAGTGCGAGGACCCGCACACGAGGTTGACCTTCTGTCCGTCCAGCTCAACGGAGACGGGCTTGGAGGGCAGAGACTTAGAGATGTCCGCGAGGAGACGACCGGAGACGAGCACCTCACCGGCCTCGTCGACGGTTGCGGGAATGTGGGAGTTAGCAGAGACCTCGTAGTCGAAGGAGGAGAGTGTCAGTTCGTCGCCGTCGGCCTTGATGCGCACGCCAGCCAGGATCGGCGAGGCTGGACGCACGGGGAGCGCGCGGGCGGTCCACGAAACGGCTTCGGCCAGAACATCGCGGGCGACGGTGAACTTCATAGCTGCCTCCAAAACACAAAACGGATCGAAGACTACTTTACCCACATGTGTGCCCACACGGGGCGCGATACTGGCCTCGTCGGCAGGCGGAAAGACCAGGGCACTTGGCGCCGATGTGCGGCGGCCTGTGAAAAAACCACGATCATTGATCTCTCCATCCATCATAAGGGCTGTGAGTTCTGTGGAAAAACGCCCCTATCCGCGCAACGTCAAGGAAACTACTGTGATGTCATTCCTGGACGCTTCTGTGGACTCCTCACGCGGGGCTGTGGATGAAAGAAACTACAAGTCTTGGAGATCCACAGCACCCATCCCTTTCTCCACAGGCCCGTGGCCTTGATCCACGCGACTATGAACAGCCGCTGTGAATGGAGGCGTGGGCGCGCACTTTCGTGCGCGCCCACGCCGTTTACTACGACTCCCTGGCCTTCTGCTTGATCCGATTTGTAAGCTCCGACACGTGGTTGAAGGTCTCGCGCTTCTCCTTCATGAGCTTCGAGATCTTCTTGTTCGCGTGCATGACCGTCGTGTGGTCGCGACCGAAGGCTTGCCCGATCTTCGGCAGCGATAGGTCCGTCAGCTCGCGGCACAGGTACATGGCGATCTGGCGGGCCTCGACGACGTTGTGACTGCGTTCGGACGAGCCCATCTGCTCAATCGTGACGCCGAAGTAGACGGCGCACTGGCTCATGATGAGGCTCACCGTGATCTCGTTGTCGTCGGGATTGGACACGAAGTCCTTGAGCATCATCTGGGCCAGGTTCAGGTCGATGCGCTCCTGGTAGAGGGAAGCCCACGCGCCGATGCGCACGAGCGCGCCCTCCAGCTCCCGGATGTTCGAGGAGATGCGCGAGGCCACGTACTCAAAGACCTCTGGCGTGACCTCGAGGCCCTCCGCGTCGGCCTTCTTATGGAGAATGGCGATGCGAGTCTCTAGGTCCGGCGGCTGAACGTCGACGAGTAGCCCCGAGGAGAAGCGCGACCGCATGCGGTCTTCGAAGCCCTTGAGCTGCGCGGGCGGCAGATCTGAGGTCAGGACGATCTGCTTGTTCGCGCTGTGCAGGGCATTGAAGGTGTGGAAGAAGCCCTCGACGGTCTGTTCCTTGTCGCCGATGAACTGGATATCGTCAATAAGGAGGATGTCGAGTTCGCGGTAGCGGCGGTGGAAGGCCTCGACCTGGGAGTTATCCGTCTTGTTCAGGCGGATCGCGTTGATGAACTCGTTCGTGAACTCCTCGGAGTTGACGTATCGGACCTTCAGGTGGGGCATCATCGACAGCGCGTTGTGTCCGATCGCCTGCAGGAGGTGAGTCTTGCCCAGCCCCGAGTCGCCGTAGATGAACAGCGGGTTGAACGCGGTACCGGGTGTCTCCGAGGCAGCCAGCGCGGCCGCGTGAGCGAAACGGTTGGAGGGGCCGATGACGAAGGTGTCGAAGGTGAACTTCGGATTGAGGTGGGTCGGACCGGAATCGGTGGGCGCACTCACCAGGGCGGGGGAGTGTGCCTCCTTCCTGGCTGGTTGAGGCGCCTTCTCCTTGGGCCTCTGCTGGACGGGGGCGGGTTCCTCGTCCTCGGCGACGACCTCCAGGGAGGGATCAACGGTGATGGCGATTCGCACGGTTCGGCCCAGGTTGACCGACAGCGCGGCCGTGAGCTTGGACTGAGCCTTGTCCTCGATCCACTGTTTGGTGAATCCGTTGGGGACGGCCAGCAGGATCGTGCCTTCGATATCGCCGAGGGGGCGGGCGGATCGCAGCATGGACGTGGCGACGGGCCCCAGCTCATCGGTGGGGACAGCGCCGAGGGCCGCAGCCCAGGCACGTGTGAGGGAATCCGACTCCACGGCAACCTCCGGACAGATCAGACGGTGAGTTCAATCACGGCATCGTGGTCATGCGCGTGACTCCTGTGCACCTGAGCAGTGTAGCCCGCGCACATGTTATGCACAGACTGGGGATGAAGCTGTGGAGAACCATCACAGAATCACAGAGTTGTAGTTACAACTGTGGGTCCGCGCCAGCGTGCGGAAACCAAAAGAGCGACCCGCCTGTGGATAACGCGCCCCATCCACGAACTGTGGACGATGTTGTTCCACAGTGATATGCACAGCTGTGGATGCTGTGTGTGACGAGGTGGGTAACTCCGCCCCGTTGACTCCCCGCGCGGATCCGCTTAGTCTTGACTTTTGTTTGCGCCCATTTCGGGCGCGCGTCCCCGCTATCGCGCCCCGATGGGCCGATAGCCCAACCGATAACGAGTGGGAGACCACTCACCGCCGAGGAGAATCGCCGTGACCACCAAGCGGACCTACCAGCCCAACAACCGTCGTCGTTCCAAGACGCACGGCTTCCGCCTGCGCATGTCGACCCGCGCCGGCCGCGCCATTCTGGCTGCCCGCCGCCGCAAGGGCCGCGCCAAGCTGTCCGCCTGAGACACCCCGGTGCTGCCGCGCGCGCACCGCATGGTTGACCCAGCGGACTTCACCGCCGCGATCCGACACGGAGCGCGCGCAGGCGACCCGCTGGTCGTCGTCCACGTCCGAGCCGACGAGGAACGCAACAGCCGCCTCGTCGGTTTCGTCGTACCCAAGCGGGAGATCAAGCGCGCCAACGGTCGCAACCGAGTCAAACGACAGCTTCGTCACCTCATGCGCGAGCGGATCGACAACCTTCCCGAGGGAAGCCGGGTCGTCGTGCGTGCCTCCGGCCGCTCCCTGGGAGTTTCTTCCAAGGAACTGGGAGCGCACCTCGACCGTGTCATGAGCAAAGCGTGGCGCAAGTGGGACGCACGATGACTCGGCTGGGACGCCTCGTCGGCCAGATCGCGTCGGCGCCCATCGTCGCCTACCAGCGCTTCATTTCTCCGGCCCTCGGACCCCGATGCCGATACGCTCCCAGCTGCTCCACATACGCGCTCCAAGCGATTCGTGTCCACGGACCCATCAAGGGATTCGTCCTTGGCGCCTGGCGCCTCCTGCGGTGCAACCCCTGGAGCCTGGGCGGGGTGGACCACGTGCCCGAGCGTGGCAGGTGGAAGCCGGACCCCTGGGTCCCGCCCGATGATTGGGCGGGGCACGACAACTGGGTTCGTCCCGAACCGATGGGACTGGACCCCACCGACCTCTCCGGAGATTCAACGACGGCCTCGGGCCACTAAGGAACAACGAAACAGCGGCGCCAACGCGCCACGGCGAAAGCGAATAGTCCATGTTCGACGCAATCCTCCACCCCTTCGCGTGGGCCATCTCCTACCTGTGGGTGTGGATCCACGATCTCCTCGTGCTCCTGGGATTCTCCTCCGGATCCGGTGTGGCGTGGGTCCTGTCCATCGTCCTGCTCACCGTCCTGGTGCGCATCGCCATCATCCCGCTGTTCCTCAAGCAGATCCGATCCTCGCGCGCCATGCAGGCCATCCAGCCCGAGATGCGCAAGATCCAGGAGAAGTACAAGGGCAAGAAGGACCAGGCGAGCCGGCAGAAGATGATGGAGGAGACCCAGGCCCTCCAGCGCAAGCACAAGGTCTCGCCGTTTGCCTCCTGCCTGCCGATGCTGGTCCAAATGCCCGTCCTCTTCGGCATGTACCGCGCCATCATCGCCGTATCGTCTATCGCCAACGGCACATACACCTACCGGGGCGAATCCACCGACCACCTCGGCCCGTTGAACGCATCCGTTTCCTCGGAGATCGTCAACTCGACCGTCTTTGGGGTTCCCCTGTCGCACACGCTGCGCGATTCCTTCGACCAGCCGATGGCCGTCGCGGTGTTCGTGGCCGCAATCGTCATGATGGTCGTTCTCCAGTTCGTCTCCATGCGCATGTCCTTCTCGCGCAACATGCCCGACATGGGCGACAACCCCATGGCCCAGTCGCAGCGCTCCATGATGTACGTCATGCCGCTGATGTTCATCTTCTCCGGTGTCTTCTTCCAGATGGGCGTCGTCATCTACACGGTGACCGCGTCCGTGTGGGCGCTCGCGCAGGCGTACTGGACCATCAAGGTCATGCCGACACCGGGTTCACCCGCCTACGCCGACCTGCTGGCCTCGCGCGAAGCCGCCTACCAGGCGTGGGCCAAGCCCTTCTTCCAGGACTACGACCGGGAGAGGGCCGCGCTCGGCACACCCGCCTCCGACCCGCGCGTTGACGAGCTCAACGAGCGCACGCTCGCGACGTTGCGATCCAGGGCCAAGAAACAGCACGTCGCCTCGGACTTCCCCGCCTCCATGTCGGTCGGCGAGATCGTGACGGTGTACCGCAACCTCGCCTCTCAGGCGTGGACGACCCTGCCCGACGAGCAGTGGATGCGCGGGCTGAGCCTGGCCGTCGAGAAGCGTCGGGCCAGGAAGGAGGCCTCCGCCCAGAGGGCCGAGCTGCAGAAGAAGGCGCGAGGCCGCCGCGTTGCCGAGCGCGAGGCCGCCACGGCAACGGGGGAGGCACCCGAGGCCGATTCCGAGCGCAGCGGAACCCGCGGCTCGCTCAGCGCCCAGGAGATCGAGCGGCGCCGCGTCGAGCGCCGTAAGGCACGGCGCCGCTCGGGCAACAAGCGCTGATCCAGAGACAGTTTTCCGCTTCGGGCACCCGAGGGTAACCTGAAGACCATACAGACCCATTCCCCACCACGGAGGAGACGTCATGAGTGACGACAATGCAGACAAGCTCACCCGCCTCGAGGAAGAGGGTGAACTCGCCGCAGATTACCTGGAAGAGCTGCTTGACATCGCCGACCTCGACGGAGATATCGAGATCGACGTGGAGAACGGCCGTGCGTCTGTCGAGATCGTCGCCGACGATCCCGACGCGCTCGATCGGCTCGTCGGCGAGGACGGGGAGGTGCTCGACGCGCTCCAGGAGCTGACCCGCCTGGCCGTTCAGACCGAGACAGGCGAGCGGTCGCGCCTGATGCTGGACATCGCGGGATTCCGCGCCGAGCGCAAGGAGGAGCTGCAGGACATCACGCGCGAGGCTATCGCTCGCGTGCGAGCCAGCGGGGATGCCGTCAAGCTCGAGGTGATGAATCCCTTCGAACGCAAGGTGTGCCACGACGTGGTCGCCGCGGAGGGCCTGACTTCGGAGTCCGAAGGTGTGGAGCCGCACCGCCGAGTCGTCATCCTCCCCGAGGATTCTGACGGTGAGTGAGAAGCCAAGCGGGATGGGAAGGGGTCGCCAGGTGGGCGACCCCTTCGTCCCAGAAGAACCCACCGACGAGGTTCGCTCGTTCTTTGGCCCCTCCTTCTCCGACGTCGCAGAGTATGCGCGGATGCTTGAGGAAGAGGGAGAGATCCGCGGCCTGCTTGGCCCGCGGGACATGGAACGCATCTGGTCGCGGCACATCGTCAACTCGGCGGCCGTCCTGGAGTTTATGCCCAGCAAGCGCGGCCGACAGGTGCTCGACGTTGGTTCCGGTTCGGGACTGCCGGGCATCGTGATCGCCGCCTGTCGACCCGATCTCGACGTGCACCTGGCCGAGCCGATGGCGCGCCGGGTCGAATGGCTCATGGATGTGGTTGACGACCTGGGACTCGACAACGTCACGATTCATCAGGCGAGGGCCGAAGAGCTGCGCGGCAAGGGTAAGGCCGACGTGGTGACCGCCCGCGCGGTGGCCAACATGAGCAAGCTTGTGCGCATGACCTCCAAGCTGATCGCGCCGGGCGGGGCGCTCGTCGCGCTCAAGGGCAGGCGGGCACCCATCGAGGTCGAGGAGGCCTCCGGCGAGCTGCGGCGTCACCATCTGCGCGCGCAGATCCACGAGGTTCCCTCCATCATGGAAGAGGAGTCGACCTACGTCGTGGTCTGCACGCGCATCCGTTGACCGCCGAGGGGGGCGAGACCGTCAGTAGCGCATTACTGTGATGCGCAACATAGTCTGTTTGTCGTGTGTAGGATCGCTTCGTTCGATCGACGGCCGAATCGGTGCGGCGCCTTCGCTGGGAGAATCGATCCTAGAAAACGTGTCGATCGATGATCGGGCTGGCGAGTCTGCGATTTCGTGCACCTTCGCGCATTCAACGCTTTTGGGCTGGAAGTGCGTCCGTCTGCCCGTAGACTAGTGGCAGAACCTAGGAAGGTGTCATGAGCAATAACAACACCCCTCTGTCTACTCAGATCGAACGCAACCTGCGTGATTTGGCGATGCTCGAGCGGGCCACATTCCGCAAGCCGGAGACCACGCGGATCATCGCCGTGGCGAACCAGAAGGGCGGCGTCGGCAAGACGACTTCGACGGTGAATCTTGCGGCGGGGCTGGCCGTTGGCGGCCTGTCCGTGCTCGTTGTCGACGCTGACGCTCAGGGCAATGCGTCCAGTGCGCTTGGAGTTGAGCACCCCGCTGGCACGCCTTCTACCTACGACGTCATTATCGGGGGCGCGAGGATGGAGGATGTCGTCCAGCCGTGCCCGGACATCGACGGAATCCTCGTCTGCCCCGCAACGATAGACCTGTCGGGCGCTGAGATTGAGCTCGTGGACGTGTCGGAACGAGAGTATCGACTGAGCGTCGCCCTGCGCGAGTATGTGGCGACGCACAGAGAGATCGATATCGTTCTGATCGACTGCCCGCCGTCGCTTGGCCTCGTGACCCTGAATGTCATGGTCGCGGCGAACGAGGTCGTGATCCCGATTCAGGCCGAGTACTACGCTCTGGAGGGCCTCAGCCAGTTGTGGCGCACGGTGGAACGCATTGGCGCCGATCTCAATCCCGGCCTGCAGGTGTCCGGCATGCTGCTGACGATGGCCGACAAGCGAACGCGGCTTTCCGAGGAGGTCGAAAGCGAGGTGCGGTCGCACTTCCCGGAGCACACGTTTGAGACCGTCATTCCGCGCTCCGTGCGCATTTCCGAGGCTCCGAGCTACGGGCAAACGGTCATCACCTACGACGGGAAGAACGTCGGCGCGATCGCCTACCGCAAGGCTGCGCTTGAGCTTTCGCAGAGGATACCGAGCGACGCTCGGTGATTGTTTCACGTGAAACACTGCGCGTCCCACCCCTGTCTTTCCAGGTCGCAACGTCCAACTATCGTGGTCATCGGTGCAACATAGTGATCAACGGCGCTCACGGCGTGAGCACGCACCGATGTTTCACGTGAAACAATGAATTGACGCAACTGAAGGAGTAGTGCAATGGCGGATGCATCGTCGAAGTCGGAGGGGCGCAAGACCGCGCGTAGGCACAGTGGCCTGGGTCGTGGCCTCGGAGCGCTCATTCCTCAGGCGCCCGAGCAGGCCTCGGAGCCAACGCAATCTGCGCCCTCTCGTCCGCTCGACGTGTTCTTTCCGGAGGGATCCACCGTGCGCAGCAGGGGAGGATCCGCGAAGGACCTCCTGCAACCCAAGCGTGCGGGATCTTCCTCCAAGAAGAAGCGCCCCGCGATGCCACCCGTCGACGTCGCCGCGGGCGTAGCCCGCGGAAGGGTCGACGGAAAGCCTGGTGTCTCGGAAAGCAATGGAACCGGTGGCCCTGCGACGGGCGGCAAGGCCGTGGACCCGACACCCGCCGTCGATCATGTTTCACGTGAAACATCCGTCGACGCACAGCTTCTTCCCGTTCCCGGCGCGTCGTTTGCGGAGATTCCGATCGATCAGATCGTTCCCAACACGAAGCAGCCCCGAGAGGTCTTCAACGAGGAGGACCTCACGGAACTCTCCGCCTCGATTAAGGAGGTCGGGGTCCTCCAGCCGGTGGTCGTCCGAACGATTCCCGCGACCGGGCGCTCGACAAAGCTCAAGGAGTTTATCGCCGAGAAGCCGGGCGCGCGCTACGAACTCATCATGGGCGAGAGGCGTTTGCGTGCCTCGGAGCTGGCGGGGGAGACGACCATCCCGGCCATCATCCGAGAGACCGAGGACGGGGATCTGCTCCGCGATGCCTTGCTGGAGAACCTGCACCGTTCGCAGCTCAATCCGCTCGAAGAGGCGAGCGCATATCAGCAGCTCATGGCTGATTTCGGAGCGACCCAGGACGAACTCGCGAAGAGGATCGCTCGGTCGCGTCCTCAGATCGCGAACACGCTGCGCTTGCTGAAGCTTCCTCCGTCGGTACAGAAGAAGGTGGCGGCGCAAGTGATCAGCGCTGGGCACGCTCGTGCCCTGCTGGCGCTTTCCACTCCCGAGGAGATGGAGCGGCTGGCGGATCGAATCGTTCAGGAAGGGTTGTCGGTGCGCACCACCGAGGAAATCGTCCGCCTCGGCAAGATCAAGGCTGCCGCTCCGCCGCGGAGCCGCCGACAGCAATCCCTCTCGCCCCTGGGTGAAAGCGTGGTGTCGGCGCTCTCCGACGCCTATGACACGCGTGTGTCGATCACCGAGGGCCGCAGGAAGGGCAAGATCGTCATCGAGTTTGCCGGGGCCGACGACCTGCAGCGAATCGCGGATCTAATTTTGCGCTGACCGGGTGTTAGCAATCTTTCCGCAGTTCAGGAGATGTATGTACCCAATCATACATTTTCCGCACTATTGCGCGGAAGCTTGACCGCATACACTACATTGATAGGATCCGCCGTTGGATCCTTGCAGTACCAGAAGGAGCGAAAGGCATGAACGCCCAAGGCAGTTCGCGCACCGTGCTTTTCGATGTCGGTGGCGTTCTCGTCGACGCCCACCCCGATCCGCACGTGATTGCAGAGATGTTTGGTGATGGCTCACGCGGCCTGACAACGCTCGTCAATCAGGCGATGTGGACCCATCGCGGCGACTATGACGCCGGCCTACCGGACCGCGTGTTCTGGGATCGGATCGCGGGTGACTGTGGGCAGCCTGAGCCCAGCGCGGATCTTCTCAGCAGGCTGGTCGCGCTTGATACTTCACGCATGGCAAGCGCTAACGATGACGCCCTCGCGTTAGTGCGTCGGCTACGGGAGCAGGGCGTCCGCGTGGGAATTCTGTCGAACGCGCCGTACCCGGTCGCCAAGGCGATCAAGCGCTCCGAGTGGGCGAAGCTCTTTGACTTCTTTGCGTTTTCGTGCGACTACGGCGTGTGCAAGCCGTCACGGGGGATCTACCGTGATGTGCTGCAGCGGCTGAACACGCCCCACGAAGACGTGGCCTTTGTCGACGACAGGCGTGAAAACGTGCGCGCGGCGGAGCTTCTGGGGGTTCGCGGTGTCATCTGGAAGGGCGTGGACAATGCGCGAGCACGCCTCGTGGAGCTCGGCTTCCTCGCGGCCTCCTAAGTCTGGTCGCTGGGCGAGCGCGCGTCGGCGGCGATGTTTTACGTGAAACAGGTGGCCCGCGGGAGGTAAACCTCCCGCGGGCCACCTGTTGATGCTGGGCTACTCGGTTGCCTGAGGCTCTGCGGTGGGTTCCTCGGCGGTGAGCGCATCGAGCTGACTGGTGCGGCCCTCGGCGACGAAATCGATGATGTCGGCGCATAGCTGTGCGAAAGAGGAATCGTCGAGGGCATCGGCCGCCTGGGGGAGGAGCGACGTGTCCGTCATTCCCGGCGCCACGTTGGCGTCAATGAACCAGCACGTGCCCTCGTCGTCGACGACGAAGTCGATGCGGGACAGGTCACGCAGGCCGAGGGTCGTGTGCGCCTCGACGGCGGCCGCCTGGAGGTCGGCGAGAATCTCATCGGAGACGCGTGCGGGCACGAAGTATTCGGTTTCGTCGGTCGTGTAGCGCGCGTCGTAGTCGTATCGACCTCCGTCCGTGGAAATCTCCACCGGCGGAAGGGCCACGGGTCCATCCCACAGGTCGACGACGGACACGGCCACGTCCCGCCCGTCGATGCGCTGCTCGACCATGAGTCGCTGGCCGTAGGCGAAGGCGTCGACCATGGCTCGGCGCAGCTGATCCGCGTTGTGCGCGGTGGAGATGCCCAGTGCCGAGCCGCCGTCGGTGGGCTTGATGACGACGGGGAAGGACACCGAGCCTTCGAGGGCGGCCAGGACGTTGGAGGCGCCGAGCTGACGGAAGATCGCCTGGGGGAGCGTTACCCAGCCGGGCGTGGCGACGCCGGCGGAGCCGAGCAAGGCCTTGGCGGTGGGCTTGTTGGAGGCCAGCATCGCCTGTACCGACGACGATCCGACGAAGGGCACCCCCACGGACTCGAGGAAGGACTGCAGGGATCCATCCTCGCCGATGGAGCCGTGGACCAGCGGCCAGACGACGTCGGGTTCGAAGGTCTGGATCGACTCGGTGAGGGAGGCGTCGACGTCGGATCGCATGACCTCGTAGCCGAACTGCGCGAGGATGTTGGCGACGCGGCGACCCGACCGGACCGACACGTCGCGCTCGTGAGTAAGTCCGCCGGCGATGATGAGAACTTTCGTTGCCATGGTGGGTTTCTCCTAACGTAACCTAGCGGGCCGAAGGGCTGCCGGCCTCGTCGATCGAGGCGGTACCGAACATGTCGACGATGTCCTTCTCGGCGTTGACAACGGTGGACAGGCGCCGGACTCCCTCGCGAATCTCGTCGGGAGTGGGGTAGCAGAACGAGAGGCGCAGGTGGTTCGAGCCCTGGCCGTCGTAGAAGAAGGCTGTGCCGGACACGTAGGCGACCTGTGCCCTCACGGCGCGCGGCAGCATGGCCTTCGCGTCGAGGCCGTCGGGGAGGGTCACCCATGTGTAGAAGCCTCCGTCGGGCACCGTCCACGTGCACGAGGGCATGAACTCCTCGAGCGAGGTGAGCATCGCCCGGCACCGCTGCGCGTACATCGACCGGAAGGACTTGACCTGGCCGTACCAGTCGTAGTCGCTCAGGTAGTCGGCGATCGCCATCTGGCCGACCATCGACGGGCACAGGATAGCGGACTCGAGTGCGAGGACGAGCTTGGCTCGGATGGCGTGGGGCGCGTATGCCCAGCCGATTCGAAAGCCCGGGGCGAACATCTTGGAGAAGGAACCCAGGTAGACGACGCCCTCGGGGCTGTAGGAGGCGATTGCCGGCAGGGGATCGGAGTCGAAGCCGAGGAGTCCGTAGGGGTTGTCTTCGACGATGAGCACGTGTTCGCGCAGGCAGATGTCGGCGATGATGGGGCGCCGCTCGGCGGACAGGGTGACGCCGGCGGGGTTGTGGTAGTTCGGGATGATGTAGATGAACTTGATGGTTCGGCCGCTGGCGCGCACGTCTCGAATGGTGTCGACGAGAGCCTCGGGAATGATGCCGTGGTCATCCATGGGGACGTGGACGACGTCTGCCTGCCGGGCGCGGAAGACGCCGAGGGCTCCCACGTAGGAGGGGGCCTCGGCGAGGATGACGTCGCCCGGGTTGACGAAGAGCTCGGTGACGAGGTCGAGGGCCTGCTGGCTGCCGGTCGTGACCACCACGTCGTCGGGGTCCGCGCCGACGATTCCGTCGTAGCCCATGACCTCGGTGATGCGCTCGCGCAGGACCTCCCAGCCCTGGCCGCTACCGTATTGCATGGCCTTGGCGCCGTGGTTGCGGATCAGTCGCTCCGCCGATGCCGCCAGGCGGTCGAGGGGAAGGTCCTTCAGGTTGGGCATGCCTCCGGCGAGGGAGACGACCTCCGGTCGGGAGACGACGGAAAAGAGGGCTCGAATCTCGGAGGCGCGCAGGTTGTGGGCGCGGTCTGCGTAGACGTCGAACCAGGGGTCGAGCCGGTTACCCTGAGAGGGGGTTCTCCCGGACCAGGCCGGGGTCCCTCCGTGCGATGAAGGTTGAGTCAAGGGCGTGCCATCCTCTGCGTGAAGTCGCGTTATCCGTATAGGTCAAGTGTGCCACTTTCTGCCCCCGGCGGGGTGTTGGGCCAGAGCGTGGCCGGGCCGCCTTACGCGTCGGCCGTGGAAGAGGCGCAGCCGATGGCGTCTGGCTCTCGGGGATCCGCCGTGGTTCGAGGCCGCGTGTGCCGTGAGTGCGGAGGGTACTGTCCCCATCCTTGGGCGAGTTGTTTCACGTGAAACATCGACGGTGTGGCGCAGCTCGGAATCCAATGTTGATGACACCGATTCAATCAGTGCTAGTATCTTGCTATCAAAGCCAGCCGTTGACCCTCCGCTGATATGGAGATGCCGATGACTGGCTTTTTATGTGTTGAGGAGTAGCAACGCGGCTTCCTTTATGGAAGGTACGGCAATCCTTGTAGACGGCGGATTCTGTCGCATCCGTGCGTAGATGCACGGAGGTCAGCTCCCGCGTGATCGGCACTCTCACTTGTGTGGCAGATTACTTTCGATCTATATTGTGATTACCTGCAACTTATCGACAACGGAGTACTCTCATGGCCTTCGAGGACGCCCTCACTCTCCTAGCCACCAAGGTCGCCGACCAGTGGGAAAACATCGAAACCGAGGAGGCAACTAAGACGGCCTTCATCCTGCCGTTCATATCGACTGTCCTCGGATACGACATCTTCAATCCGCAGGAGGTCATCCCCGAGTACACCGCCGACGTCGGCGTGAAACGTGGCGAGAAGGTCGACTACGCGATCATGGACGGGGGAGAGGTCCGCATACTCCTCGAATGTAAGAAGGTCAGTGGAGACCTGGCCCCCGAGCATGCGTCGCAACTCTACCGCTACTTCTCGGTGACGACGGCGCGTATCGCGGTCCTGACGAACGGGCGAGTCTACAACTTCTATACCGACCTCGATGCGCCCAACGTCATGGACTCTCGCCCCTTCCTCGTCCTCGATCTGGCAGACATCGATGAGACCTTCCTGCCGGAGCTCCGAAAGCTCACGAAGGAGCGCTTCGACCTGGACTCTGTGGTCAGCGCCGCCGAGGAACTCAAGTACCTCGGCGCGATCAAGCGCGAGGTGGCCGCGGAATTCAAAGAGCCGTCCGCCGACTTCGTTCGCCTCTTCGCTGCGCGCGTCTATGACGGCCGCTTGACCCAGCCGGTTCTGGAGAAGTTCACCAGCATCACCGATAAGGCCCTCGGACAGTTCCTCAATGAACGGATCAATGATCGACTCAAGAGCGCTCTGGGAGCCGATGTCAACACCGTCATGCCCGTTCCCGACAATGTTGAGGAACCCGCTGACGTTGACGAGGCGGCCCCGGTTCCCTCCGATGGCATTGAAACAACCGACGATGAACTCGCCGCCTACAGGATCGTCAAGGCGATTGCGTGCGCCGAGATTCCCGCCGAGCGAATCACCTACCGTGATGTTCGCTCGTACTTCTCTGTCCTAGCAGATGACAACAATCGGCGTCCCATCGTGCGTTGCTACTTCGGTCGCCGTAAGGTCATCGCCTTCGTCGGCGACGACAAGACCGAAGACCGATACGAGATCGAGAAGCTTGAGGATCTCTACCGGTACACCGAGCAGATTCGACAAGCAGCTCGTCGTTGGGCGTAAGCGGCTGTGGGATCCGTTAGGCATGAGAGACGATGGTCGCTTGAGCCGTGAGTGAGTGGTAGGGGAGAGGAAACCGGAGCGTCAAGCGGGCGGGCACACCAATAAGAAGTCCGCAGCCCCGTGGGGGTCTGCGGACCGGTGTGCTGCTCCGGCGCGGCCGGAGGATCGCTCAGTGGCGATCGGCCTTGCGCGAACGCTTGGCGTCGGCAAGCTCGTTGAGCTGGTCGATGTGGGCCTGGGCAACCATGACGTCGATGGTAGAGAACATGAGTGACCTCCTCGTGGGATCGTATTCGTGGGTTGTATCCCTGTTTGACGAGGCCGGGGATCGCCCGGCGTATCTCGAACGTGGAGTGTGCCGCCGCGGATCGCGTCGGCGCGACCCTGCGTGTTCCAAACAAGAAAAGCGCCCGACGAGCTTGGCAGCTGTGTCAGGCGCTTGATGGTTATAGCCTATTCTTCCGACCGGGTCGTAATCAACCGTACGGACAGTAAGATGCGTCGCACGAGGAATCGGCGAGGGCGTCCGCCGTCGCGCTCCCGGCTACTCCGACGCCCCCGGTGAGCCCGGCGGGGTTAGGACTTTGCAGCACAAGGCGAGCAGGCATAGAATGATAACGATTCTCATTCAATAGTCTTGTGCTACGCACCTAGAGGACCAGTTCCATGAACCCCACGAAGCAGCGGAACCCGGGTCGCCGAGCGGCCCGGGCGTTTGCCGCCATGGCCCTCGCGGCCACGTCGTTCCTCGTACCCGCAGCCGCTCAGGCCGCCGACGAGGCCACAACCGGCCCCGATGCCGCAACCGGCGCGACGGCCGCAGACGCGAGCGTCACCACCGCCGAAGCCGACGCCTCGACCGAGGAGGGCACCCCGGCCTCGTCCGCGGCGCTCTCCGGCGCCATCACCTCGTGCGACGCCATGCGCACGGCCCCCCAGGGGACCACCGCGACCCTCGACCACGGACACGCCGACATCTTCGACCTGACCTCCGACGCGTCCGGCGCCCTCACCCTGCGCATCAAGGAGGACGCCACCGGCTCCGGAGTGCTGCGCGAACCCGAAAAGACCCTCCTCGCCGTCAAGGGATCCACGCTCACCCAGATCCCCGCATCCGTCAGCCAGGTGACCGGCGCGCCCACCGCCGCCTACCTGCTCGGACAGTCCGGCGACAACCAGGCCACGATCCTGTGGCCCGGGTGGGACACCCTGGGCATCACGGCAGGAGGCTATGACGCGGCACGCTTCCACGTCACCTACTCCGGACCCGCCGAGGGCCGCATCTACGCCTTCACCTCCGGCCTGACGGGGGCCGCCCAGGCGGTCACCGCCGACGGCAGCTACGACCTCGCCCCTACCGGCGACGACATCGACCAGGCGTACCCCGCCCACAAGCACGTCAACTGGCTCTTCACCCGCGCCGGACGCTACGTCCTCACCGTCCAGGCCACCGCCTGGCCCAAGGGCGCCACCGGAGCACCCGCCCAGAGCGCCGCACGCACCTACACCATCGACGTGGCCGACGAAGCCTCGTGCGTCACACAAGGCTCCCAGCCCCCCACCGCTGAGCCACCCGGAAACTCCGCCCCCTCCACCCCCGACGCGCAACAGGGCGACACAGGCCAGGCCGAGCAGCAGCCCCCGGCCCACGCGCCGAGCATCCCGGAGGCCGGCGGCACCAATCCCACCACGACCTCGGGAAGCGGAGCGGACGGGACCGCCAACGGTCGAGGCGCCGCACCGGCCAAGACGAGCGGGGGCGCGGGGGCCACCGACCGCTGCGTCGCCACCCGCGTCACCCGCGAGGCCACGGAAGCAGAGGCGGCCACCCTCGCCTCGAACAAGGCACCCGCCAACACCGCGCGCACCACGCTGACCGTGAGCGTCGGCGACGGCGCGAGCGGCAACGCGACCGACGGACACTTCGACCTGGGGCCCGCCATTGAGAACGGAACCCTCGTCGCCCGCATCAAGGACGACCGCTCCCAGCCCGCCCAGTGGGTTGACCCCACCTCCCTGACCTTCGCCCTGGGTGACGCCGCCCGCATCACCGCGCCCGCCGACCTCGGCTTCGTCGCCTCCGCGGGCTCGAGCGTCTGGCTCATCCCCTCCACCCAGATCGCGGGCGTGCCCTGGTTGGGCCTGAACTCCCAGCGCGAAGAGATCGTTAGTGGCACCACCGGGGGCGTCCAATTCACCCTCGACGCCGTCGAAGGCCCCGGCCGCGTCGCCGTCTTCAACGCGGGAGCCCTCGGATCGGGCGTCGGCGAGCACGTCTTCGACGGCCCCGGCAGCGCCTACACGCTCGGCGCCAACACCCACGCCCACCAGAACTGGGTGTTCACCGCGCCCGGCACCTACACCCTCACGATCTCCATGCGCGTCACCCCCAACGGTGAGGCGCTGGCCGGCAGCGGCTTCGGCAGCGGCGGGGAACTCACCGCCACCGGCGCGCTGGGACCGAACGGGCGACCCATGGTCTCCCAGGTCGTCGGCCGCACCGCCTCGGGCAAGGACTGCGACCTGTCCTTGGCCACCACGGGCGCCGACACCATCCCCCTGACCGTCGTCTCGCTCACGTGGGCCCTCACGGGCGCGGCCTGCGTGTGGGTGGGCGCCCTCGGACGCCGCCGCAACCTGCGCGCACAGTCGTGACCTCCCACCAACGAGGCCCGCACACCACCGTCCCCCGCCGCCCCACCCGTGGGTGGCGGGGGAGTGGGTGCTGCGCCGCCGCGACGCTCGCCCTCGCGACGGCCCTGGCAGGATGCGCGCCCGCACCCCAGCCGGCCGACGACGGACAGCTGCGCGTCGTCGCCACGACCGGCATCCTCGCCGACCTCGTGCGAAGCGTCGCAGGCGAGCGCGCCCACGTCACCCAGATGGTGCCAAACGGGGCAGACCCGCACTCGTGGGAACCCTCCCTGCGCACCATCCGCGACGTCGCCTACGCGGACGTCGCCTTCTCCAACTACCTCATGCTCGAGGAACACGCTCTCATCCGCGCCCTCGACTCCAACCTGCCCGCAGGCACGGACTCCGTCTCCGTGGCCGAGGAGGCCGCCAAGAACGGCGCCACCATCCTCCCCCTCGTCGAAGACCGCTCCCTCGACACCCCGTGGCTCGGCATGCGCGTCTGGGGCGACGGCGCCGACCTGGGCGCCACCCGAGCCTCCCAGATCGACCTGACGACCACCGCCGTTGAGGGACCCGGGGCGGCCTCCGCCTACCTCACCACCTCCTTCGGGCAGCCCGAGGTCGCCTTCGCGTCCTCCGACGGCTTCGACGCCGCCAGCGGATACGAGGCCGACACCGCGCACCTGCCCGCCGACGCCCACCAGCACATGAGCTGGGCGTTCACAGCCCCCGGCGTCTACCGCGTCCACTTCCGCGCAAACCTGCGCACCACGCCCGGCGCGCCCCCCACCCCCGTTGGGGAAGGAACCGCCGTGTTCGCCGTGGGAACCCCGCCCGAAGAGATCGCCGCCGCTGAAGGCCGACGCATCCTGCGCGGCGGACACGCCGACATCACCGTCAACCTGGCCACCAAGCGCATCGAGCTCGCCTCCGACGCGGGCGCCCTTTCCGGGGACGAGGCCTCGGCACCCTGCCAGGGAGCATCCGGGGCGGGCGCGATCGGTGCCTCCACCATGGAGTGCACCGATCTCGACCGCGCCATCATCGAGGTGCCCACCCGAGCCCTCACCACCATCCCCGGGCAGGCCTCATTCCGCTTCATCGGGGACGCGGGCGCCAGCGTCTACATGCTGCCCCAGGCGGTCCTCGGCAAGCACGTGCACGGCGACATCGACCCCCACCTGTGGCACGACGTCCACAACGCGCAGGCCTACGTGAAGGTCATCCGCGACTCCCTCACCCGCGTCGACCCGGGCGGCGAGGCCACCTACCGCGCCAACGCCGCCGCCTACCTGGCGCGCCTTGACGAGCTCGATGCCTACGTGGCCTCCACGATCGCCACCATTCCCCAGGAGTCACGCAAGCTCGTCACCACGAACGACGCCTACGGGTACCTGGCGAACGCCTACGGCCTCACCGTCGCCGGCTTCGTCGCCCCCAACCCCAGCGTCGAACCCTCCGTCGCGGACCGGATCAAGCTCCAGGCCACCCTCGCGGACACGCACATCCCCGCCGTGTTCCTCGAACCCAACCTGGCGCGCACCCGATCCACCCTGCGCACCGCCGCCACCGACGCGGGCGTGGACATCTGCCCCCTGTACGGCGACACTCTCGACGACCAAGCACCCACCTACATCGACATGATGCAACACAACGCCCGCTCACTGGCACGCTGCCTGGGCGGCAAGGAGATGCCATGAAATTCTTCTCGTCCATGTCCTCTGTCGGCCGCCGGCTCTTCGCCCCGGGGGCGGCGGCCCGCCCGCCCGCTTTCGTGGCGTCCCGTGGGCGTCAGCCCGCCCGCGAGATCGCCACACGCGAGCCTGTCGGCTCGGAGTGGTCGATCTCGAAGCCCGGCCAGGCCCCGCCGCCGCCCACGGGGCGCAGCGGTTCGGCGTCCCAGCTCGAAGCCCGGCCAGGCCCCGCCGCCGACGGGGGGAATTTCAACACTAGAAGCATCCGTACGGCGTGTCGTCGGCGTGTCGAAACTCAAATGTCGTTATTCCCCCGCCTCGGCGTGCCGGTTTTCGCGCTGCTCACATCCATGCTGCTTGTCATCGTGGGGGCGCCCTCTTCCTTCGCTGACCCGAGTCCCGACCCCGACCTGGCCCAGAGCGTCGCCGCTCACGAGGCATGGTCCAGCGAAGCCAGCGAGATCAGCGTCGGACACGTCGACCTCGGCCCGCGCCTCATCGACGGGCAGTGGCGAGCCGGCCTGCGCCACGACGCCGAGGGCGGCGCCGTGTGGCGCGACCCCAACCAGACCGTCCTGCGCGTGAGCGACGCGGCCATCATGACCGCGCCCGACTCCGCCGACTACCCCTTCCTGGCCGATGTGGCTGGCAAGCCCGTGCACGTCATCCCCCAGACCCAGAACCCCGGCGTCGTGTGGCTCGGCTGGAACACGCAGGACCCCGCCGTCACCGCCACCATCGACCGCGGACTCACCATGCGGGTGGGCCCCGTCTCCGGCCCCGGCCGCGCCTGGCTCTTCCTCCAGTCCGGCACCTTCGGCAAGCCCCTGCTGCTCGCCGACTCCGGCGCGGCCCCCGGCGACGTGTGGATCGACTCCGGCACCCACGTGCACGCCAACTGGGCGTTCTCCGCCCCCGGCGTCTACACCGCGACCGTCACCTTCTCCGGCACCACCACCTCCGGCGAGGCCGTCAGCGCCACCACGACCCTGCGCTTCGCCGTCGGCGACTCCGCCTCCGCGTCCGAGGCCCTCGCCAAGGCCGCGCCCGCCGAGGCGCCCTCCGCTTCCGCCTCCCAGGGTGCGGCGCCCGGCGCCCCCGCTCCCCAGGCCTCCGGCAACGAGGCCGCCTCCCCGGACGCGTCGCAGGGAGGCCTGCCCGACTGGGCGTTCCTCGTCATCGTCGCCGTCGCCCTCCTCTCCGTGCTCGTCATCGGCGTGCTCGTCGTTGCTCGCGCGCGCCGCAGCCGCGCCGAGCAGGCCGCCGCCATCGCCGAGGCCGACTCCGCGTCCCTCCTCGCGCCCCTGCCCGCCTCCGAGCGCGGGGACTCGAGCGCGGGTGAGAGCGGTGAGGGCTCCGGCCTCGGCAACGGGGGAGGGGAGCAGTGAGCCAGCTGCGCGTGGCCGGCCTGGGCGCGCGCCTCGGTGGACGCGCCGTCCTTGAGGGCGTCGACCTGGAGGTCGGCGCCGGGGAGCTCGTCGGCCTCATCGGCCCCAACGGCGCGGGCAAGACCACCCTGATCCGCTCGATCCTGGGGCTCATCCCCTCGAGCGGGCGCGTCGAGACCGACGGTGCGATCGGATACGTGCCCCAGCGGCACGAGTTCGCGTGGGACTTTCCGATTAGCGTGCGCGACGCCGTCCTGCAGGCCATCACCGTGCGGCGCGGGCTGCTCGGGCGCGCGCGGACCCCGCACTTCCGGGCGGTCGAGGAGGCTCTGGGCCTCGTCGGCATGCGCGACCTCGCGAAGCGACCCATCGGCGAGCTCTCCGGCGGGCAGCGCCAGCGCGTCCTCGTCGCCCGGGCCCTCGCGATCCGGCCCGCCGTGCTGCTCCTCGACGAGCCCTTCACCGGCCTGGACATGCCGACGCAGGAGATGCTCATGGACCTGTTCCGCGCGCTCGCGGACGGTGGCCGGGCCCTGCTCATGACCACCCACGACCTGATCGGCGCGCGCGCCGGCTGCGACCGCCTGTACCTGCTGCGCCGCACCATCGTCGCCTCGGGCACCCCCACCGACCTGGCCGACGCCGACCCGTGGATCCGCGCCTTCGACGTGCGCCCCGACAACCCGATCCTCGACGCCCTAGGAGTGCGCGCATGAACCCGGTCATCCACGCCGTGGGCCGCGGCCTGGCTCTCGCCCCGGCCACAGACTTCCTCAGCCCCCTGGACTTCTTCCGCGACCTGATGAACCCGGCGCTCGCGTTCCTGCCGCGCGCGTTGCTGATCGCCGTTGTCGCCGCCCTCGTGTGCGGCAGCGTCGGCGTGCACGTCGTCCTGCGTGGCATGGCCTTCATCGGCGACGCCGTCGCGCACTCCGTGTTCCCGGGCCTGGCGATCGCCTTCGTGTGCGGCGGGTCCCTGGTGCTCGGCGGGGCGCTCGCGGGCGTCGTGACCGCCGTGTTAGTGGCGTTGTTGGCGCAGAACCGCAGGCTTAAGGAGGACTCGGTGATCGGCGTGCTCTTCGTGGGCGCGTTCGCGCTCGGCGTCGCGATCATCGCGCGTGCCCCCGGGTACGCGGGGAGCCTGCAGGACTTTCTCTTCGGGTCGATTACGGGTATTCCAGCGTCGGATGTGCCCGTGGTGCTGGGCGGGGCTTTGTTTGTGTTGCTCATGCTCCTCCTCGCGCACCGGCCCATCGTTGCGGTGACGCTGGACCGCGAGAGCGCGCGGGCGGCGGGCGTGCATGTGCTTGCTGCTGATCTGTCCCTGTATGTCGCCGTCGCCCTGGCGGTCGTGATTTCGGTGCAGACGATCGGCAACGTGCTGGTCCTCGCGCTGCTGGTCACCCCCGCGGCCACCGCGCGGCTGCTGTGCGACCGGCTGGCCACCATGATGATCCTCTCGCCCACCCTGGGTGCGGCGGGGGGCCTGGTGGGCCTGTACCTGTCGTGGGCGCTGGACGTGCCCACGGGAGCCGCGATCGTCCTGGTGCTCACCGCGTGCTTCGTGCTCGCGTGGGTCTTCGCGCCGAGGCACGGCCTCCTCGCGCGGAGCCTGCGCGAGAGGCGGGGGTGACGTCCTTGTGAGGGCTTCCGGCTGCGCTTGCGGCTCGTGACGCCCTGTTTCCCTGCCGGTATCGCCGATCGTCGGCTATTGTTTCACGTGAAACACTCGTGCGGTGGACGTGGGGGTGGCGGTGTCCCGCGGCGCGTGCGTCGGCTCCGGCCCTGCGCTTCCCGGCGTCTTCCTATGATGCTGTCTGCCTCTTCTATGAGCTTCTATGGGGTTGATGAAGGGTTCTATGAGATACAAGTGGGCTTCTATGACATAGAAATGGGGTTCTATGAGATAGGAACCGGGTTCTATGAGATAGATAGGGGGTTCTATGAGATAGAATCGAGTCTATGATCAACGATCTCGATGACCTGCTCGGTGCCCTGGCTGTGCTCGAGCTGCGCGGCGGCGATACCACGTCGATCGAGGCGAAGACCTTCTCGGAGTACTCGCCGGAGCAGCTGGGTCCGACGTTGAGCTCGTTCGCGAACAAGCCGGGTGGAGGCGTGATCCTGCTGGGCGTGTCGGAGCGGGATGGGATCAACGTCGTCGGCGTCGACGATGTTGACGACCTGTTGAAGAGAGCGGCTAACCAGGCGAGGAATGGTTTCAGCGCGCCGATCAGGGTAGATGTGCGTGCCTTTGATCTGGACGGCAAAGCGATCGGGGTCGTTAACGTTGAGGGCGCTGATGTGAACGAGAAGCCCGTGCGCTGGTTGAAGGATAAGAAAGCGTATCTGCGTCAGTACGACGGGGACTATCAGATGGCGGCATCGGAGGAGCAGATGCTCCTGCTGCGCCATCGTCGACCGACTGCCGACGCGGACCCGGTGCGTGGCAGTTCGCCGCGCGATCTCGACCAGACCCTGGTGTCCCAGTACTTGGCATCCGCTCGTGAAACTACGTCGCGTCTCGCCGACTATAGCGACGAGGAAGTCCTCTACAACACGGGTGTCGTTGCGGATCGCCAGAGCGGGGAGCTGTCGGTCGCCGGCCTGTATGCGCTGGGCGAGTATCCGCAGAGGCTTCTTCCTCATCTGACGCTCACAGCCGCGGTCGAGGGGAGTGGCGATGTGAGGGCGGTGAATCGGCGTGATTTCACGGGTGCGTTGCCGGTCATACTGGATGATGTCTTGGAGTGGGTCAGAGGGAACGTGGAGTCGAGGCAGCTTGTCACTCGTGATGGAGATGGCCTGACGGAGTATGCGGTGCCGCTGCTGGCCGCCCGCGAGGTCATCGCGAACGCGCTGGTTCACCGTGATCTTTCCGAGGCTTCGCGGGGAAAAGGTATTGATCTGAGGATCACCCGAGATGGCTTTCGCCTGACGAATCCCGGTGGCCTGTGGGGAATCACGGTTGACCGGCTGGGTTGTGGTGACCACCCCGCGGTGAATGAACGACTCTACGGGATCTGCAGGAATGTGCATGGTCGCAGCGGGCGGGTGATCGAGGCGATGGGCACCGGGATCAGGGAGGTGCGCCGCTCCCTGCGGGAGGCGGGAATGGCGGAGCCGCGTTTCTACGACAACGGCGTGTCGTTCACGGTCCGTTTCCCGAACTCGGCGCTCATTCCCGACGGGGACCTGGCGTGGCTCGGCGGGCTTAGCCGCGAGGCGACGGCTGGCCTGAATCGGCGCCAGAAGGAGGCGCTCGTCGAGATGCGTCACGGCCGCACGTGGAACAACAGCGAGTATCGGGACCACTTCGGGGTCACGGCCGAGGAGGCGCGCTCGGATCTGCGCGATCTTGTGTCGCGAGGCCTGGTGACGTCCACGGGTCAGCGGCGCTGGGTGCGTTACGAGCTCGCAGGGAAACGCTGATCATTACGTACCGCTGTCCCGGTTGCCTGCGGGCGACCGGGACAGCTGCGGTGTTGATCTGGGGACTGGTGGCGTTGCGTTGACATCGGCGACAACGTGGCGACGGGGCATTGCTTCGCGCGAAACATCAATGCTGAGGCCCCAGCCCACGATGGTGGGTTGAGGCCTCGGTGTGTTGAATCTGGTCGTGTGTGAGCGCTTCGTGATGCCTCGTGGGGCATCCATGCTGAGGGCAAAGAGAGTCATTGGGACTATCGCTGTCGGAGAGAACCTGCGAGGGAGACGTCCGCTTGTGTCGGGGTTCTATTCCTTATGCGTCCAGAAGTGTTTGACGACCCATGTATCTCCGTCAGCTACAAGCAGCATGGTGCCTTCGTAATGGTCGACAGCTTCATCACTCTCCGAAGAAAAGGAGATGGTGGAGTAGTCAGGTTTAGTTGCATCGTTGTCTTTGCGAATAGCGGTTCCACTCTGCTCGGAGTAGTCGAATCTAATGCACGTTCCGCTAATTTGATCTGGCGTAGATGTGCAGTCCCATATCTCTTTCGTCATAAGGTACTTGATTGTTATCGGTCGTGTGACAATTCGATCTGCATAAAGTGCCTGCACGTCGTTATTCACTCTGGTGCAGTAATCGTCGTTCTGGCATACCTTCATGAAATCTTCTGTGTCTCCGGTATTGAATGCATATGCCCATAGGTCGATGTACCACTGTGAGGCCGCTTGGGCACCAATTTGTCCACCCGCGTAGAGGTGTGTCGGGGGAGTGGGCTTCGGGACGTCAACGGGCGTCGGTTCTGCGGATTGAGGGGCGTCTCCCGATTGGGGGCCAGATTGCGCGGTGCTGTCAGACTGGGGTGACTGTGCCCCGGACTGAAGCTCAGCGTTCGCATGGGCTCGAGCGTTGAACGCGTGGAACCCCAGGAACGATGCGCCGATGATGACAACAGCGGCAATGGCGGCACCGACCCACTGGCCGATGGTGGAGGGTTTGGTGGTCATGGTGCATCACTCGCTTAGTGGCCTTGTTTTTCTTCTGCGGTGTCGGTGTTGTTGATGATGAGGTGGTCGAGGCGGAAGGGGTCGGTTGTTTCGGTGGTGGTGACCAGGCCGTTGATGGTTTGGGTTTCTCCGGTGAAGGGGTTGGTGGCTGTGCCTGCCCATGTGGTGGTCAGGGTGATGGTGCGTGTGGCCCTGGGGTAGGGGCCGTCGAGGAAGGACTTCCACCCCTCTGGTGCGGTGTAGTAGTGGCGTATCAGGGCCGGGTCGGTATTGGGGTCCATGCCCGTCACCCACGGCGCTCCTGGTGAGGAGGTGACCGTGCCCGGGGTGTCATCTCCCCAATCCCACGTGTATTCCTGGGCTGTGAGGGTCACGGTGACCTCTCTTCCCAGCAGGATGACGGTGTGGGTTTGGGTGGGGTGGGTGACGTTGACCAGGGTGGGGATGCGCCGGTTCGTGTAGGACACCCCCTCGGGCCGCTTACGCAGCCCCGCGCCGTCGGGGTGGATGAGGGTGGCTGCTGCCAGGAGGAGTTCACGCGTGGTGGGTGGCCTGTCCTGGGGTGAGTCCTGACCCGGCTCAGGCGGAGGGTAGGCGCACACCCAGCTCCCGTGCGTGAAAGGGTCATCCCCAAACGGATTCGACTCTAGTGCGCAATGAGCAAAATCAAAATACGCACCAGCCTCACTCGCAGGAGCCGCCTCATTCGACTGACGCGTCGTATCATCACCCGCAGTCGTGATCGGACCCGACGCAGGAAGCCCAGGATTCGACGAGTTCTCGTAGGACCATATGCCAGCGTTAATTCCCTTGTTGGAAGCCGAAGCGCACATGCCCTGACGATCGCCAGCACCGAATGAGCATGATTCACCAGGACCAGAATTGCCATTGTCCGCAAAGGCCACCGATGTAGAGCATGCAAGCAGAGCAGACAATACGGCAGTTGAGAAAACGCTGTAAGAACTCCTATTGCTCATGTTCGCTGATCACGCGTCCTTGTGTTTCGATCCATCGACCGTCTTTCCATGTCATGAACAGGGACAGGGTCGATGTGTACTCTTCTTCTTTGACGGTGATCTTCTGTCCCCGACAGGTGACCCCATCGCTGGAAACAATCTGAAGCTTGACTCCAACAGTGTTCGGCTGCACGTTCCCCTCGCCAGCGGGGACAGGCTCCAGCCGCAACACGTGCACAACCCTCGACTCATTCCCATACGCCCAGCCGTTCGCGTATAGCTCATTGATGGCGCTGATGTATGAATCGCGGAAGCTGTCGCCAGGTTCCGTCATGTTCGCAAAAGGCTCGGTGTCCCCTGTGTTCCATGCGTAGATTTCAAGTGCCAAAAGGTGTTCGGCTGCGGCTTCTGCTCCTCGCTCACTGTTTTGTGTGGCGGCTTGGGGGAGTTCGGGCAGGGGGTAGGTGGAGGCGGCGTGTTCGGCGGGCCGTACCAGGACGCCGTCGGGGCCGACCTGGTAACCGCCCGACATCGCCGCCTCACCCGACGTGCTCGGCGTCGGCGTGGGTGTGGGGGCCCGGCCCGACATGGCAGACCGCGTGGGAATAGTGGTGGGGTTTTCGCCCCAGGCGCGCCACCAGCCCTCGGCGACACCGTTGATGTAGACGGCGTAGCAGCCCGCGACGATCAACAAGACGACGGCGATGCGGATACCCCAATCCACCGGATCAGCACGCAACCAGGCCACGCCCTGACTGCCGCTGTCGAAGGAGGCACCCCCACTCTGACTGCCGCTGTCGACGGTGGCGCCGCCCTCACCGGACTGGCTTGCCCCACTGCCGCGCCCACCGCCGCGCCCACCGCCGCGCACGCGCGGGACCCAGGCCCAGCCCGGGCGCCATCTCCTCGGGCCGATGAAACGCCGACCGAAGAGGCCTCGTCGGGGTTGAATAGAGCGCAGGAAGGCCTCTTCCTCCTCCTGGCTCACGGGTCGCTCGGACAGGGGTGGTATCTCCATGGCGTGTGCCCTCCACACTGAGGTCTCCTCCAACGCGCCCCCACCACCGGGACCGCGCCCTTACACACCACCATACGCCAAGAACCGACACGAAACAATAAGAATACACTGTAACCGTCACGCAACTATTCGCAACACATCTGCACATACGTGCATCGAGGTGGAGGTCCTCGCCCTGATCGCGGCTGCCTCCCCGCTGAACAGCGAGTACAAGGAAATTGGTTTGACGCGCGTGCGCAGATGTAGATGGGCCACCTTACTCTCTGCTTGACAGCGTGGGGCTGTCGATGGTGACAACGACCTATACGAAAGGAAAGACCGTGTCTTGGATTGTTGAACTTGTGATTGGCGTTGTGTCGGGCGTTGTTTCCGGGATCATTCTTGCGAGACTGGTCCCGGATGGCTCGATGGCCCCGGAACCTACTACATCAGGAGGAGGCGCCGTGACCCAACAGGTGTTGGCAGCGAATGGTGATGTCGCCATGGTTGCCGGCGATCGAAACTATACGCATATTGGTGACGACAACTCCGTGCATGTCAATGTCTCGGGCAATAGTGGGAGAGGACAGGGGGAGAGTGATGGAGATATCTGGCTAATGATTGGGCTCGGCTTCGCTGCCTTTGTTGTCATCGCGATCTTCCTCATGAGGTACTACGAGATTCTGGTGGGTCTCCTCGTGATCACTTCCGTCTTCTTGATGACGATGTCATTGCTAACTGCAGGCCTCTCCTTGCGGAGTAGGCGAGTGCCGAAGCCTCTTCGCTCCTCCATCGTCGCGAGCTTTCTGGCGCTTACGTCCACCTACGTGACCTACTGGTCGTGTTTCGTCCTGTCCACGGGAAAGTCCGGCCTGTCGATCCCGGATCTCAGTCGAATGCTGTCTGAAGCTACCGGAGGCGACAAGCTGGTGCCGTTTGCCGAGGCTTTCGATCTACTCGGTGCTAAACGCGCCTTCCCTTATGTCTCAGTGGTGTTCATGGTGATGCTCGTGACGGCCGTGCTCTGCTTCTTTGCTTTTGGAATGATGATTCGGGAGCTCTGTGAGCGGCGAGTCGCCGCCCGCCCTGCGGGCAGCGTAAGTGGCTGGCTTATCGATCATCTTCCTGTTCCGGGCTGGCACTACATCCTGGGTGTCCTGCTGCTTGCGTGCGTGCCCGCGTACGACAGATTCTTTCAGGATGGCGTTGCGACATACAAGGTGACGACGCGGGAATACAGCATGACGTCCGTCCTCAGGCTCGTCGACTTCTACGAGGAGCACAACGACCGCTTGGAGGAAGCGCGGCGAGGCTTCGAAGGCGATGGCCTGGTGTATCCGCGGATGAAGCTGCTGGATATGGGGTTTTGGCAGGTTGGATTCGAAAAGAGCTGAGATACCCGGAGAACCTGATGTGCTTCTCATCAGGGTCGGTGCGTATCGGGTGTGTTAGCGCCGGTAAGTTGATCGGTTGAAGTGTTAAACACTTGGCGATTAAACAGCTTGCTACGGAGCGTTCACGGATTGACACCTGTGTAAGTGGAGTTATGGCCGGTGATAAACTTCCTATGAGGCTGTCGATGTGGACATGACCCGACTAACGAAGGAGTAGTTGTGGAGTGGATTGATTATGTCGCGAAAGGCGTTGGTGCTCTCGTAGCGCTCGGTACGCTGTTGAAGGTGGGAAGTGAATTATATGCAAAATTCAAGAATGGTTCTGAATTTGGATTGTGGTTTGGTCGTCGCCGTAAGGTGAAAGGACTGAAGTATGTGAGCACATTCCAGAAATGCGGCGCTCTTAGCTCGAGGAATGAAATATCGAATTCCGTGAAGCAACAGCTAACGAGTGAGGTAGCGAGAGATGTTGTTCGCTCTTACAGCCTCGAAAAACGAGCGAGTAGATTCAGTAGGAGCACTAGGGATGAAGTTAGAATTCTTGTAGTATTCTTCTTCCTATTTGTTGCACTGGTATGTATTGCGGCATTGTCAAAAATTACTGAAGCTACGGCCGCGCAACAGGAATTTATTGATGCTTCAAAATACATGCTTTGGTGGTGTGTTGCTGGAATTTTGGTAATGTCACTGTTGCAGGTTGTCATGGCTTTGAGTCGTTCACGCGACGAATTCAGAATTATGACCGAAGCCTCTCGCTTCGATGTAGTACAGGTTCCACTCGATTCGATCCCATACTGCGTTGAGAAAGAGAACGACTACATCTTCGTTGATGCGACCATCCGGAAGCGTTATCAAGTCCCTTTTATGGGGAAAGCAGATGGTGTACAGATGCTTCTTGATCATGATGTCACGACCGATGGAGAAGTGGCTTTGAAGACGTCCGAGGCAAAACAATGCAAGGCTGATGGCTACGAAGAAGTGGCCGGTAAGCTCGTCGACTCTTTCCTTTCAAAGACTTCGGAATATGGCAACGAGCCTGTCTGCTTCGTCTTCTCGCAGGCAGGCATTACGGCAGTTCTCGTCACGCAGCTGTTGCGGCGCAAAGGACTACGAGCGTTCTACATCGGCGCGACGAATGGCTACGAATCTGAAGTCAGGGAAACTATTCGAGAGATTCGCATACTCCGCGACAGTGGACTTATCTGAGTCACATGCGGCTTGGTCGGTCCGCTGAATGACCAGATTGGACGGCGTATCCCGGATTGGAACTGCGAGTTGATTCTGGCGAAGTGACGATTTCCGTTGCTCGGGACATGGCAGGGATGATCCGCAATGAGTAGTCGTTGCCGCCTGACCATAGATGGGGATGCTGCACGGCCGTGGTACGAAACCGACCGCCGAATTCCCCCAACATACGACAGTGGCGGTGAGGCCTGAAAACCTCACCGCCACTACTTAGTTACTGACGCGCGGGCTTCGCTCCCGCGGACCGTTGGCCTCTTATAGTTAGGGGCAGCGCGCCCGCTGAACAAGCTCGGGCGAAGCAGGAAACTCAGCCCTGCACCTCTGCAATCTCCAGGGGCGGCAGCGTCGCCAGGAGCTCCCGCGTGCGCATAGAGACGGTCACCAGGCGCTTGATCAGATCCACGACCGCGTCGGGGCAGCCCTGCTCGCGCAGGAAGTCACTCGGGTCGTTGACGATGCCCGATGCCTTGTCCGTCTTCACGTGGTAGCAGTCGATGGTCCACTCGTACGGCCAGGTGCTGACCGTGGGTGGTGTGTCTTGGTGGAAGATATCGCGTACTTGCTGGGCGCAGTGGTAGGCGACTTCGACACTGATATGCGCCTCATCTGCCGTGAAGGCTGCGCGGAGTCGTTCTTGTTGACGCTTCGTGAGCCCGATCACGCGAGGCGCGCAAAAGAAGCCAGATTTGATAGAGGGGATCACCTGTGCGTCCACGGTGACCCAGCGTTTCTTGCTGGACGCGACGGCGTACCTCACCTGGGGCGTCCCCGGCGAGCTTGACGATGTGAAAGGCATCGAGCACGCTGGTGGCGTCTTGGAGCAGGCAGCGATGGCGTTCTTGCTGTCCCTGGAAGGGATCCAGCGTCGCGATTCGCACCCCCGCGCGGAAGTCTTCTCCGCGCTCAGCCAGCCACTTCTCATGCACGGTGCCAGACCTGCCTGGGACCAGGTCCAGCAAGCGGGCTGTGGGATGATCCTTCCCGCGTGTCAGGTCTACGATGCCGGTGAGTTCACGGGGCCCCGGCGGCGTCGGTCTTGGTGGTGCCACACGTGCTCGTCAACTCCCAATACCTGCACCCCTGCGAAGCGGGCGGGGTCATCAGATGCGGCTTGCAGGCACGGCTTGATAGGGGACCACACGGTATTCCACGTTGTTGCCAGTTGTCGAGCCAATCCTGCAATGGTGGCTCCTTCGAAGCGCAACTGTCGGATCGCCCAGCGGATCGCCCGGGTCCTCAGACGCGCCCGGGGTGCGCACATCCGCTCGTCATGTTCCAGGAACGTCACCGTCTGGCAGGTGTGTTCGCGGCATATCCAGCGTCGCTTAAACCACCGGATCCGCGCCGGGACCCCGGCCCAGGGCGCGTCGATTACCTCCACCATCACGCGACCGTGGCCTTGAGCGATCACCCCACAACCCGGGCAGCCAGCAAAGCGATCGCAGGACTCTATGTCAAGCACCAGAACACACTCACGTCGAGCGACAGCGATCAGATGGAAGCCCTCCAAACCGACGAGCAGATCACACCGATCACAACGATCAAGCGACACAGAGCAGCAGCAGGTAGAATGATACATTGTCGAGGTCCTTGACGACAGTAGGGGTAGAAGTCCGCTCATCATCAAGGACCTCGACCTCTACCCGCAACCCCCGACCAACACCCGGTCACCCACACTCAACTCGAAAGAGCCCGTTTTCCAGGGCGTTTACTGCCAGACGGGCCTTCATCCCTGAGCCCATCGAATATCCTACGATCCGACCGGAGAACGCGTCCTTGATCGCGCAGAGGTAGAGCTTGCCCTCATCGGTGACGTGCTCGGTAATGTCGGTGAGCCACACCTCGTTCACGTCAACAGCGGTGAAGTCCCGCTGAAGCAGATCACCATGCACGGGCAGGCCGGGGCGCTTACCGTTTTCACCGCGCTTCCTCCCAAAAACGGACCACCACTGGCTATCCCGGCAGATCCGCCACACAGTCCATGTGATCATGACCTTACCCGCGGCTGTGGCATCATCGGCAAGAAGCCGATGACAAAACTCGGAATCTACCATAAACGCGGTGAACAGGGCGTTAGCCCGGGAGACCTCGCCCAGCTCACCTGTGATGACCTGTTACTTCCAGCAAAGGTAATAGGGCTGCCGGGAGAGCTTCAAGACCCGCAAAGACACCGCGACAGGGATACGGTCAGCGGCTAACTCACTCGCAAGTGTGTAGAGCCTTTCCCGGCAAGTTCTCCTGGGAGAAGTATACGGCAGCGCGGCACAGAACCTTGTTCTCCTGTTTGAACAGGCGGATTAGGCAGCGGGCCTCGCATAGCTCAGTTGCTTCTCGCGGGTACGGCCTGGCCGGTTGCCGTTGTCGGTGTCTGCTTTGCGGATCCAGTTGTGCGCCGTCATCTCGTGAAACCCGAAGTCCTTCGCGATCAGCGCGATAGTGATCCCGTCCTCACGGGAGTGCGCCACACGCACGACGTCTTCTCGGAACTCTTGAGGGCACGGAGCAGACACAGTGAACATCCTTTCAGGCCACCCAGATCAGATGTCACCTCACCGTGCAGCAGTCCCCTCCCGGATCGCAAACCTTCAATCAACCTCCCCGATCAGTACACCTAGAGGGTCTATGCGCAAGGCCTAAAGTCTATCGTGAAACGGCGTGGCAAGGCGTGAAATGAGCCGATCTGCTATACTGTGCGAGTGGTGACCGCGAGGATGGTTGCCTGGCACGAGGAGAACAATCGCGTGGTGGTGCGGTACATGGGGACGAAGCGCCATATGGCCGATCCTGTCCGCGACACGATTGCGAGCCTCACGAGCCAAGGCAGGGCAGTTGACCTGTTCTCGGGTATGGGGAGTGTCGCGGAGAGTCTGCGTGACACGACATCGGTAGTGACAAACGATGCACTCAGTTTTACAGCCTCTATTTCGCGCGCCCGATTCACTGCGCTCCAGCGATCCGCAGATGCAGTGTCTACGGTTTCCAGATTGCAGTCGGTATTCAAAACTCGTTACGCTGAACTTGAGGCAAAATACGCCGACCAATTAGCCGCTGAAGGTTCTGCCATTGCGGGCGGTCGTAGCTCGTTGCTAGCGTATATGCAGCACGCAAAGCATGTCGCCAACTCCGCGCCCCATAGGCGCGCTGCACGTGCTGCCGCAGTGTCGAGTACCAGTCATCATTACGAACTTGCTTCTCTATATTTTTCTGCAGGATACTTGAGCTTGCGCCAAGCGATCGAAGTGGATTCGATCCGAGCAGCTATTGATTGCGATGACCACCTTGGCGACCGGGACTGGCTTCTAGGTGCTTGGATCTCGGCAACTTCAGTGCTAATCAATGCGCCGGGTCACACGGCCCAATACCTTCGTCCGAATTCCGACTCAGCGCATGCCCGCATCGTTCGTGTCTGGGAGCGCTCGGTATGGGATGAGTTTGCGGAGGCACTGTGTAACGTGTCGCTTGTTGGGTCGGAGGAGTGGAGATCTGGAAACTCGGTGTACGTGGGGGATGCGCTTGATCTAGTGAGTGCCGGTTGGCTCGACGATATCGGAGTTGTCTACGCTGATCCCCCATATACTAAAGATCAGTACAGCCGCTATTACCACGTGTACGAAACGCTCTATAGATATGACTATCCAGACGCGAGTGGGATGGGGCGCAATCGCTCAGACCGTTTCACGACTGGATTCTCGTTGAAGAGCGGAGTTGTCGCCTCATTCCATGACCTCTGCCGGAACGTCGCCAGAATGCGCGTGCCGCTTGTGGTCAGTTACCCTTCCGCTGGACTGCTTGCAGCATGTGAACTCACAGTGGCTGACATCGCGGGTGAGTATTTTTCGGAAGTGGAAACTTTGTCATTTAACGCAAACCACTCGACAATGGGTGGGTCAACAGGAACCTCTAAGAAATTGGCAACGGAGAACCTCTATGTCTGCACGCTCTGAGGAAGCTGTTGCGTCGGCCGACGGCGTAGTAGCTGAACAGTCACTCAACCCAACTGCCGAACTGTGCCAACTGAAGATCTCAGACGTTGAGCCGAATGATGCCAATCCGCGGCTTGACTTTCCTCAAGATGAACTTGATCGTCTCACGGGTTCAATTGACCAGGAAGGGGTGCTTGTCCCTATCGTTGTCTACCAGCGGGGCGACAGGTATGTACTCGTGGACGGTGAGCGCCGCTATCGTTGTTCGCGTGATCTCGGGCATGAGACGATCCCTGCCCTTATCACGAAGGAGCGTAGCGAGCGCGAAGTCCTCCAACAGATGTTCAATATCCATCTGATCCGGGAGCCTTGGCGCGACATTCCTACAGCCAAAGCGCTGCAGCGCCTCGCGAACGAGATCAAGGAGCAGGAAGGGCGCGAAGCCAATGACTCCGAGTTGCGAGATCTTACGGGTCTCTCAATGGAGAGAGTTCGGCAGTTGCGGTATGTCATGACCCTGCCCGATGAGTGGCAGAAGTATATTCGTGAAGAAAGGATCCCACTGAACTTCTTCTGGGAGTTGAAGAAGAATGTTGTGGATGCTCTTAGGCGCAAGCGTCCGGCGATTCTGGATGAGTTCGGTGAAGACAGGGTGAGTGCGGCATTCGTTCAGAAGAGACTCGATCAGGTCATCACTGACACGGTGAGTTTGCGTAAAGTGTCGCCAATCATTAACTTTGCGGCCCAAGACGCCGAAGCGAATGGCACTGGCAGGTCACCTATTGATGCGTCGATCCGCGAACTCATCGAAAAGCCGGACGCGACCATTGATGATGCCTACGAGGACACCGTCCAAATGATGGTTGAAGTGGACAAGCTTGGTCGCCGTACGTCGTCAATGATTGCTGTATTCAGTCGACTCCTCTCTCAGACAGCTGGCACCGTGGAAAATGATGATGTGAAGCGATTAGGGCATAATCTGATCACCCAGTTGGCTGCACTCCTCGATGCCTATGAGACGTCCGCCTGAGCAAAAGGAGTTCGACATGGAGGAGCTTTTGGGTGACCCGGTTGTCGGCAAGCGGGTCGATTTGCGAGATATTGAGTCGACCATCACTGCGATTTGCGCATCGCCGGATGGAGGAGACTGGGAGCGTGATGTTGAGGTAATTCTGGGAAGCAAGAGATGGCGCCCATCCGCTGTATCTAATGACCGGAGGCGCCTCCTCTATGTCTTCCTTCAAGAGGAGCTCCCTCGGTTCGTGAAGGATCGTCTCCTGCTCGCTGCCCCGTGCGGTATTGCTGTGACCGTTGCCCTGCCAATTGCCGCTCTCTATAAGCCGGACGTCACTACCTTTCTCGCTAGTATCGAAGCCGATGTGCTGGTGGTCGATGACTACGTTGACTATCGGCGACTCAAGCCTCGAGATATTCTGACTGCCCTAACGGATGTCGGCGTACCTTTGTCTCCGGAGTCCCGACGCGAGATCGGCCGAGGTGCTTGGGCGAAAATCGGAGAGGGGACATCCCAAGAGCGTGGCCGACGACTGGAGGCTCTACTCGCATTTCTGTTCGCGCAGGTCAACGACCTGAAAGTGCTTGAACGGAACTATAGAACGGAGACAGAAGAGATCGACCTTGTTCTTCAGATTGACAATTTTAGCCCCCGCGTGTGGCAAAAGTCGGGCGTGCCGTTCATATTGGTTGAGGCGAAAAATCGAGTGGAGAAGGCATCGCAGCAGATGATATCTGTTCTGCTGACCAAGCTTCAGACAAAGCGAGGTACTTCGCGTATTGCTTTCCTTGTCTCTCTCGCTGGTTTTACTGAGAGTGCACAACTCCAGGAGCTCCGGTTCTCTAACCAAGAAATGTGTGTCGTGATGATCGGTCGCGAGGGGCTCGAATCGCTTATCGAAGCAGACAATCTTGACGATACTCTTGAGACCATGGTCAGTCACGCGCTGATGCGGTGACGACCTCTTTACCCCTCTGAGGCGACGCACGGTAGTGAGTGGGTATCAGACACTTCGCGTTGCCCATACCGCGCAATAGAGACGAGGTTTAACTGGCTCTTTATAATTCGGGGTGTAGTTGGTGTTTGAAGGCTCTTCATAATTGGGGGTGTAAGTGTGGTGGGTGGCGTTGGGCGTGTCGTGGTTGTGTAGGGGCCGAGGTCTTTCGATGACGGAGATTCCTACACCGTCCATCTGAAAGACCTCAACATGCCCAATACTACCGTTAGCCGCCCTGAGCTGAGTGCATTCACGCGCCTGGATGGCCTGGGGTTGGGGTGATGGGCCAGCGCATTTGGCCAGACCATGTGGTGTTGGCGTGCTGGATCGCTGGTGAGGATCGGTGGTGTCGACGCTGCGGATGTTAGGGCGAGGCGCGTGACACGGTGGTCAGGCGCCCCGTGCACGAGCCTTACGGGTGGCGTCCCACGATCTTGCAAGTAGCGTGCGCCGCTACCGGTCCCAGGAGTGCGCTCACGTGTGGAGTCAGGATATGAGCCAAGCGGCCGCTCTGCGCGCGAAGCTCTCGCGGGCGGCGGTGCGCTGGGCGCTGACGGGCGTGGTTGTCCACCAGTTGACAGTGGCGCATATCGTCCAGGCCCTCGGTGTGTCCTGGAAGAGCCGCCAACACCGCTGTCCTGGGTGAAGGCCAGCGTCTACTGATCAATGATCCAAC
>ERZ772977.252-NODE-252-length-41875-cov-5.602774_pt1 | contig 41875 bp, 38 predicted proteins | sample MGYA00511131_ERZ772977 | MGnify/ENA primary metagenome ERZ772977 (study PRJEB29015, sample SAMEA2737935) | human oral metagenome | biome: human oral; feature: human-associated habitat; material: dental | place: China | collected 2151 ...
CGGGTACCCTCCTCGGCTCATGCTGTCCGCTTCGCTTCCAGAAATCGCCTGTGGGGGCACCCGCTCCCGGAGCGCTTTGGTTCATGCCGGGTGCAATTCTGATGGGGACGGCTTCGTTGACGTTCCTGCACCTTTGGGAACACAACTGCAAAAAGACGCATCCCTGTAGGAAGACCGCTTCGACAAGTGCTCCCTATTGAGAAGCCACTATCAAGGAAAATACTTCGCCAGGTTCTTGCCACTCGCAAGCCGGGAGGCCAAGGGGGCGGAGGTATCTGCCGACGAATCTCACCGCTTGCGGTTGTGAGGAGGTAGATGCCGCAGTCCCCTTGGCCGGTCTTCGCAAGCAAACAGCCGCTCAGACCCAGAAGCCTCTATCACATCCAATCCCCAAGCTTCGCCCGAAGTCGTGCAACGGCCTGGCTGTGCAGCTGCGAGACACGGGATTCGGTCACGCCCAGCACCTCGCCAATCTCCTTCAGCGTCAGCTCTTCCACATAGTAGAGGTTCATCAGCAGCTTCTCGCGCTCCGGCAGGCCATCGATGGCGGCCACCAGCGACTCGCGAAAGCGCGCATCCTCGAGACGACGATCCGGGGTGGGCGCATCGTCGGGCAGCATCTGCTCGATGCGGCTCTCATCGTCGTCCTCATTGGCACTGTCCTCGAAGTACAGCAGCTGCGATCCCTTGGCCGATGAAAGAAGGCGCTGATACTCCTCCAGGGGCACCTGCAGCTCGTCGGCAATCTCGCGCTCCTGCGCCGGACGGCCCAGGCGCTGCTCCACGGCATGAATGGCCTGTTCGATGCTGCGCTGGCTCTTGCGCACCGAGCGCGGCATCCAGTCGGCGTTTCGCAGTTCATCCAGCATGGCGCCCCGCACGCGCTGCATGGCAAAGGTGTCGAACTGGACGCCCATGGCGGCATCGAAGCGCGAGACGGCGTCCACCAGTCCAATAAGCCCCGCCTGGATGAGATCATCCAGTTCAATGCTCGAAGGCAGGCGCGCGGCCATCTGCACGGCCACGCGGCGCACCATCTTCCCATAGCGTTCGATGACGGAATCGCGGTCAAGCGTTCCGCGCGGGGTATACATCGATTGCATCTCCGGTTTCAATGTGCCACCCCGCCAGAAAAACCGTTCTCTTCCAGCGCAGGCATGCCTGCACCGGACCATGAGGACCACTGGAACTGTGCCAGCTCTGCCAGCGACAGTCCCGACCAGGTGCGCAATCCGGTCTCATCGCGGCAGCTGCCCACCACGACATCAAGCTGCACGCTGAGAAAACGTCGAGCGCATCCTGCCAGGTTCAGGAAGTTTTCCCGGCCCCGATCCACCTGCTCCACGTCGACGAAAAGCACGCCGAAACGTCGGATGCCGGTGGTGGCGGCAATGTGCTTGATCTTGGCATATTGCGCCATCATTGCATCACGCCGGTGACTGAGGATCAGCAGGAGCCGATCGCCGGCCTGTGCATGCACCCAGCGTGCCATTTCCACCGGATCATCCAGCCAGAAGAGCAGCTCCTCTCCCGGAGCATCGGCCTCGCCGGCATGATTATGGCGCAGCCACTGGTGCAGCGCCCTTCGATCCACGACCCGCATGCGTGCATCATCGGGCCCTGCCGCTGCCGCCATCTGTCCGATGAAGACCCGTGCCTGGGTCTCCGGCACCAGGCATCCCGCCGGGATCAGGCGGGAGCGTTCAGTCCTGAACAGGCGTCGCAATCCAGCCGCCTGGTCCACGGCTGCGTCAAACATGGGACCCCTCGAACAGGTTGCGCAGTTCGTTGTCGGTCATGGACAAGGCCGGGAAACGGGTCACAGTCTGTCGATCCAGAGCCATTTCCACCAGACGGCCGAAGTTCACGGCGTGATAGTCTTCGGGAACGCGCTGGCCATCGGCATACCCCAGGAGCGGCAGGCGGTGACGTACCAGAGCATCCAGGCAGGCCCCCAGCCCCACGGCCTCGTCCACCTTGGACAGCAGCACACCGGCCGTGTCCCGCGCACCGAAGGCGCCCAGCACTTCTTCCAGACTGCCCGGCTGAGCCGCAGCGTTCATCACCAGCACGCGCCGCACCTGCGAGACTTCCAGCGCCGAGGTCAGCTGTCCCACCCGATCGTCGCGCTGACCGATGCCTGCGGTATCGATCAGCACCAGCCGGCAACCTTCATGCTCCTTCAGCAGGCGTTGCAGTACCTCACGGTCCTGCGCAACCTGCACCGGCACGCCCAGCATCCTGCCAAAGGCCCGCAGCTGCTCCTGTGCACCGATCCGGTAGACATCCGCCGTGATCAGGGCCAGCGAACGCGGCCCATGACGCAGTACATGATGGGCCGCAATCTTGGCAATGCTGGTGGTCTTGCCCACCCCCGTGGGGCCGATCAGCGCAAACACGCCGCCGGCATCGAAAAGCGTCCGGTCCTCACCCAGGGTCAGACCCACACCCTGATTCACGCCGGCCAGAGCACGCATCAGCATCTGGCGCAGCCACTCGTCAGCCTGCGCATCGGCATAGTCCGACGGCAGCAGCTCCACCAGGGTACGCGCCAGCATGGGCGAGAAGTGGCAACCCAGCAGGTTGCGCAGCAGGCGCATCTGGCCCGGCCGGCGACGGGTGGCCTCGAACCAGCCCATGCCCGACGTGGCCCAGGCCTCGCGCGCATCTTCGGCCGTACCGGCCACGGTCATATCACTGGGCAGGGACAGCACCGGCCAGTCGGTGGCCGGCCCCGCCAGCGTGGAGGACAGCGACAGCGGCGAAGAGGCGCCAAAGCCGGACAACGCTGCCTCTGCCTGGCCCTGCCCTTCCGTAGCGGCACTGGCCTCTTCCATCTCATGCCACAGACGGCGACGACGGCCGATGCCCAGCATCCGCCGTGCGGAGTCCACCATCTGCCACAGGCGAGAACGAGGATGGGTCCGGGCGTGCTCTGCAGCGGCCTGAGCATTCGTGATCGCAGCCTGGGGCTGTGCACCGCCCTGGGATGCCTGCATGGACGGCGCAGCAACCGTACCGTCAGCCGTGGCCTGCGGGATCCCCGTCACGCTCCCGGGAGCGGCACTGCCCGATGCAGCACCGGCTGCCGTCCCCGGCATGACGGCTCCACCCAGAAAACCGTTCTGGCCAGCGGCCGTCGACGTGCTGCCTGGCATCTGAAGCGCCGAGAGGTCGATGGGGATACCCTGTCGCTGCTGCTGCAGCAGTGCGGCAAAGTCGGGCAGCGGCGTTACCGGCGCGCTGCTTGCGCTGCCATCGGTCACGTCTTCCGTGGAAGATGCCTGCGCACGCTCGTCCACCAGGTTTCGGGAATCCGTGTCTGCGCCGGCAGCCTCACCGGGACGGGCAGTCCCTCCCGCCTTCTCGGCCTGCTGCTGTTGACGCAGGCGCTGGAACTCCAGCGTACTGAGTTCGCCCTGTGCTTCAGGCGCCTTGGCCTGGGGCAATGGCTCGGTCACCACGGCATCGTTGGCGGCAGCCAGCTTCAGGTCGGCCCCGGCTGCAGACAGGTACTGCGGCAGCGGTGCGTCCCCGGCCATGGCGGCCGCAACGACCTCGGGTGTTTCCAGCGTCGTGGCTGCCGGCGGATTGATCTCGTCGGCATTGGCTGCCACCGGCACAGCCGGGGCCGCGCTCTCTTCCTGTGCAGCCGTGCGACGCTTGCGTCCTTTCTTCCGGGGGGAAGACGGTTCTGCCGTGGCGTCAGCCACAGTCTTTCCGGCAGCTTTCGGCGCAACCGTCGAGGTAGCGACATCCGGCGCCTCCACAGCCGGCCCGGCCTCCTTGACCACTTCCGACGCCGGTGCCGAACTGCTCTTTTCCGTCGAAGCCGGCGCAGCCTCGGAGACCGCGGGAGCTGCAGTGACGGCGTTTGCAGGCGTAGCTGCCACGGTGGGAGCTGTCGGGCGCGATTCAACGCTGGCGGTACGGCTATCGGTGCCATTGGCGGCCGTACGACCAGAGGCGGCCAGTGCGTTGATGCTGGCCGAAACCTGCTCCAGAGCGCGACGACGACGGGCCGAACGCGCCATCGGCACCACGACCGTCACCTGAACTTCGTCACCGACCGCATCGCTGTCCAGGATGTCGACATCGCCACCGAAGCGCGCCTTGGCCTGGGCGATGGCCTCCCGCATGGTGCGGCCACTGAAGGTCATGGTTTTCATCGATTGCTCCCGATCAGTTGACCGATACGGATGGTGTGGGTATCAGGGATTTCAGCGTGTGCCAGCACACGAAGACGCGGTGCTGCCTTTCGCACCATGGCTGCCACCTGCGGACGGATCCGGTCCGGCACCAGCAGACAGGCCGGCAGCCCCAGCGCTTCCTGCTGCTGGCAGATCCGGGCGGCTTCAGTCGCCAGGAAGTCCGCCACCGAAGGATCCAGTGCTCCATTGGAGCCGGGGCCGAACGACTGCATGAGCAGCGATTCCAGCGCGGGGTCCAGTGCGGCCACCGACAGGTCGGCAGACGGTCCGAAGATGCCCTGCACGATGGCCGGCGCCAGCGACACCCGCACTTCGCGGGTGAGCTCGCCCGGATCCTGAATCTTGGCGCCATGCTCGGCCAGTGACTCGACAATGGTCTTGAGATCGCGAATGTGGACAGACTCTTCCAGCAGGTTCTGCAGCACCTTCTGGAACATCGGAACCGGCACCAGCTTGGGCACCACTTCCTCGACCAGCTTGGGCGAGTACTGCGCCAGGTGATCCAGCAGCTGCTGCACCTCACCACGACCCAGCAGACGCCAGGCGTAGAGCTGCATCAGGTGGTGCAGGTGCGTGGCCACCACGGTGGAGGCATCCACCACGGTGTAGCCGGCCGCCTGCGCCATGTCCTTTTCCGAAGACTGGATCCAGTAGGCGGTCAGGCCGAAAGCCGGATCACGGGTCTGCATGCCGTTCAGGCGCACGTCGGCATGACCGGGGTCGATGGCCAGCCACATGCCCGGATAGGCCTCACCGGTACCCACCGTCACGCCCTTCAGGCCGATGCGATAGTTGTTCGGACGCAGGTCGAGCTGGTCGCGCACGTGAACCGGCGGCGGCAGGAAACCGATTTCCTGGGCAAACTTGCGGCGCACACCCTTGATGCGCATCAGCAGGTCACCCCCGTTGGACTTGTCCACCAGCTGGATCAGCTTGTATCCCACTTCCAGGCTCAGGATGTCCACCGGCTGCACATCCTCCCAAGAGGCGTCGCCGTCGCCAGCCGCAGCCGGCACCACTTCCTCGGCAGATGCCGGGGCCTCCTTCGCCGCCACCGACAGCTTGAAGGAGACATAGCCCAGCATGGCCGCCAGCGACAGGAAGGCGATGTGCGGCATGCCCGGGATCACACCCAGAACACCCACGATGAGCGCCACCAGACCCAGTGCACGCGGCAGCGAGAACAGCTGGCTGGCAATCTGCTTGCCGATGTCATCGTTGCCGTCACCCACGCGCGAGACCAGCAGGCCGGCCGCCACCGAGATCACCAGCGACGGCACCTGGGCCACCAGTGCATCACCGATGGCCAACAGCACATAGTTGTTGGCGGCCGTGGCCAGCGGCAGACTGTGCTGCACCACCCCGATGATGAGGCCACCCACCAGGTTGATCACCAGGATCAGGATGCTCGCGATGGCATCGCCCCGCACGAACTTCGACGCACCGTCCATCGAGCCATAGAAGTCGGCCTCGCGGCTCACTTCCTGGCGGCGACGGCGTGCCTCAGCCTGATCGATCTGGCCGGCGTTCAGATCGGCATCGATGGCCATCTGCTTGCCCGGCATGGCATCCAGGGCAAAGCGCGCCGATACCTCGGCAATACGCCCTGCGCCCTTGGTGACCACCATGAAGTTGATCACCGTGAGGATGGCGAACACGATGATGCCCACCGCATAATTGCCGCCGATCAGGAAGTTGGCAAACGCCTCGATCACCTTGCCGGCCGCATCGGTACCGGTGTGGCCGTGCAGCAACACGGCACGGGTGGAGGCCACGCTCAGCGACAGCCGCATCAGCGTCGTCACCAGCAGCACCGTCGGAAACACGGCGAAGTCCAGCGCCTTCACGGTGTACACCGCCACCAGCAGCACCAGCAGCGAGGACGCAATATTGAAGGTGAACAGGAAGTCCAGCACCGGTGCGGGCAACGGCAGCAGCATCATGGCCAGCACCACCACGGCCAGCATCGGCACCGCCAGCGAAGACAATGGCGGCAGCGGTACCTCCTGCCCGGCAATGCGCAGCTGGGTGGGCAGCCGCAGCCAGCCCCTTCCCGGTGCCATGCCCTGGCCGCTGTCCGTCAATGGCGCGCTCATGCGTGTTTACCCTTTTCAGAATGCTTCGGATCCATCTCCGTCGGGACCGGCAGGTCGACCGGCGCCTGCGGCGCAGTCGAACGACCCGGAATCCAGCGCTTGAGCTGGTAGACATAGACCAGCACCTGGGCCACGGCAACGTACAGCGCCTGTGGGATCTCCTGATCCAGCTCCACATGCGCATACAGCGCCCGTGCCAGCGGCGGGGCCGACAGCACCGGAACCCCCGACTCGCGCGCGATGGCCTGAATGCGCATCGCCAGCTCGTCCAGCCCCTTGGCCACGACGCGCGGCGCCCCCCCGGCTGCCTCGTCATAACGGATTGCCACCGCATAATGCGTCGGGTTGACCACCACAATGTCCGCCGATGGGACCGCCGACAGCATCCGCCGACGAGCGGCCTCACGTTGTCGCGAACGTATCTGTCCCTTCAGCTGCGGGTCCCCTTCCGACTCGCGGTGCTCCCGCTTGGCCTCGTCCCGGGTCATTCGCAGGTCGGCCCGGTGGCGGAACCACTGGAACGGCACGTCGAAAAGTGCCAGCGCGAAGAGCAGCAGCATCGAGAGCCCCAGCCCCCCCACCACCAGCGCCATGGCATGGCCCACCGAACCCGCCAGGGCCCCATGCGAGAGCGCCGCGAACTCCGGGAAACGGTCCATGGCATACCAGCTGCCGATGGCCCCCAGCAGGCTGGCCAGCAGCGACAGCTTCAGGAACTCGACCAGGTTCCGGAGCGAGAAGATGCGCTTGAGACCGCTGGCCGGACTGATGCGCGAGATCTTGACCCCCAGCGCCTTGACGCTGAGGTTGAAGCCGCCCGGAATGGTACTGGCGGCAATGGCAGCCGCACAGACCGACAGCAGGATGGCCAGCGTGCGCCAGCCCAGGTCGCCAAAATGCGCCAGCGTCGGTTGCAGCGCATCCAGGAAGTACAGCCGCACCTGGCCGTCGAAGGCGAAGGTGCTGGCCATCAGCCGTCGCATGCCGTCGGCCAGCGACGGACCCATCAGGGCAAGCGCCCCCATGCCGGCGCCCATCACCAGCAGATGCGCCACATCCCGCGAACGGGGAACGTTACCCTCTTCGCGCGCCTTTCTCAGGCGCTGCTCCGAAGCGGGTAACTGGCGATCTTCCTTGCTGGTCTCGGCCATTGAATGCGGGCTTCATGACGACGATGCCCGCATTATCAGCAAGGGTCTGCCCTCCACATGCCCGGATAAAGCCGGGAAACCGCGACCGTTTCAGGCCCGCGGCACACCGGCGGCAGGTGCCGCCGGCTGGACGGCAGTCACGGAAAATCAGGGCGCCTTGGCCGGCAGGACAGCCCCCACAGCTGCGGCGTCGCGGATGCTCTGCGCCGCACTCTCCTCGTCGGAGGTCGTTATCTCGGTCCCGCCCAGGATGCGTGCCTGTGCGGCCTCGTTCAGCACCACGATGGCAATGCGCCGGTTCATCGGGTCATTGGGGTTGGTCTTGTCCAGAGGAACCACCGCCCCCAGGCCCTGTACCCGCAGGATCTTGTTCGGATCCATGCCCCCCTGCACCAGCTCGCGCCGCGACGAGTTGGCCCGCTCAGTGGACAGCTCCCAGTTGGAATAGCCGCCCGTGGCCCCGCCCGCATAGGGGGTCGCATCGGTATGGCCGCTGAGGCTGACGGGGTTCTCCACCTCGTTGAGCAGCTTGCCGATGGTGCGCATGAGTTCCCGCATGTTGGGCGAGAGCACCGTGCTCTTGCCCGAGGCAAACAGCGGCTTCTTGCTGGCATCCACGATCTGGATAGACAGACCGTCCACCGTCATCTCCAGGCGGATCTGGTCGCGCAGGGCCTCCAGTGCCGGCACCTGCATGATGGACGCCTCCAGACGCTCCTTCAGCTTCTGCAGTTTCACGTCCTTCTTCGAGTCCTTGCCCTTGGTGATGCCCTTGTTGACCTGGCCGTCCTTGCGCGTCAGGTCGGTACCACCACCGGGAACCGGCGCGGTGGCATCCCCGACCCCACTGCCGCCAATCAGCGACAGCTTGAGCGGCTGCTGGAAGTACTCGGAGATGCCTTTCAGCGTGTTCTCGCTGGCCGAGCTCAGCAGCCACATCAGCAGGAAGAAGGCCATCATCGCCGTCACGAAGTCGGCATAGGCAATCTTCCAGGCGCCACCGTGGTGGCCATGCGCAGCCTTCTTGATCCGCTTGACGACGATCGGCTGGGCTTTCTTGGCGGCAGGACCCGACATGGCTTACGCCCTCTTCTGCTTGACGTGGCCTTCCAGCTCGGCAAACCCGGGCCGTTCGGTGGAATACAGCACCTTGCGACCGAACTCCACGCAGATGGCCGGCGCATAGCCCTGCATGCTGGCCAGCAGCGTCACCTTCACGCACTGCAGCTCCTTGGCCGCCTCGTTCGTCTTCTGCGTCAGCACGTCTGCCAGCGGCCCCACGAAGCCATAGGCCATCAGAATGCCCAGGAAGGTACCCACCAGGGCGTGTGCAATCATCTCGCCCAGGATGGCCGGCGGCTGCCCCACCGAACCCATGGTGTGCACCACCCCCATCACCGCCGCCACGATCCCGAAGGCCGGAAGGCCGTCGGCCATCTTCTGGATGGAATGGGCCGGCACCATCGCCTCGTGATGGTGGGTCTCCATTTCATTGTCCATGAGGTTCTCGATCTCCAGCGCGTTGAGGTTGCCGGAGATCATCATCCGCAGATAGTCGGTGACAAACTCGATCAGGTGATGGTCGGCCAGCAGATCCGGGTAGCGCGCGAACAGCGGGCTGCTTTCAGGCTGCTCCACATCGTTCTCGATGGCCATCAGGCCTTCCTTGCGCGCCTTGGACAGGATGTCGTAGAGCATGGCCATCACGGACAGGTAGCGCTCCTTGGTGTACTTGGATCCCTTGAACACCGAGGGAAGCGCCGCCATGCAGGCCTTCAGGTCCTTGCCGGGGTTGGCCACGATGAAGGCGCCGAAGGCTGCGCCACCGATCATCAGCAGCTCCAGCGGCTGGAACAGCGCACTGACGTGGCCGCCCGCCATCGCATAACCGCCAATGACGGACGCGACCACGACGATGTATCCGATGATGACAAACATGTTGTGTATCCCTTGACTGGTTCACACCGGGCATGGGCCCGGGGCTCCCCTCCTTTTCGGTCGATACCCGGCATTCTTGAGCATCGCCCTGCCCTGCGGCACCCATGACGGTCAGACGGACACCCAGCGGGAACGGGCGTCAGGTCGGACACCTGGCAGGAGCAGTGGATATCCAATGAAACACGTTCAGGCGAGATCCATCGTCACGTTCACCGAGACTCAGGAATCGCCCATGAAAAAAGGCATTCTTCAGGATCCCGGAAGATCCGTCCGAATGCCCAAAAATGCTTCGCATGTTCCGTGCTGGCGCACCTTGCCCTTCATGCAGGGATCCGAACCCTCGGATCAGTGCAGATTGAATGGAGGTGGCCAGCCAGCCGGGGTTCAGTCCGGCCTGTCAGTGGATTGCACCCGCCTTGCGTGCCTTGCCCGCACGGGCCGGCGGCTCACACAATCCGCATACGAAGCGGTCTTCCAGCTCATAAGGATGGTTGATGAACTGGCCCTTGCAGCGCCGACACTGCATGGCCGTCACCAGGCCGCTGTCGATGAAGCGCACCAGCCGCCAGGCGCGGGTGAGGCTGAGCATGGGCTCCACCCCATAGCTCTTCACTTCAGCGGTATACAGCTCATACGCCTTGACGATCGCGTCCGAGTCATCGATGGGCGCGCTTTTCATCAGGTACGTGTGAATGTTGTAGAACAGGGATGCGTGGATGTTGGGCTGCCACGTCATGAACCAGTCCGTCGAGAACGGCAGCTGCCCCTTGGAAGGCGACTTGCCCGCCACCTCCTTGTACAGCTTCAGAAGCCGCTCATAAGGCAGGTTCGTTTCCGACTGCAGCATCTGCAGCCGTGCGCCCAGCTCGATCATCCGGATCGCCTTGACGATCTGGCGACTGTCTTCCAGAAGACTACGCGCGCTCATCGAGCGTCTCCTCGAATCGTCCCGAACGCAGGATGGCAGCGTGCAGTCGCGACGCACTGCGCTCACCGCCCTCCTCCTGAACACCTTCACCGTGGTCAGCCAGCAGCGACCACAGCATGGCGTCATCGAAGCGGAAGCGGCACAGCAGCATGTTGCCCTGGGCAATGCGCATCATCTGCGCTGGCGACAACTGGTCGAGCAGATCGGCCACCTCTTCGGACAACCCCAGGCGGTAAAGCGCCTGGACCCGATCCGTCCGGATCAGCGATTGTGCAAGGATCAGATAGGAAAGGTTTGTCTCTCTGATCTCTGCAAGGATTCGATCTTCGTTCATACCTGCTCTTTCCTGAATGTCGGCGTTTCAGAAGTGGCTGGGTGGCTGCGCACCCGGCATGGAGCAGACTATGAACCCGAGCCCTGGCCATCGCCCACCGCAGGCCGACCGGCGGAACGAGCGGCTCCCGGCCTGTTCGGGCCGCATCCGGAAGGACGGGAATGCCACCAAGTGCACTCATCGGGCGCGGCTGTCCGTTGACCCCGGCTGCCTGATGCGGGCCCGCCACAGCCCGGGACGATCGGCACGAGTCGTCGCATGAATGGCTGCCCGGCCATCCACGAAGCAAGAGTGTCCGGCAAGCAACAGGGCGTTGCAGCCTGCCGACAGCCACAGAAAGAAGGAGACACGGTCATTCTGACCAGCCCTCGCCCTACCCGAAGCGCCGAAAAGCGGGACTTCATGCCGGACACAACACCCGAAGCGACACACGCGAGCACACGGACCGGCGTGCAAAAACGCACACGGCTCTCCCGGCTGCGGATCGACGGTTACCTTCGAGGCTCGAACGGCCTGTTTCGGTCTTAAAGCAACACTTTTCGGAGTCGATATTCATGGCAACGGGAACGTTTCCCGCCGTCCGAACCGAATGCGGGAAAAGGACAAACCCTCTCCTCACCTCATGGAGTCTGAATCATGGCCGTCATCAACACCAACATCATGTCGCTCAACGCTCAGCGCAACCTGAGCGCCACCCAAAGCGCCCTGGCCACCTCGGTCCAGCGCCTGTCCACCGGTCTGCGTGTCAACAGCGCCAAGGATGACGCCGCCGGCCTGGCCATCGCCGAGCGCATGAACACCCAGGTGCGCGGCATGAACGTCGCCATCCGCAACGCCAACGACGCCATCTCCCTTGCACAGACCGCCGAAGGCGCCCTGTCCAAGATCAACGACATGGGGCAGCGCATGCGTGAGCTGGCCGTTCAGTCGGCCAACGCCACCAACAGTGAATCCGACCGTGCCAACCTGGACGCCGAGTTCCAGGCCCTGTCGGCAGAAATCAAGCGCAACCTGGATGGTACGTCCTTCAACGGCACCAAGCTGTTTGCCGCCCTCGCCACGCTGACGTTCCAGGTTGGCGCCAACAACACCGCCACCGACCAGATCGCTGTGATCACTGCCGAGCTGACCAAGGACGCCAAGCTGACCGCTGTCCTGGGCGGTACTGGCGGTGCCGCCCCTGCTGACATCAAGGACGCTGCCAAGTCGAGGGAGGCCCTGGGCAAGCTGGATGACATGCTGGCTCTGGTCAACTCCAAGCGCGCCGAGTTCGGTGCCACGCAGAACCGCTTCGAGGCTGTCATCCAGACCCTGCAGGTCAGCGCCGAGAACCAGACTGCTGCCCGCAGCCGGATCATGGACGCCGACTTCGCTTCCGAAACGGCTGCCCTGACCCGTGCGCAGGTCCTGCAGCAAGCCGGCACCTCGATGCTGTCGCAGGCCAACTCCCTGCCCAACAACGTGCTGTCGCTGCTGCGCTGATCGACAAGGTACCCAGGCGGCTTCGGCCGCCTGCCCTTCCCCGGCCGGGAAGCCCTCATCGGGCTTTCCGGCCGGCGGCGTTTTAGCCCAGGTTTTACCCAGCTTTTCCAAAAGCCGCTCCGACCGACGGGCATGGCCCCTGCCCCGCCGGTCGGCATGGGGCTTATGAAGGCTGTTCCGGCGCCGATATGATGAGCATCGAAAACCGTCAATGACCCACAGGAGGTCCCTATGGCTGGAAAGATCACGGCAATGGGCGGCTCCCTCGATGTCAACAGCATCGTTTCGCAGCTGATGAACGTCGAGCGTGCGCCGCTGGCCAAGCTGCAGAAGGAACAGGCCGGCATCAACACCAAGCTCTCGGCCTGGGGCACGGTGAAGTCTGCGCTTTCCGAGCTGCAGACGGCCGCAGAGAAACTGATCAAGCAGGACACCTGGAACGCCACAACGGCCAGCAGCAGCAACGAGGACCAGGTTCAGGCAACGGGCGGCAACAGCAAGGGTGGCGCCACTGGCAACCATTCGCTGGTGGTGAAGCAGCTGGCGCAGAGCCAGACAGTGGCAACCCGCAGCTTTGCCAACGCCGATGCCGTGGTGGGCGGTGGCACGCTGCGCATCCAGATGGGCACCGTGAACGAGGACGGTACGAGCTTCACCGCTGACGGCAAGCGCAAGGCGCTGGAGATCACGATTCCCGAGAACGCGACCGTCAAGGACATCCGCGACATCATCAACCGCAGCAACAGCGGCGTGAGCGCCAACCTGATCAACGACGGCAACGGCGTTCGCCTGATGCTGACCGGTTCAAGCGGCGCAAAGAACGCATTCGAAATCTCGGCCTCCGGCAATGGGCTGGATGCCCTGAACGTCTCGGCCACTGCCCAGGCGGGCGCCAACGGCAGCCAGCGCACCCAGGTGGCGCGCGATGCGAAGATGCAGCTCAATGGTCTGGACGTGAGCTCGGCATCGAACAAGGTCACCGACATGATCGAGGGCGTGACCTTCAATCTGAAGAAGGCCGACAACGCACCCGTGAACATCTCGGTCGAGACCAACAAGGAAAGCCTGAAGGAAGACGTCGAGAATTTCATGAAGGCCTACAACAAGGTCAACAGTCTGATTGCCGAGCAGGCGAAGTATGACCCTGCCACCAAGAAGGCCGGTACCTTGCAAGGCAATGCCACGCTGGTCCGGATCCAGCAGCAGGTGCGCAGCCTGGTACGCGCCCAGGATGACGGCAGCGGCCTGGCCAGCGCCGGCTTCGAGCTGGATCGCAACGGTGCGCTCAGCATCAAGGAAGCCAAGCTGAAGGACCTGCTGAACAACCCCGAGAAGATGCGTACCGTATTTGCCGGCGCACAGAAGGCCTCCGGTGCAGCTTCCGCCGGAGGTGCAGGTGCCACGGGTGCTGCTGGTGCAGCGGCTGCACCGGGCGCGGGCACGAGCACCATGAGCGCTGCCACGGCCGCCCTGCTCTCGGGCTCTGCCGGCAGTCGATCCGGCGTGGCCGGGATGCTCAGCGCCCGTCTGAAGGAGATCCTGGATGACGATGGCAGCCTGAGCGGCACCACCAAGGCTCTGCGTCGAAGCCTGGACGCCAGCACGTCGCGCGCCGACCGCCTCAACGCACAGCTGGAACGTACCGAAGAGCGTTTGCTGAAGCAGTACGCAGCGCTGGACAAGAACATCAGCAACATCACGAACTCGTTCTCGTCGATCGCATCGCTGCTGCGCTGATCATGCGCATCACACGCGGCCGACGCATCGGCCGCGTCGCGGAAATGCCCCTGTTCCAGGGCGTCATCACCGGCACCATGCCCGTACGGGAAGGTGTTGATGACGACGCCCTTGCCAGGGGCATTCGTGTTTGCGGCACTTTCAGGTGACAGGCGGGAATAGCGGCACCAAAGCCATCCACTTCGGCCGGCATCTAAAGTCCGGCGTCCATGCGTCGATAAGAAGGGGTAGACACCGCCGGACCTGACGACCGGCTGTCGCCGACGGATGGCAGCATGATGCCCTCACGTCGCGTGACGCCTCGTCGACGCCTTGACCGGCTTCTGCCCTCTTCCCAGGAAAGCCCATGTTTGCTCGCATGCACCGACCGTCTGCCGCTGCCTACCACGCCGTGGAAATCGAGAGCGCCGTACATCACACCGACCCGCACCGTCTGGTGGAGATGCTGTTCGACGGCGCCGTGACCGCCGTGATGAAGGCAGGCATGGCACTGAAGAATGGCAACTTCGCAGTCAAGGGAGAATCCACCTCGAAGGCCATCCGGATCATCGACGAAGGCCTGAAAGCCTCACTGGACCCTTCGGTGGGCAGCATTTCCACCAATCTGGGCATGCTGTACGACTACATGACGCGGACGCTGCTGCAGGCCAACCTGCACAACGAGCTGGAGAAGTACGAGGAAGTGGAGCGCCTGCTGAGGGATCTGCGTGATGCCTGGCAGGCGATCCGCCCGCGGGTGGTGAAATCGCCGCTTTACGCCTGAGCGGGTGACGACATGACGACCGACATCGCATCCGACATTGTGCTGCCCCCCCAGTACGGGCAGGCCCTGCAGCTCGCCGAGGCCATGCTGGGTGCAGCACGGGATGGCGACTGGGACGAGGTCCGGCGGCTTCGCGGCTCGTTGCCCCGGATGGCCCGGGACCTGGAAATCGCCTGGCAGGAACTGCGGTCCGTGTATCCGGACGCCTGTGCCCTGCTGGAGGGGAAGCGGGCGAGAATGATCCGCGAAATCCTGCGCGTGGATGAACAGATCCGCCAGCTGGGCACCCCCGCCTACCGTCGCATGCTGCCCTGGCTGGCTACCCGCCCGATGGTGCGTCCCGCCTCCCCCGAACCCTGCGTGTCCCGAGTGTGATCATGAATACGCCGAACCAACAACCAGGTACCCACCACGGTCTCGTGCCGGGTTTCCTGCCCATGTCCCCGCAGGACGGTCTGGACCAGTTCCGGGTGTCCGGCACCATGGCGGTACGTTCGCTGCTGCGCGAGCTGCAGGGCGCCCGCGAGCATGTGGTGCTCTATGCCCACGCCGATGACGAGCTGCACCTGGTCACGCGCATCGAGGGGCTGGAGGCCAACGACTTCCGGCTGGGCTTCCCGGGTGATGAAGAGTCTCTGGAAGCACTGCTGGAAGCCCGCAGCCTGACGCTGGTGGGTCTGACCAACGCCGTGAAGATCCAGCTGGACATTCCGGCCGTGTCGCTGCGCGAGGACGAGGGACGACGGCAGCTGATTGCCGCCATCCCCTCCCATGGGTGGCGCATCCAGCGCCGCGAGGCCTTCCGCGTGGAGCCACCTGCTGCCGACGGTGCCGAAGTGGCCGTACGGGTAGTAGGACACCGTGAGGCGCGCGGTCGGCTGCATGACATCTCGGCGGGTGGACTGTGCTTCCAGTGGCCAGCCGGCCACGACCTGCCTCAGGTGGGGCAGCCTCTGCTGCATTGCCGTATCGAACGCTTCCGCGCCTCTCCCCTGCCCTGTGACCTGAAGGTGATCCGCATTGCCCCTTCCGAACGGGGTGACGGCATGCTGGTGAGCTGCCGGTTCCAGTCACTGCCCGAAAGCGTGGGCCGTCAGGTCCAGGTGTACGTGATGGATGTGGAGCGCCGGATGCGCAGTGCACAGCTGGATGCCTGAAGCAGCTCAGCCTGATGGATTCGAAAGGCCCCGGGAGGCATCGCCTCGCCGGGGCCTTGTCGTTTCATCAGACCTGCATGCCCATGATGTCCGAGTAGGCCTGCACCAGGCGGTTGCGTACCGTCACGGCAGACTGAAAGCCAATCTGTGCCTTCTGCATGGCCAGCATTGTGCTCTCCAGTGTTGCACCGGCGTCACCCACCTCGAAGGCGCGCTGCTGCTTGTCTGCAACGTTCTGGGCACTGCTGACGCTACGCAGCGCATCCATCAGCAGGTTGCCGAACGAGCCGCTGGCAGCGCCCTCCACCTGGCCGGCCATCATGCCGGCGCCCAGCCTTTCCATGCCTCCCGGACGGGCGGCAGCCGCAGCAGCATCGGCGGCGGCTTTCAGGGCAGAACCGGGAAATTCCACTTGCATATCCCTTCTCCATCAGTCGGCAAACCATTTGCCGGTTGCTGTCATCGTACCCGCGTGCCCCCGGCGTCTTCGGCGAAATAGCAGGTATCCAGCCCGGTATTTGGCGAATTTCCATGGCGTGCGCTGCCGAATAATGTGCCGCATGAGCACATCCAATCCTGCCATGGCTACCAACACTCTGCCTGCATCCGTCAGCCCCTTCGCCCAGATGCCTGCCGCCACCAAGATCAAGGCCGGTGCGGGTGTGATCGCCCTGGGTGCCGTTGCCGTCTCGGCATGGCTCTGGTCCCAGCAGCCGGACTGGAAGGTGCTCTACAACAACCTGCCCGACCGGGAAGGTGGCGCAGTCATCGCCCAGCTGGTGCAGATGAACGTGCCCTACAAGTACACCGAAGGGGGCGGTGCCATCATGGTGCCCGCCAACATGGTCAACGACGCCCGGCTTCGTCTGGCTGCCCAGGGTCTGCCCGCCAGCGACACCACCGGCTATGAGCTACTCGAAAAACAGCGCTTCGGCACGACGCAGTTCCAGGAGCGCCTGAACTTCCAGCGGGGTCTGGAAGGCGAACTGGCCCGCTCGATCCAGTCGCTGGCTGCCGTGAAGCAGGCACGCGTCCATCTGGCCATGCCGGTCCAGAGCGGCTTCCTGCGCGAACAGCAGAAGCCTTCGGCCTCGGTGATGCTGACGCTCTACCCCGGCCGCACGCTGGAGCGTGGACAGGTGCAGGGCATTCTGGCGCTGGTGGCCTCATCGGTGCCCGACATGAGCCCGAAACAGGTGTCGGTCGTGGACCAGTACGGAAAGCTGCTGTCGGACCTGGACGGCGACGGCAGCGAGATGAACACGGCGCAGATCAATTACCGCAACCGGATCGAAAGCACGCTGGCCCGCCGCATCGACGACCTTCTGGCACCGATCGTGGGTGACGGCAACATCCGGGCCCAGGTGGCCGCCGACATCGACTTCACGCAGAGCGAGGCCACGGCCGAGACCTACGCACCGAACCAGAACCCGGGCGCCGCCGCCATGCGCAGCCAGCAGACGATGGCCAGCCGTGACGGATCCGGCGCAAGCGATGCCGCCGGCGGCGTGCCGGGCGCCCTGTCCAACCAGCCGCCTGCCACCGTGTCGGCCCCCATCAACGGGGCAGCACAAGCTACGCGAGCAGCCGGAAGCGCATCGTCTGCCGATGGCGGCGCCGGCGTTTCCACCCGGCAGGAATCGGTCACCAACTACGAGGTGGACCGCACGGTGAAGGTGACTCGCAACCAGACAGGCACCATCCGTCGCCTGTCGGTGGCCGTGCTGGTGAACCAGAAGCAGACTACGGGCGACGACGGCAAGGAGGTCTCCACCCCGCTGACCCCGATGGAGATGCAGAGCATCGAGGCATTGGTGAAGCAGGCGGTGGGCTTCTCGGCCGAGCGTGGCGATTCGGTGCAGGTGGTCAACGCCGCCTTCACCAAGCGTCCTGAGGTGGTCGACCCCGAAGTGCCGCTCTGGAAGGACCCCGAGACCGTTTCGCTTGCCAAGGATCTGGGCAAGCAGTTCGGCTTCGTGCTGCTGGCGCTCATCATCCTGATGATGTTCATCCGCCCTGCCCTGCAGGCGATGAAGAAGCCCGCACCGGCCGCCGGCAACAACCTGGACGCAAAAGTCGACGAGCAGCTGGAACTGCCCAGCCCCGAAGGGAGCACCAAGGGCGGCGTCCAGCGTCTTGAAGTCAATCCCGAGCAAGGGATGGGCATGACGATTGCGCAACACAACGCCCTTCAACTGGCCCGCACCGACCCGACGGCAGTCGCCACCGTGGTCCGCAACTGGGTCAATGGCACCAACCCGGACAATCCAGCATGAGTGGTTTCGATGAAGCCGGCACCCGTGATGCCGCCGTGCTGCTGCTCGCCCTGGGCGAGGAAACGGCAGCCGAAGTCTTCAAGCACCTGACACCGAAGGAGGTACAGGGACTGGGCGAAGTGATGGCCCGGACCCAGTACACGACCAAGGACCATATCGAGCAGGTTCTGGAACGTTTTCATCAGCAGGCCTCGAAGCAGAGCACGCTGGTGCATGATCCCAACGCCTACGTGCGCGGCGTGCTGAAACGTGCGCTGGGCGACGACAAGGCCGGCATGCTGATAGACCGCATCGTGCAGGGCAGCGACATCTCGGGCATCGAGAGCCTGCGCTGGATGGATGCGGCCTCGGTGGCCGAGCTGATCCGCCATGAGCACCCGCAGATCATCGCCTCCATCCTGGTGCACCTGGAGCGTGACCACGCTTCCAGCATCCTGCAGCAGCTGTCGGCCGAGACCCGTTCGGACGTGATGCTGCGCATTGCCACGCTGGACAGCATCCAGCCCAGCGCGCTGAAGGAACTCAACGAGGTGCTGTCGCGTGTGCTGACCGGTGGCGACAAGGTCAAGCGCCCTCGCCTGGGCGGCAGCAAGGCAGCCGCCGAGATCCTGAACTTCCTGGGCGGTGGCGAAGAGGCCTCGCTGCTGGAGACGCTGCGCGCGGAGAACGCCGAGCTGGCGCAGGAGATTGAGGATCTGATGTTCACCTTCGACGACCTGCTGAGTCTGGACGACCGTGCCGTGCAGACGGTGCTGCGCGAGGTGCAGAACGATCAGCTGATCATCGCGCTGAAGGGTGCCGAGCCCGCGCTGCGCGAGAAGATCTTCAAGAACATGAGCTCGCGCGCGGCCGAGTCGCTGAAGGAAGACCTGGAGTCGCGCGGTCCGGTGCGACTGTCCGAGGTGGAAGCCCAGCAGAAGGAGATCCTGAAGACCGTGAAGCGCCTGGCCGACGAAGGCACCATCGTGGTGAGCAGCGGAGGCGCCGATGCGCTGGTCTGATTCCCTGACCCCTGCCTCGCCCCGCCCTGCCCGCATCAGCCGGCAGGATGCCTGGCAGCCAATGGCGGTCATGTCCTTCGACGACCCCGCCACGCACAAGAGCCCGGCGCAACGGGCCGAAGAAGCCGCACGCCAGGCCGAACAGGAACTGACGCGCCAGCTGGAGGCCTCGTGGCAGAGCGGCCACCAGGCCGGCCTGGCCGAAGCCACCGAGCGGCAGCGCCAGGAAGAGGCGCAGCACGGCATGACGGTTCGCGCCCGTGCCGGTTCGCTGCTGGCCGATTTTTCATCCGGGCTGGATGCGCTGAAGGAAGGGCTGGCCCACGAGGTGATGACCCTGGCCATGCAGCTGGCCGAACGCATCGCCTGCGAACAGATCCGGATCTCGAAGGACGCCCTGGCTCCGGTACTGGCCGAATCGATGAAGCATATCAGCGAACGGTACCGCCACCTGGAAGCAAGCGTGCATCCGGACGATGTGGAGACTGCACAACAGTGGTTTGCCGCCAATCACCCGGAAATCGCCGTCAAGGTGCTGGCATCTGGCAAGGTGGCGCGCGGCGGCTGCACACTGGCCGCAGGCAGTACCCGGGTGGACAGTCAGCTGGAAACCCGCGTGGCCCGGGCCTTTGCCGCCCTGGGCCTGGATGATGAACGAAACGGTGCGCGCCGGGAAAACGCCCGTGCCGATGACGCATCCTCTGCCCGACCGACGGAACCGTCCCCCATGGACGGAACCGCTTCCGAATCCCTTGTGGCCGATGCCGTGGACACTCATGTCGAGGAAGCTGCCCTGCCCGCGCAGGATGCTGCCCCGATCGTGTCCGCGACCGGCTGAACCTTTCTGTCATGCGCCTTGCCGACCAGCTTTCTGCCTTCCTGGGCAATTGCCAGCAACTGGCTGCCCATGTGGACCCGGTGGCCACCGAAGGCCGCCTGGTGAAGGTATCGGGCATGCTGGTCGAAGCCGCCGGCATTGCACTGCCTGTGGGCGCGCTGTGCCTGCTGAAGCAGCCTGACGGCCATGCCGTCGAGGCCGAGGTGGTGGGCTTCGGTCATGGCCACGTCTTCCTGATGCCTTCGGGCGACACGAGCGGGCTTTCTCCCGAGACACGCGTCTGCCCGCTGGAGCCGGCCGTGGTCACCCCCACCCTGGCCCGTGCCAGCCATCCGTGGCGGCGCCAGTCCGACCGGATGCGTCATCTGCCGATCGGACATGGCCTTCTGGGCCGCGTGGTGGACGCCGATGGCCGGCCAATGGACCGTTTCGGCCCGCTGCGCAATGTGGAAAGCCGCCCCATTCACGGCCGAGCCATCAACGCGATGGACCGCGAGCCGATCCGTGAGGCCCTGGATACCGGGGTACGAGCGATCAACGGCCTTCTGACCATCGGTCGTGGCCAGCGCATCGGCCTGTTTGCCGGCGCCGGCCTGGGCAAGAGCGTGCTGCTGGGCATGATGGCCCGCTACACCGATGCCGACGTGATCGTGGTGGGGCTGGTGGGCGAGCGTGGCCGCGAGATCAAGGAATTCCTGGAAGACATCCTGGGCGAGGAGGATCGCCATCGTGCCGTGATCGTGGCCGCCCCTTCCGATCTGCCGCCGATTGCACGGATGCAGGGGGCGCACTACGCCACCGCCATTGCCGAGTACTTCCGCGACCAGGACATGAACGTTTTGCTGCTGATGGATTCGCTGACCCGCTACGCCATGGCGGCGCGGGAAATTGCGCTGTCCATCGGCGAATCCCCGGCCACCAAGGGCTATCCGCCCTCGGTGTTCGCCCGCCTGCCGGCACTGCTGGAACGCACCGGCATGGGCGCACGCGGCCAGGGCTCGATCACCGCCTTCTACACCGTGCTGGCTGAAGGCGACGATCAGAACGACCCGGTAGCCGATTCGAGCCGTTCCTTCCTGGACGGACACATCGTACTTTCCCGGGAGCTGGCCGATGCCGGCCATTACCCGGCCATCGACATCGAGAAATCGATTTCGCGGGTGATGTCGGCCGTGACCCCTGCCGAGCAGCAGCAGCTGGCCCGGCAACTGAAATCCCTGTGGTCGGCCTACCGGCGCAGCCGCGAGCTGATCACCATTGGCGCCTATACCGAGGGCAGTGACGCACGAATCGACAGGGCCATCGAGCTGATGCCCATGATCGAGGCGTTCCTGTGCCAGGAGGTGCACGATCCGAGCAGCCTGCAGGCATCCGTGAACGCGATGCGCGATCTGCTGGCCTCTTCCCCGAACAGAACAACTGAAACCGAATCTGCATGAAACCCGCCCTGGAACTGGCCGTCGAGAACTATCAGCGCCTGCGTGACGAAGCCGCAGCCGCCATGGCACACGCACAGAAGGAACTGTCGTCGCTGCGCAATACGCTGGCCACACTGGAAAGCTATCGCAGCACGCTGCAGGACCGTCGCCGCGAGACGGACGGCAAGAGTCATTCCGCCACGTCGCTGCAACTGGACACGCACCTGGCTGGCCGCATCGACAGTGCCGTCAAGCAGCAGGAACGCTTCATCGAGCAGGCCGTACGGCGTGCCGAACTGAAGCGCCTTGCACTTCTGGATTGCCAGAAGCGCCTGAAGGCCGTGGAAACCATCCTGAAGCAGCGCGCCGAGCAACAGGCTGCTGCCGCATCGCGCCGTGAACGTCTGGAAGCCGACGAACAGGCCGCCATCCGTTATCTGAACCAGTCCAGCCTTCCGGACATCAGCACGACCCGGATTCCGGTTCCGCTGGATCAGGAAGAGCTCTACATCGCATGAAGACCGAATCCTCTCTGGGCACCCGCTCGCCGGTTTCCTCCGGAAAATCGGTGCTGGAACAACTGAGCGCATCCAGGACACCTGCCAAGGCGGGCCGGGATGCCGCATCGTCACTGTCCTTCCGGACGCTGATGGCCGACATCCGGCCTGGCGGCTTCGAGGAGATGACGCAGCGCATGGCCGAACGACGTGCCGAGCAGCAGCGCCTGGAGAAGGAACGCCAGCGCGAGCGGCCGCGTGCCGAGGATCTGCACGGCAGCGCCCAGGTCATGCAGCGCCCTTCTGCCGAGCCCCAGCGTTCCCACCAGACCGACGAGATGCGCCAGGCCGAGCGCGTGACCAAGGCTTCGCGCCAGGCGGAGCGTGCCACGACGACCCGCAGCCGTGATGCGGACAACGCATCGGCACGCGGCGCATCGACCCCTGAGGCACGTCCGGCATCTGCCCGTGCAGAAGAACCCCGTCCTGCCGACCCTTCGGCCACACAGGCAGCCACCCGGACGGCAGCTTCGGAATCCGGGTCGACCAGCGCCCCGGGTGATAAGGTGGATGCCGACAGCACGGCTGCCACAGCCACGGCCAACCAGACGACTGCCGCATCCGCTGCTGCAGCAGCGGGCTCTGCTTCTGCACAGGCGGCGAAAGCCGTTGACCGCCAGGCATCCTCGGGCAGCAGCAAGCCGGCAGAGCTGGCCACCGCTGATGTACCAGCAAAATCATCGAGCCCATTGTCCTCGGAAGATTCACTGGCTGATCAGGTACGCCAGGGTGCCCAGGTGCAAGTGGAAGCCTCACCGGTCAGCGAGACCGAACTGCAGCAGCTGGCTCGTCAGATGGGACTGGATGAGCCCGGCCCCCAGGACGTGCACGCACCGACCGAGGCACAAGGCACGTCTACCGACGCAGCCGCGGTCGCGGTCGCGAAGGAGATCACGGCCGATACCAACGAGAACCTGTCTTCAGGCGGCGAAGGAACGGCCACAGTGCACCCCACCATGGCCATGTCTCCCTCGCGGCGTGCACAGGCAGCATCGGCCAGTGCGACTCAGCCCGCACAGGATGGACGCGTGGCGGCCGCAGGACGCCCGAGCACTTCGCCTGCCCTGCCCCAGACCAGCCCGGCATCCGATGCTGCGGCGGCTTCTCGTCCGGCCACCACGGACACAAGTCCCACGCCGCTGCCGACGGCGGCTGTGGCGACGGGACGAGCAGAAGGTGGTTCGTTCAGCCTGGGCATGGCAATGCCCACGTCGGGCGCCCATTCTCCGGTTCGCACGGACGGCAGCCCGCTGCTTTCCAGCCGCATCGAGAGTCCGATACACAGTGCCGAGTTCAAGGAACAGTTCGCCCGCCAGGTGGCCGGCGTGGTCGTGCAGGGACAGGACCGCGCCGAGATCCGTCTGACGCCGGCCGAGCTGGGACCGATCCGGATCCGGGTGTCGCTGAATGCAGATGATGCGGCGCTGGACATCTCTGCTGCGCACGCTGCCACACGCGCCGCCATCGAGTCGTCGATGTCGACGCTGAAGCAGATGCTGGCCGATCACGGCCTGCGTCTGTCCGACTACCGGATGGATCAGGGCAACAATGCGGCCTTCCTGTCGCAGCAGCGCCAGTCCGGCCAGGAGAACGGGGCAGGAATGCAACAGTCCGGCACCGCCTTCGGTCAGAACGGGGGCCAATCCGGCGGCCAGCAGACCGATGGCGGCTCCGACACGGGGCGGGCCGGCCGCACGATGGGCAGTCGCCCAACGGCAGTTTCCGACAGCACCAGTGGTGGTGCCCGTGTGGGCAATACCCCATCGAACGGCCGTCTCGACCTGTTTGCGTGAAGCACCTGGGCCGACACACGACGGCGGTGATCCCGCCGTCGGTCGGCCCATGAGTACAAAGGGGGTTCAACGCCCCTTCTTGGCCGATCGGAACGCCCCGCAGACATGGAGAATATCGGCATCTCTCCTGAATCAACTGGATTTATCTCATGTCAGGCAATACGAGCGAGAAAGCCGAAGAAGGCAAGAAGAAAGGTGGCAAGGGCCTGTTGATCGGCATCCTGGCCGTGGTGCTGGCGGGCGGTGGCGGTGCGGGATGGTTCTTCCTGAAGCCCCCGCATGATCCCGATGCCGAGAAGCTGGCGCTGTACAAGCCCTCGCCCGAGCCGGTGTTCGTGACGCTGGAGCCCTTCACGGTGAACCTGGCCGATGAAGGCGGTGACCGCATGGCTCAGGTGGCCGTGGTCCTGCAGATGCAGAACGCCTACGCCGAGAGTGAACTGAAGAAGGTGATGCCGGTAGTGCGCAGCAAGCTCCTGAAGCTGCTGTCGTCGCAGAAGTCCGATCAGCTGCTGACCGAGAAGGGCAAGGAAGCCGTGGCTGAGGCCATCAAGCAGCGCACCATCGAGGCCATTCATTGGGACAAGTCCTCTGCTCCTGCCCAGGGTGCAGAACACAAGGATGCTGCTGCGGCGGCACCGGCAGGCAAGCCGCTGATCGTGGTTCCTGACTCGGTGGTTGCCGTGCATTTCAACCAGATGCTGGTGCAGTGACATGAGCGAGCAGTACCTGTCGCAGGACGAGATCGACGCGCTGCTGGATGCGCCCGAAGGCAGCGCCACGGATGCGCCTGCCGACGCAGCGCCCGGGACGGAGGCCGTCGGCGACAGCGGGGCGGACACGGCCGCGACCAAGGTGGCAGCCGACGATCGTTCTGCCCCTCAGCCCTACGACCTGGCCCGCCAGGAGCGGATCATCCGGGGCCGGATGCCGGCACTGGAACTGATCCACGAGCGCTTTGCGCGCAGTCTGGGGCTGGCGATGTTCGCCTTCATGCAGCGCAACCCGGAGATCACCCACTCTGATCCGGTCGTGGGACGCTACAGCGACTTTCTGGGCACGATCCAGCTGCCGGCCAGCATCAACATCATGCAGACCCGGCCGCTGACGGGCTCTGCCCTGCTGGTGCTGGACGGACAGCTGGTGAGCACGATCGTGGACCTGATGTTCGGGGGCACGGGGCGCCCGATGCGCAAGAGCGAGGGGCGCGAGTTCTCGATGACAGAAAAGCGCCTGATTCAGAAGCTGATCGATCTGAGCAGCAGCGAGTACAGCCGCGCCTGGGAAAGCATCCACCCGATGGAGCTGGTGTTCACGCGGTCTGAAAGCCAGCCGCAGTTTGCCAACATTGCCATTCCGGCCGAGATGGTGGTGAGCACCACGTTCACGCTGGATTTCAATGGTCAGTCGGGCACGATCCAGGTCTGCATTCCCTATACCGTTCTGGAGCCGATTCGCGACACGCTGTCATCGTCGCTGAACACGAACAGTGGCGAGGAAAAGCGCAGCTGGCTGGGCCAGATGTCGAAGGAGATCAAGCCTGCCGGGGTGGAGCTGGTTGCCGAGCTGACGACGGCGACACTGACGCTGGGCGAGCTGATGAAGCTGCAAACCGGCGACGTGATCGAGATCGAGACCGGCCCGGGTGCCATGCTGAAGATTGGCCAGGTTCCGATTTTCAATGGTCGTTATGGCGAGCACAACGGCCGTTATGCGGTGCGCATCGACACCGTGAATTCCTATACCGATTCCCACCAGGATTGATTCATGTCTGAACAGAATACCGTGAGCCCGGAAAGCGGGGAGATCGTGCAATCAGCCGGCGCCCCGGCGTCCTCTGCTGTCGATCCGTCCGTCACGGGGGCCCTGCCTGGCGTGATGGCAAGGCTGGGCCAGGGGGCCGAGGGCGGTGCCGACATCGAGCGCATTCTGGACATTCCGGTCCAGCTGTCGGTGGAGATCGGACGCACCCGCACGACCATCAACAATGTGCTTCAGCTGGCACCGGGTTCGGTGGTTGAACTGGATGCCCAGGCCGGTGCACCGATGGATGTGCTGATCAACGGCTATCTGATTGCGCAGGGCGAGGTGGTGGTGGTCAATGACCGCTTCGGCATCCGTCTGACGGACATCGTGACGCCTGCCGAGCGCATGCGTCGTCTGAACCGCGGCTGACGGATGTCGTCGATGTCTGCCGCACTCACCTCCTTCGGCGTGCTGCTGCTGGTGGTGTTGTCCATTCCGCTGGTGCTGTGGCTGGTGAAACGCCTGTCTCAGCTGCCGGCCGGCCGTGCCAACGGTCTGATGTCGATTGCCGCCACGCTGTCGGTGGGTCCTCGCGAACAGATTGCGGTGGTGAAGGTGGGCGAACGGGCCATGCTGGTGGGCATCACCAGCCAGTCCATTCAGCTGCTGACCGAGCTGGATGCCAGGGACCTGCCCGCACCGTCCGACCTGCCCCAGGCGGCAAGTCAGGGATTCGGCTCGCTGCTGGCGGGCCTGCAGAAGAAGAATACCCCATGAAGCCACGAATGCTGTGGGGCGCGCTGCTGGCTGGCGCGCCGCTGGACGTATGGGCCCAGACCACACTGAGCTTGCAGAGCGCGGCGGCCGCCGATGGCGGCACCACCTGGTCAGTTCCGGTCCAGACGCTGCTGTTCTTCTCGGCACTGTCGTTCATTCCGGCCGTGCTGCTGCTGATGACGAGCTTCACGCGGATCATCATCGTGCTGTCGCTGCTTCGCCAGGCGCTGGGCCTTCAGGCCTCGCCGCCCAATCAGGTTCTGGTGGGCATCTCGCTGTTCCTGACTGCGTTCATCATGTCGCCGACACTGGACCGCATCTACACGGAAGCCTATCAGCCCCTGGCCGAGAAGCGAATTGACTTCGAGACAGCCCTGCAGAAGGGCAGCGTGCCGCTGCGGGACTTCATGCTGAAGCAGACGCGTGCCTCGGACCTGGAGCTTTTCGCCCGTCTGGCGCGCGTGAAGGCCCCGGACGACAAGCCGCTGTCGGCGCAGGACATGCCTTTCAAGGCCATCGTGCCGGCCTTCGTGATCAGCGAGCTGAAGACGGCCTTCCAGATCGGCTTCATGATCTTCATTCCGTTCATCCTGATCGACCTGATCTGCGCCAGCGTGCTGATGTCGCTGGGCATGATGATGGTGTCGCCCGTGCTGGTGGCCCTGCCCTTCAAGCTGGTGCTGTTCGTGCTGGCTGACGGCTGGAACCTGCTGGTGGGCTCCCTGGTTGCGAGCTTTGCGACATGACCCCCGAGACCGTACTGACCATTGGCCGCCAGGCCCTGGAAACGCTGATGACGACGGCGTCGCCGATCCTGCTGGTGATTCTGGTGACGGGTCTGCTGATCAGCATCCTGCAGGCACTCACGCAGATCAACGAGGCCACGCTGTCCTTCGTTCCCAAGCTGGTGCTGTCGTCGCTGGTGCTGGTGCTGGCTGGCCCCTGGATGCTGTCCAATCTCACCGACTTCATCTCGCGGATGATCCTGTCGATTCCGGCGGTGATCAACGGGCAGCCCGGGTTCTAGGACCATGCTCGCACACAACGCCTGTGGATGTGACTGCCTGGCAGATGGGCATGTGTGCCCCTGCCATCCCTGATCACGGCGTAGCTGCTCTCCCATGATCACCTTTGACGAAGCGCAGATTCTGGGCTGGCTTTCGGCACTGCTGATGCCGCTCTTCCGCCTGCTGGGCCTGTTCAGCTCGGCACCGCTGCTGTCGTCGCGCAACATTCCCGTGCGCTACCGCGTGATGGCTGCGCTGTCACTGGCCGTGCTGGCTGCACCGCTGGTGCATGGCAAGACCCCTTCCTTTGATGATCCGGCCTTCTTCGTGCTGATGGCCAGCGAGGTGATGATCGGGCTGGCCATCGGGCTGGTCTGCCGCATGCTGCTGGCTTCGGTGGAAATGGCTGGCGAGATCATCGGCCTGCAGATGGGCTTCTCGTTTGCGGCCTTCTTCGATCCCAGTACGGGCAGCAACTCCAACGCCATCGGCCGGCTGTTCAACACGATGTCGCTGACGAGCTTTGCCGTGATCAACGGCCCCCTGCTGCTGGTGGCGGCCACGATGAACAGCCTCGAACGGATGCCGGCCAGCATGGGCACGCAGCAGTTCCTGGGGCGGCTGGACATCGGCGTGGTCATCAGCCAGGTGTTCGAGCTGGGGCTGTTGATGGCCCTGCCCTACATGGCGCTCCTGCTGTTCGTGAACATGAGCCTGGGCCTGATCTCGCGCGTGGCGCCTCAGCTGAACGTTTTCGCCATCGGCTTCCCAATCACGATCGGATCCGGCCTGATGCTGCTGACGCTGGGCATGCCGATGCTGTATGCGCCCCTGGCGCAGATGCACCAGGCCATCTTTTCGCTGCTGGGGTTCTGATGCCGTTCAGCGGGGTGCAAGCCCGGGGGTGAAGCGTGCCCTGGCGGGCATGCGCGCGGTGATGCGTTCCCGGTTGAGTGCGAGAGCCTGCTCGGTCGGCTGGTAGTCCCGCCAGAGCGAGGGGGTGTCGGGAAGATCCTGCGGCCAGATGTTCTGCACCCTGAAACCGCGCGCCAGGCATTCTTCATGCAGGGCTGCATAACGTCGCTGCAGGAAGGCCAGCTTGTCGAAGAAGAAGCGGACGTGCCCTTCTCCCAGCTTGTAGTCGGCAGGTTGGCCGACCAGGCTGAAGCGTCCCCGGGCCACGGCATTGGGGATGCGGGTCAGCTCACGGTGTTCGGCCAGGAGGTGTTGATCGCAGAGTTCTGAGGGATCGACCAGATTGATGCGGGTCATGGTGCGTGCAGCCGCTTCAGGCCGTGGCCGGCTGCCGTTGCCCGGATGACGTTTCCTTGTAGGCGCAGACGCGATTGCGGCCCGCCAGCTTGGCTTCGTAGAGGGCGTCGTCGGCACGATGCACGACCTCTTCCAGCGGCATGCCGGGCTCGGCCACGGCCACACCGGCCGAGAAGCTGAGGTTGATTTCGCCTTCATTGTAGACGAGCGTGCGCTCGACCACGACACGCTGAAGACGCTTGAGGATGTCCAGCGCCGTCTCGGCGGAAACGCCCGGCAGCAGCAGCACGAACTCGTCACCGTCATAACGGCTGCAGCGGTCGCTGGGACGCAGCTGTCCACGGATGGCGGCAGCAAAGTAGTGAAGCGCCTCGTCTCCCGCATGGGCCCCCTGGGCATCGTTGAGCGAGCGGAAGTGGTCCAGATCCAGCAGCACCACGGCCAGCGGCTTCTGCTTCAGCGTGCATTCGGCCAGCAGCTCCTGGTAGGCCACCCCCAGCCCCCGGCGATTGAGCATGGCCGTCACCTGGTCGGTCATCTCGAGGCCCCGGGTCTCGTTCAGTTCGTTCGACAACTCGCTGACACTGCGCTCCAGATCGTCTGCACGCCGGCAGGTCTGCTCGAATTCGGTACGGGTCTGGGCCAGGTGCCCCCGCATGGCCACGGTGCGCCCCACGATGTCCCCCAGCACCTGCGCCAGGTCATCGATGTCGGACACGCCCTCAATGCGCTCGACAAAGCCGTCGAGCGACTCGGAATAGGAAGCGCTGGAATCCATCAGCTCGGACAGATTGCCGACCCACTGCGTGAGCAGCTGTTTCAGCTCAGCCAGTGCCGTCCGGCGCATGGTCAGCAGGTTGCCATGCTCCTTCAGGTTGTGCCGCACGTTCTGTCTCACCTGCTCCAGCTCGCCCCGGTCGACACCTTCGGGCTCTGCCCCGATGGCGCGGCGAATGGCCGAGAACTGCTCGATGATCCAGGCTTCTTCCCCGGCCAGGATGGGCACCACGTCGCAGATGGTGTCCAGCAGCGCGGTCAGCGAGACGATGAGACGCTGGCGGCGTTCGGCCAGACGACGGACGCTGGCCAGTTCGCTGTCTTCATAGGATTCGACAATGCCGTCCGGGAAGCGCCGCCCGGGGCGGACCATCGGGATGGTGGCAGGCTCGAACTGCTGCTCGACCTCTTTCCAGGCGATGGCGTAGTTCTCGGGCGTGGGCGACAGGCGCTGCTGCGACAGATGCAGGAGGGTGGCCTTGGCCAGACTGACGTTCCGCCTGCGTTCGCTTTCAGTCTCCAAGATCAGGCTCCCTTCGCTGCTCCGACATGCACCATGCGACACAATGACAACGCCCCGTGCGCGGACGGGGCCTTGGTGAAAAGACGGCAAAAGACGCAGCCGGTCTTTTCTTCAGCCTGTCATTAGAGCCGGGCCGCAGGCAAATGAACAGCCCTGGCGCTACCGGTCAGACGGGCGAAGTGCGCTGCCATCTGCCGGGCTGGCGGAACGGCGCTTCTGAGCGGATGAACGGCAGGCAGCCCCCGGGTAAACCCGGCTTCCACAAGGGGGCGTGTGTTTGCATGAAACAACATGAAACCCCTGCGGAAGCCCTCTGCCCTGCACCGGGCAAGCCGCCATGCAGCCCGCGGCGCGTGCATGGGCGGGACACGGACCTGCCCGCTTCGGTTCAGCGCCCGTCCCGCTGATCCAGCACCTTGGTGAGTCGCTTGACCGAGACCGGCATGGGCGTTCGCAGGCTCTGGGCAAACAGCGAGACACGCAGCTCTTCGAGCATCCAGCGGAAGGATTCGGCCTCACGGTCGAGCTGCATGCCGATATCGCGCTGCCACTGACGCCAGCGTTGCAGCAGCGGCACCATGGAGGCCTGCAGCGCCTTGTCGCGGGCCGGGTCTTCACGCAGCTTGTCCAGCCGCATGACGACGGCCTTCAGGTAGCGTGGATAGTGCTGGAGATGCTCGTAGCCGACCTGATGCAGGAAGCCGGGCGGGAACAGCGCAGCCAGCTGCGCCTCGATGTCGTCGAGCGCGGACCGGTCGGCTCTCAGGCCGGTGAGCTTGCGGCGGATCTGGCCATGTTCGGTGACGATGGACTGAAGCAGGCGGGCCAGCTCCTGGGCGGTGAGCAGCATGCGGGGCCGGCCGTCGGCCAGCGCCTTCTGGAACTGGGCGTCATCCTGGGGCAGGCCATCCTGCAGGAAGCTGCGGATGATGGCGGCCTGGGCCAGCTGCTCGGCCAGCGGCGCCGCCTTGCCACCGCTGCCCGGCAACGCGTTGAAGCCCAGTTCCAGGCTGGCGTTCTTCTTCACGTCGCGCGCCAGCGATTTCAGGGCTTCGTTCATGGAAAGAGCGAAGAGCCGCACCACGCCTTGCCTGTGGTGACGCTCGGCCACGGCCGGGTCGTCGTAGACGGTGATCTCGACGGCATCGCCCTTGTCTAGCAAAGCCGGGAAGCCCACCAGCCGCTCGCCGCCGGTGGTCTGCAGTTCCAGCAGTTCGGGCAGCGTTCCGAAGTCCCAGCGGGTGTGGCGCTGGCCGGCACGCATGACGGTGTCGGTACCAGCCGCCCTGCCGCCCTCGGCACGGCCGGCCGGTGTCCCTTCGGATGCCTTTCCGGGGGATGCCTTGCCTGCCTTCGGGGACGGTGCGGGATCCTTGGCAGCGCGCCCGCGCATCTGCGCGGCAATGCGCGAGAACTCGTTCTGGAAGGCGGACTGGGCCTGCGAGCCGTAGGCGGCCTGCAGCTCGGACAGGTGGCGCGAGACGGCCAGCACCCGGCCGTGCTCGTTGACCAGCCGGAAGTTCATCTGCAGGTGGGCGGGAATGTTCTCCAGCCGGAAATCGGTGGCTGCCAGCCGCCAGCCGCCCTTGACGCGCAGGAATTCCAGAAGCGCATCGATGAGCGGTGTGCCGGACGGGATGACGATGTCGCGGTGGCCAGCTCCGGTTTCCGCCGGCGCGGAATCGGTTTCGCCGGCCGATGCCTTGCCGGTACTCAGGCCGTCGAGGAATTCGGCGGCCGTGCCATCGAGCGGCAGCAGGTGGCGACGCCAGCGCTGCGGCAGCGACTTGAAGAGCAGCGAGACCTTCTGGGCCAGCATGCCGGGCACCAGCCATTCGCAGCGATCGGCATCGACCTGGTTAAGTGCGTGCAGCGGCACGGTGAGCGTGACGCCATCATCGGCCGCACCGGGCTCGAAGTGATAGGACAGCGTGAAGTCGACCCCCCGCATGCGCAGCAGGCGCGGAAAGCGCGCCTCGTCCACACCGTCGGCGTCCTTCTTCAGCAATGCCTCGCGCGAGAGCTTCAGCAGTCCGGCATCGGCCTTGACGGCCTCCCGGTACCACTGCTGCAGGTCGCGCGCATTGCAGATCCCGGCGGGCACCTGGGCGTCGAACCAGGCTACCAGCGATTCCTCGTCGACCAGCAGGTCGGGACGGCGGATCTTGTGCTCCAGCCGCTCGACATCGGCGATGACCTTGCGGTTGTGGCGGATGAAGTCGGCATCGACGGACCATTCGCCGGAGACCAGGCCGTCACGGATCATCAGCCGTCGGGATTCGGCCGGATCGACCTTTTCGTAGGGCACGCGCCGGGCGGTATAGAGCACGAGACCGTATAGCACGCCCCGCTCGTGTGCCATGGCCTTGCCGCTGTTCTTTTCCCAGTGCGGGTTGCTCCACGAACGCTGGATCAGGTCGCCTGCAGCGGATTCGACCCATTCCGGGCGGATGGCGGCGGCGGTGCGCGCCTGCAGGCGGCCAGTATCGACCAGTTCAGCCGCCATCAGCCAGCGGGCGCCCTTGGCATTCTGCGGGGCAGCAGGCTTTCCACCCTCGGCCTTTGGCTGGCGACGGTTGAGGATGGACGACGGATGCAGCACGAATTTCTGCTGGTGCGTGCCCTGCCAGCCCGGCCCTTCGGGCAGGCGGTGGGCGACGTTGCCCAGCAGACCGGTGAGCAGTGCGCGATGGATGACGTCAGGCGCGGCTTCGTCGGTGTTGATCTGCCAATTGAGTCCGCGCACCAGCTCGGTGAGCTGACCGATGACATCGGCCCATTCACGCAGTTTGCGGATGGACAGGAACTCACGCCCGATGCGGTTGGCCAGCGCACGGTGCGATTCGCCGCGCTGCTTGCGGCCAGCCTGCTGCTCCTGCCAGTAGCGCCACAGCCGGATCCAGGACAGGAAGTCGGACTGCGGCACGTTGAAGCGGGCGTGCGCCTGATCGGCTGCCTGCTGGGCCGTGGGTGGGCGTTCGCGCGGGTCCTGCACGGACAGGGCGGCCGTGATGATCAGGACCTCGGCCAGGCAGCCGGTGCGATGGCCGGCCAGCAGCATGCGCGCCAGGCGCGGGTCGACCGGCAGGCGCGCCAGCTGGCGGCCGATGGGGGTGAGCCGCTGGCGATCGTCGATGGCGCCCAGTTCGTTGAGCAGGGCGTAGCCGTCGGCAATGGCCTTGGGCGAGGGACGGTCCAGGAACGGGAAGGCCGAGACTTCGGACAGGCCCAGCGCGTTCATGCGCAGAATGACCGAGGCCAGCGACGAGCGCAGGATCTCGGGGTCGGTGAAGGCGGGGCGGTTCTGGAAGTCGTCTTCGCCGAACAGGCGGATGCAGACACCTTCGGCCACCCGGCCGCAGCGGCCGGCACGCTGGTTGGCGGCGGCGCGCGAGACGGGCTCGATGAGGAGCTGGTCGACCTTGCCGCGGATGCGGTAGCGCAGCATGCGCGCCAGGCCCGAATCGACGACGTAGCGGATGCGCGGGACCGTCAGCGAGGTCTCGGCCACGTTGGTGGCCAGTACGATGCGCGGGGCGTTGCCGGGGTTGAAGACGCGCTGCTGGTCAGCGGCAGGCAGACGGGCATAGAGGGGCACGATCTCGGCGCTGGCCAGCAGCAGGTCGGCGCGACTGCGGCCGCCCTGCCCCCGGCCTGCGCCGCCACGCGCCACGGCACGCTGCAGGTGCTCTGCCGTCTCGCGGATCTCGCGCTCGCCGGGCAGGAACACCAGCACGTCGCCGGGCTTCTCGTTCCACAGCTCGCGCACGGCGGTCTCGACGGCCGACGGCAGGTCGGTCTCGTCGTCCTCGTCTTCGGCCTGCATGTCTTCCGGCGGCCGGTAGCGAACCTCGACCGGATACAGGCGCCCGGAGACCTCGATGACGGGTGCGGGCCGTCCGGGTTCGCCGAAGTGCTCGGCAAAGCGGGCGGCGTCGATGGTGGCGGAGGTGATGATGAGCTTGAGGTCATCGCGGCGCGGGCCGTCGATGAGCTGCTTGAGGTAGCCCAGCAGGAAGTCGATGTTGAGACTGCGTTCGTGCGCCTCGTCGATGATGAGGGTGTCGTAGGCCGAGAGCAGGCGGTCGCGCTGGCTTTCGGCCAGCAGGATGCCGTCGGTCATCAGCTTGATGCGGGTGCCGGGCGAGACCTTCTCGTTGAAGCGTATCTTGTAGCCGACATCGGTGCCCAGCGGCGTGCCCATTTCTTCGGCAATGCGGGTGGCGACGCTGCTGGCGGCAATGCGGCGCGGCTGGGTATGGCCGATGAGCCCGCCCCGGCGGGTGCGATCGTTACGCACGCCCTGGCCGGCCTCCAGGCAGAACTTGGGCAGCTGGGTGGTCTTGCCCGATCCGGTCTCGCCGGAGACGATGACCACGCGGTGGTTGCGGATGGCCTCGACGATACGCGCGCGGTGCTCGGTGACGGGCAAGGCGTCGATGACGGACCGGATGGCGGCGGGGACCCGGGAATCGGGCATGGACGGGGGTTTGGGGGTATTCACGGCGGGATTATAGAAGGCACGGGACCGGGACGGCGGGGCGTGCTGTGCCGCGAACATGCGGGATTCCGCGGCTTTGCGGTCATGGACGCGATGGGTATGATGGGAGTCCTTGACCGGTACTTCGTTGGATGCCCCGATGCCCTTTCAGAGCCCCACCCTGCCCAGTCTGCCTGCGCCCGAACGGCTGCCCGAACAGCACCGGCAGTTCGTGGACTGGCTGCGACAGGTGGCGCCCTACATCCACAAGTTCCGGGGGCAGACCTTCGTGGTGGGCATTCCGGGCGAGATGGCGGCCACCAGCGGTGCGCTCAATGCGCTGATCCAGGATCTGAGCCTGCTGCACTCGATCGGCATCCACATCGTGATCGTCAATGGCTGCCGGCCACAGATCAACGAGCAGCTGCGGCTACGCGGGCAGGCACCGCAATACCACAACGGTCTGCGCATCACCGACGCGGTGGCACTGGAATGCGCGAAGGAGGCGGCCGGCGCGATCCGCTACGACATGGAGGCGGGGTTCTCGCAGGGGTTGCCCAACACGCCGATGGCCAATGCCGGCATCCGGGTGGTGTCGGGCAATTTCACGCTGGCACGGCCGGTGGGCATCGTGGACGGGGTGGACCATGTCTACAGCGGTGTGGTTCGCAAGGTGGACGCGGTGTCCATCCAGCGGGCGCTGGACAATCAGCAGATCGTGCTGCTGTCCAACATTGGCCACTCGGCCACGGGCGAGGCCTTCAACCTGGCCATGGAAGAGGTGGCGGCGGCCACGGCCATGGCGCTGGATGCCGACAAGCTGGTGTTCCTGGCCGAGGTGCCGGGTGTGCACGGTGACGATGGCCGCATCCAGACCGAGATCTCGGAGGCACGGGCCCGGGCGCTGCTGGCCCGCGACGACCTGGCACTGCCGCTGCGCATCTATCTTTCGGCGGCGCTGAAGGCCTGCGAGGGCGGCGTGGCGCGTTCACACATTGTGCCCTTTGCGGTGGACGGGTCAGTGCTGCTGGAGTTCTTCCTGCACGACGGCGTGGGCACGATGGTGGTGGAGGAAACACTGGAAGCGCTGCGCGAAGCCACCATCGACGACGTGGGCGGCATTCTGGCGCTGATCCAGCCGCTGGAGGCCGACGGCACGCTGGTCAAGCGCGATCGGGCGCTGATCGAGGCCGAGATCGGCAACTTCACGGTGATCGAGCACGATCAGGTGATCTTCGGCTGTGCGGCGATGTATGCGTTTCCCGAGGAGCAGATGGCCGAGATGGCGTGTCTGGCCGTCAACCCGACGGTGCAGAGCCAAGGCGATGGCGAGCGGCTGCTGCAGCGCATCGAGCAGCGGGCCCGCGAGGCCGGCATCACGCGGCTGTTCGTGCTGACCACGCGCACGGCGCACTGGTTCCTGAAGCGGGGCTTCGTGATGGGGTCGGTGGACGACCTGCCGGGCAGCCGCCGCAATCTGTACAACTGGCAGCGGCGTTCCCAGGTGCTGCTGAAGACGCTGTAGGCCGGGTACGACGAACGCGGTACCATTCGGCGGTTCTCAGCCCTTATCTGGAGTCATTACCATGGCACGTATGGTCAACTGCATCAAGCTGAAGAAGGAAGCCGAAGGCCTGGACCGTCCGCCCTACCCCGGCGAACTGGGCCAGCGCATCTGGGAGAACGTCTCGAAGGAAGCGTGGGCCGGCTGGATCTCGCACCAGACGATGCTGGTGAACGAGAACCGGCTGAACCTGGCCGACATCCGTGCGCGCAAGTACCTGGCGCAGCAGATGGAGAACTATTTCTTCGGGGACGGCGCCGACCGGCCGGCGGGTTACGTACCGCAACAGTGATGCGGGCCTGAATCCGGTCATGCCGGAACTTTCCGGCATGACCGGATGGGCCGCGGGCGGACCACCGGCATGCCCCGATCCGCCGCTTTGTGGTGCCGTTGCACCGCACGATCCCGTCCAGGGCCGCAACCGCGGCCCTGTGTCGTTTCAGACCGCAGGCCGGCTTCAGGCCGCAGGCTGGCCCAGCACCTGCACGCCGTCCATGGTGGCCAGCAGCACGGTCTCGGGGCGGCGGCGGGCAAACAGCCCCACGGTGACGACGCCCGGCCACTGGTTGATGGTCTCTTCGAGGGCGACCGGATCATGGATCTGCAGGCCCGAGACGTCCAGGATGGGGTTGCCGTTGTCGGTGATGTAGCCGTTACGCTCGCGCACGGTACCCCCCAGCGCTTCAAGCTGGCGGCCGACGAGATGTAGCGCCATGGGCACCACTTCCACCGGCAGCGGGAACTGGCCCAGAACGGGCACGTACTTGGTCTCGTCGACGATGCAGACGAAGTGGCGCGATGCCTGGGCGACGATCTTCTCGCGGGTCAGGGCACCACCGCCCCCCTTGATGAGGGCGAAGCCCGGGTCCACTTCATCGGCGCCATCGACATAGCAGGCGATTTCGTCGATCTGGTTGAGATCCAGCACTTCGATGCCAGCCTCGCGCAGCAGCTCGGTGCTGCGCAGCGAGCTGGAGACGGCCTGTGGGAAATCCTGCCGGCGCCGTCCCAATGCCTCGATGAAGAAGCCCACGGTGGAGCCGCTGCCGACCCCCACCACCTGACCCGGCGTGAGCCATTCCAGGGCCTTCTCGGCCGCCGCTCTCTTCAGCTCGTCCTGTCGCGCCTTTCTTTCTGCCGCGTCCATGCGTGTACCGCCTCTGTGCGTATTGTGACAGACGGTATCGTAACGCTTTGTGGTTGCAAGTGCGACTTTGACGCAGCCGGATCAGCCCGGTACAGCGGAACCCTCGGGGACCCGCCCCAGACCATGCAGTGACGGGTTCTCCATCAGCCAGCGCTCGAGCTGGGCGGCGGTCATGGGCTTGCTGAAGAGATAGCCCTGCAGGTCCTGGCAGCCCAGCTTCTGCAGGGTGGTCATCTCCTCGGTGCGCTCGACGCCCTCGCCGATGATCTGCAGGTCCAGCGCACCGGCCAGCGCGATGATGCTGCGCACGACCTTGAGCTGGCCGATGTCGTTTTCCAGTTCACTGACGAAGACGCGATCGATCTTGAGGGTGTCGACCGGCATTCGGGTCAGGTACGAGACCGACGAGAAGCCCGAGCCGAAGTCGTCCAGCGCGATGCGGATGCCGGCCTTCTTCAGTTCCCACAGGGTCGGCAGGACGTTCTCGATGTCACGCATCACGTCGATTTCGGTCAGCTCCAGCGTGAGCGCCGAAGCGGGTATCTCGGTGGCTTCCAGGGCCTGCTGTGCCGAACGCAGCAGCGTGGGCTGGCGCAGATGGCGGACACTGACGTTGACCGAGACGCCCGGGATGGGCACGCCGGCCAGCTGCCAGCGTCGCAGCTGCTGCAGGGCCTCGGAGATGGCCCATTCGCCCATGCGGAAGTCCAGGCCACTGTCCTCGGCCAGCGGGATGAACTTGCCGGGCGAGAGCATCTGCGAGCCGCGCATCCAGCGCATCAGCGCCTCGACGCCGACGACGCGGTTGTAGCGGGTGTCGATGATGGGCTGGTAGTGGAGCACCAGCTCGTTGCGGTCCAGCACGGTGGCCAGGGCGGACTGCAGCTCGAAGTCGCCCCGCAGCTGTTCGCCATAGGCGTCGTCGTAGACCAGCAGGCGGTTGCCCCCCTGCTGACGTGCCACGCTCATGGCCACGTCGGCCTTGGCCAGCAGCATCTCGAAGTTGCGGCCGTGGCGCGGGAACCAGGCGGTGCCGATGGAGGTGCGCAGCATCAGGTCCAGCCCGTCGATCTGGAAGGCGCGACGCAGGTGGGCCTGGATGATCTCGGCGGCCTTGCGGGCGGTGTCCTCGTTGGGCAGGTTGGAGAAGACCAGCGCGTATTCGTCCCCCGTCAGCCGGCTGATCAGCAGATCGGGCATGTCCAGGTCGTCGCCTGCCTTGGCAGGGTCGGCCTGGGTGAGGTTGCGGAAGGCATGGCGCAGGCTGTCGGCCACGTGCTGCAGCACGCGGTCGCCGGCACGCTGGCCGAAGGCCTCGTTGATGCGGCGGAACCGGTCGATGTCGAGCATCATGATGGCGGCGACGTGGCCGGCAGGGCGGCGGCGGCGCAGCAGCATCTGGCCCTTCTGCATGAAGGCGGCCCGGCTGAACAGGCCGGTGAGCGGATCACGGTTGGCCTGTTCGCGCTGGCTGCGGAAGGCATCGAGCGATTCGGAGAGCGAATCGCGTGCGCTCCCCTCGCCTTCTGCAGCCGGACTGTCGGGACTTGCCGCCTGGGCCTTGGCAAGATTGATACCATGCAGCAGGCGCTCGGCCAGCTGGGTCCACTGTTGGGACTTCTGGCAGTAATCGGTGGCGCCGGCCGCCAGGGCCTTGCCGAAGCCCGTGTCGTTGTCATGGTTGGACAGCACGATGATCGGGATCTGGCGGCTGCCGATGGCCTCGCGCAGGTGCCGGACCGACGCGACGCTATCCGTGTCGGAGAGGGAGTCATCGACCATGACGGCATCGGGCATGATCCGCTCCAGCAGCGGGATGGCCTTGGACAGCTGGTCGGTCACCTGGACGTCGATGCCCCGCTCGCCCAGCCCCACCGAGATCATGTGCTGCCAGGCGGAATCGTCCTCCACCAGCAGCACACGCAGTTCGCCCAATGCTGTTTTCAACACCATGACATACCCAAAAGCGACTTTGCAGGAAAAATGGCGGTCCCATCGCAGACGGACCCTGCCTGGCCCTGGCGGTCCGGCTGTCCGGGCTGCTGCGGTGAGCCGTCCGTCTGCCGCAAACGGCGCTTGCACCGAAACGGTTTCAGACTGTGCCGCACCCCTACGCCACCCGCTGGACGCCACCATGACTCTCGCCCCGAAACATAGCCTCAAACCCCTGCCCCTGTCTGGCCGGCTGCTGCTGATCGGTCTGTTATGCGCTACCGCCGGTCCGGCAATGTCGCAAGGACAGCAGACCCCCGCGCAGCAGGCCACCCGGGCGGCGACGCGGGCCGATGACACCATGAGGCGTCCCGGCGAGGACGACGATCGCGTGCACCTGGTCATCGGGCTGGTGAGCAACTATTCGCCCGAGTACAGCGGATCGGACAAGATGGGGCATGCCTTTGCCCCGGCCGCACGGATCGACTGGCGTGGCTATTCGATCAGCCGCTCCAGCGTGACGCGCGCCAGTGTGCGGGGCAACCGGGTCTCGGAAACGGGGCTGGCCGGGCCGCTCTGGCACCTGGACCGCTTCAGCTTCGGCTTGGGGCTGTCGATCAACCGGGGCCGTGACGTGGACGAGGACGATCTGGCCAAGGGCCTCAAGCCGCTACGCGGCACGCTGATCGGGCGGTTGCGGCTGCGATACGACCTGACCCGCTCGATCCAGCTGCAGGCGCGGCTGGTGGGCGACATCCTGGGTCGCCAGGGCGGCTTCGAGATTCCGTTCGGCATCGGCTGGCAGCGCCCGCTGAGCAAGCGGCTGCTGTTGAGTGCCGACGCAGGCGTGACCTGGGCCAACAGCAACTCCCTGCGCAACAGCTACGGCATCGGCGAGCGCGAACATGCCGCCAGCGGCCTGCCGCTGTATGACCCGGGTTCGGGCCTGCGGGAGTTCGGGGTTTCCGTGGGGCTGACGGGTGAGCCCAACAAGCACTGGATCTGGGTGGCACGTGCCAGTGCCACCCGGCTGACGGGTCCGGCCGCACGCAGTCCGATCGTCAAGCGCCACCTGATGCCTTCCCTGCTGGTGGGCGCTGCGTACCGGTTCTCGCTGTAAGCGCCGGTCAGAGCCAGACAGGTTCGGAAGACGTCTCGGGGGCGTCTTCCGGGGCGGATGGCGACGGAGGCAGGCTCTTGGGAGTGGGCGTGCTGCGCGGGCCGGGCGTGCTTCCGCTGCCCTGCCCCGGCACGGGTGTCTCGTCGGCCTGATCGTCCTCCAGGGGTTCGTCATCATCGCCCAGCGTGACGACCAGCGCCCCTTGCTGCACGGCCACGCTGCGCAGTGACAGGCGCGCCATGGCCTGTCGGGGATCGGACTCGTCCAGCACCCAGAGCGGCTGCTCGCTGAAGAATTCGTCGGCCAGCATGCCGGAGATGACATTGGCGACCATGCGGGCCTGATCGGGCGGCACGCCTTCCATGGAGAAATCCAGCAGCTGCGGGCGCTTCAGGTAGAAGGCGCCGGCCTGCGGGTCATAGGCGGGTTGACCGGCCACGCGGGCGCTGCCGCTCTGACTTGCCTGCCCTGGCACGGGCTGAAAGCCCACATCCACCGAGACGAAGATGCGCGGGTCATTGGCCTGCATGCGCACGACGGGCCGGGTGAGCCGGACGCAGGCCAGCTCACCGAACAGGCAGCGACGCAACGGGAACGATGACGCCAGCTGACGGGTGATCTGCGGGCCCGTGAAACGCAGCTCGCGCCGCTCGGCCTGCGCCGGCGACGGTACCGCGAGCACGCCGATGGCGACACACGCGACCAGCGATGCCAGCCTGGGGACGAAGGACCGGAAGACAGGATTCATGGGCGCATCATAGCAGCCCGCAGCGGTGATGATCAGCCCAGTGCGCGAATGAGCAACGAGGGAGAGCCCCAGCGATGCTCGACCACGTCGACCCGCAGCGGCAGCGTGCTGGAGAGCCAGTGGAAGACGCCCTTCACGTCGGCCAATGAGAAGCGGCCCGAGACCTGCAGATTGGCGACACGGGTGTCATAGCGCAGCCGTTCGGGACTGTAGCGCTGCAGTTCGTCGATGAAATCGGCCAGTTTCATGTGATCGGCCACGATCTGGCCGTTGATCCAGGCCACTTCGGCTTCCTGAACCGGTTGCAGCGGTGCCTGGCTGTCCGTGCCGAGCACGACCCGCCGAGCAGCCTGGAGCGAACGCTCGCCCCCCGCGTCGAAGACCTTCGCCTGTCCGTTCAGCAGGTTGAGCGTGGTGCTGATTTCCAGCCGGCGGACGACCAGACGGCCGTCCTGACTGCGGATGCGGCCTTCGGCCGTCTCGACGACCAGGGGGCGTGCCCCCGGGGTCTGTTGCACCAGCAGCTCACCGGAGAGCAGGCGAACGTGGCGACCGTCTTCCCGGTCGGCCACGTTGATGGCCGTCCGGGTGTTGAGCAGCAGCCGGGTGTGAGCATCAAGCACCACCTCACGGCGCTGGCCGATGTCGGTGCGATAGTCGGCGATCCAGCGACGCCATGCCGTGCCATGATCGACCAGCCCTGCCGAAGCCACTGCCACCCCAAGCATGCCCATCTGACGGACGAAGCGTCGTCGTGAGGCGCTGTCTGCCGAGGCCAGAGGAACGGAAGGAGAAGGCGCGCGACCGATTTCACGGCTGGCAGGCGCGACAGGGAAGGAAGCTGATCTGGATTTGATCATGTGAATGAAAAGCGGCTGCCTGCAGGGCAGTACCAGAGTCTTGCGCACCACGTTCCCGGCAAGGAAATGGCAGGCAGCCCCGGTGTTTTCCGGAAAATGAAAGCGGGGATAAGCGGAGGCACTGGGTCATGGGCATCCACCTCAGGGCCATTCATCATCTGAAACTGGCGACATTATCCGGCAGTCATGTGTGATTTTGCCTGTCAATGCCAATGACTCGTCAATGATTTACCCGGCTGTTA
>ERZ772977.253-NODE-253-length-41828-cov-5.772509_pt1 | contig 41828 bp, 40 predicted proteins | sample MGYA00511131_ERZ772977 | MGnify/ENA primary metagenome ERZ772977 (study PRJEB29015, sample SAMEA2737935) | human oral metagenome | biome: human oral; feature: human-associated habitat; material: dental | place: China | collected 2151 ...
CCGCCACGGCATGCGCCTGGGGGAGCCCGGACCCGCGGACCCCGGCCTGCTGGCGGAGGCGAACCGGTTCCTGACCCGGATCGCCGCCAGCGGGGCGGGGCCCGGCTACGGCCTGGAGCCCCGGCGCATCGACGAGCGCTGGTGGCACCTGGCCGACGCCGGCTGCGGCGCCCGGTGGCTCCTCGACCTGACCGACGGCGCCGTGTGGCTGGACTCGCGCGCCTGCGACGACGGCTTCGCCCGGGTGGCCCCCGGCCTCACGGCCTGGTACGAGGCCTGGCTGGACAACGCCATCCACGGGGGCGGCCCCTTCGCCCGCTGGGAGCACCGGGCCGACGCGGCCTACAAGATGCTCGCCCGGGCCGCTCGCGAGAACGGGGTCGACGCGCTGCCCCGCACGGTGACGCGGGTGAGGATCCACTCGCCGGAGGGCGAGCCCCTCGGCCCCTGCCACGCCTGCGAGAGGACCTACGCCCGCTTCGGGGTGCCGCCCGAGGTGTTCACCACCGCCCCGGCGCGAGGCGCCCCGTCCGGTCCGGCCGCCCCGGACTCGTGAGGCGCCCCGGACGGCCCGTCCGCCCTGGACGACCCGGGGCGGACGGGGCGGACCCGCCTCAGAGCCTCTCCTGGCTCCACAGGGCCTCGCCCCGGGCGTCGCGGATCACCACCCGGGGGTCGGCCTCCAGGTCGATCTCGACGTCGAGGTGCTCCCCGCCGTCGGCCGCGGTGGCCCGGTAGGTGTACCGGGCGTTCTCCAGGCGCAGCGACTCGGTCCGGGCGGTGACCAGCCACGGGTGGCGGCGGCGCAGGCCGATGAGCTGCTGGTGGGCGCGCAGGACGGGCGCGCCCCAGGGCGCGAGCCCAGAGGGGTCCTCCGGGTAGGCGGGGCGGACGGCGTCGTCCCCGCCGATGCGCTCCTCCTTGACGCCGGTGAAGCCCTGCTCGTCCCCGTAGTAGATCGAGGGGACGCCCCCCACCGTCATGAGGATGGCCAGGGCGGTCACGGCGCCGGCGGCGCCGACCCGGGAGGCGATGCGGGTGACGTCGTGGTTGCCGATGAAGGTCTGGGGGGTGAAGGAGTCCAGGAACGCGTTGTGGCGGGTCAGGTTCCAGTCGAGCTCGAAGAAGTTGGGGTCGGTCAGGGAGGACCAGATCGCCTTCCACAGCTCGTACTGGGTGAGCGTGTCCATGGTGGAGTCCTTGACGATCGCGGCGTAGTCGCCGTGGATGACCTCGCCGAGGAACCACGCCCGCGGATGGTCGCGGCGCACGGCCGGCAGGACCCGGGCCCAGAAGTCGGTCGGCACCGAGTAGGCCGCGTCCAGGCGCCAGCCGTCGATGCCGCGGGCGAGCCAGTGCCGCATGACGTCGGCGGTGTAGTCGACGGCGGCCCCGCTGGAGTGGTTCAGGCGCGCCAGGTCCCCGTGCCCCTCGAATACGCGCGGGCGCGGGCCGTCCGGGGCCTGCCAGTCGATGTCGAACAGGGCGGCCGCCTCGCCGTCGGGCCCCTCGTCCAGGGCCCGGCGCAGGAGGGGGTGGTCGGCGCTGACGTGGCTGAAGACGCCGTCGAGCACGAGGCGCAGCCCGCGCTGCCGGCAGGCGGCGACGAGGTCGTCGAAGTCGGCGTCCCCTCCCAGGCGCGTGTCGATGCTCAGCTGGTCCAGGGAGTCGTAGCCGTGGCTGGCCGAGGAGAAGATCGGGCCCAGCAGGAGGCCGGAGGCGCCCAGCTCGACGGCGTAGTCCAGCCAGTTCAGCAGCCGGCGCAGCCTGGGCGCGGGGGAGCGGTCGCCGTCGCGGATGGGGGCTCCGGTGAAGCCCAGCGGGTAGACGTGCCACCAGATGGCGTGCTCGACCCAGTTCATGAGACCTCCTGATTGAATGGTGTTCACTTGTTGAATGGAGTTCACTAACGTTCGTGAATCATAGTTCACTAGCGGTACCATGTCCACATGGCGCGCACCGACTCCAGGCCCCGCCTCCGGCTCGACCCCGACGCGCGCCGCGAGGCCATCCTGCGCTCGGCCGCCGCCGCCTTCGCCGAGCGCCCCTACGCCGAAGTCACCCTCGCCGACATCGCCGAGGGGGCCCGGGCCTCGACCCCGCTCGTCTACCGCTACTTCCACGGCAAGGAGGACCTGTACGCCCAGGTCGTGCGCGAGTCCGTCGACGCGCTCATGGAGCGCCAGGCGCGCGCCATCGACGAGCTGCCCGACGGCGTGCCGGTGCGCGACCGCATCAGGATGGCCACCATCGTCTACCTGGACCACATCGCCACGCATCCCGACGCCTGGGCCATGCCCATGCGCCGGCCCGGGGGAGAACCGGCCGCGGTCGCCGAGTTGCGGACCCGGACCCGCCGCGACTACGTGAAGCGCCTCCAGGACCTTCTGGCCCCCAGCACCCAGGCGCGTCACGGCTACGCCCTGTGGGGCTACTTCGGTTTCATCGACGCGGCCGCCCTGCGATGGGTCGACAAGGGCTGCCCGGAGGAGGACCGGTGGGCCCTCGTCGACGCCGCACTCGGTGCCCTCGAGGGAGCTCTCGGCGACTGGGCCGCTTGATCCCGGTCCTAGTCCTCCAGCAGGTCGTGAACCACGACCGAGAACTCTCCCCTGCCGATCGCCTCCGTCAACGCGTCGACCTCCGGGGTCAGGACCCGGTCCTCGCCCAGCGGCGTGACCCGCGCCCGGAGCTGCTCGTGGACGCGCGCCGATCCCGTCCCCAGTGGCAGCCCCCGCATTCGCTCCTCCAGCAGGTGGATGCCCTGCCCGCTGATGACGAACAGGACCGCCAGGAGCTGGTCGAAGCGACGGCTGTTGGCCCGCAGACCGTTGACCGCGGCCATCGCCATGGTGTGGAAGTCCTCCTGGCCGCCCTTGAGGGGGAAGGACAGGGCCCCAACGGGGTTCGCGAGCAGCTGGATCTCGGGGATCAGGGCGGCCGCGCTGGTGTGCAGCAGGAGCATGCCGGAATTGATCCCGACCTCCCCTCCGCTCAGTCCGGCGGGAAGTCCGTGGCTCCAGCCGTCGTGCAGCAGCCGGGCCGCCAGGTCCTTGGTCAGCACCGCCAGCCGCGCCAGGCAGCTGTTCACCGACTGCGCCGCGTGCCCCAGCACCGTCGCGTCCCAGTTGCCGCCGGAGAGAAACTCGTGGCCCTCGCCCGTGTAGTTGGAGATCAGCAGCGGGTTGCAGGTGGACGAGTTGGCCTCGCGGGTGACGTCCTCCCGGGCCCGTTCCAGTTCCCGCAGGATGATGCCGATCTGGTGCGGCACCGACCGGATCGAGGTTGAGTCCTGGATGCGCGGAGCGGTCTCGCCCGCGCGGCGCCTGCCCTCGTTCGTCGTCCACTGGCTGTCGCCGATGAGTCGCAGGATCAGGTCGTTGGCCTGCATCTCCCAGGGCATGTGCCGTTCGGCGTGGATCCGCGGGTCGAAGGCGTTTCGTTCCACTCTCGCCGCCTCGCAGAACAACGCGAACGCGCCCAGGAAGGTCTCGACCTGCCGGTAGACCTCCTCGACGGCCAGCGCCAGGTGAGCCGTCAGCACCGCCGACCCCGAGATCAACGCGATCGCCTCCCCCGGGGCCAGCTGGAACTCAACATCTCGCCCCATGGCCGCCCACGCCTGCGGCGCGCAGCGTTCCTCGCCGTCGTCACCGCGCACCTTTCCCGCGACATCCCCGGTCAGCGCCAGGCCGGCGGCCGCCATGGGTTGGAGGTCACCGGTACCCATCGAACCGGTGCCGGGCATCACAGGGACGAGACCCAGGTTGACGGCGTCGTTCATTCGCTCGACCAGCTCAGGACGGGCCCCGGAGGTGCCCCTGGCGAGACAGTTCGCGCGGATGATCAGGGCCAGTCGCGACACCCGGCGCGGCAGCGCCTCCCCCAGGCCGGTGCTGTGCGAACGCAGCACGTTGACCTGGAACCGGAGTTGTTCCTCGGGTTCCAGCCGCCGGTCCTTGAACGGCCCGAGCGCCTGGTTCCAGCCGTAGGCCCTCATCCCGGGGTTCGACTCCAGGATCTCCAGCCCCGCCTCCCGGGCGCGCTGCATCTGGCCGCGGGAGACGGGATCCAGCGTGACCTCCACGCGTTCGGCCTTCAGGGCCGAGGCCAGGTCACGCCAGGTCAGGGAGGCGCCGTTGAGGGTGAGCCGGAGCGGTCCGTTCCCGACCTGGGGCCGTCCCCTGGAGTTCTCATGCCTGTGCACGGGTTCCGCCGTCCGGGGTTTCCCGGCGTTCCGGGAGGTATTTCAGGAACTCGATGCCCATGATGTCCTCGCACTCCCCGACGGCGACGCGGTCCACCGCCGAGGACGACAGCGGCAGTTCCGTGGCGTCCACCTTCACCAAGGCCACATCACACCCCTCGACGGCATCTTTCACTGCCAGCGGCAGTCCGTTGTCCTTCCGGAGGATGAAGATGGTGTCCGGATAGGTGGCCACGCGCCCGGGGGGGCCGTCGATGGCCATGTACTCGTTGAGGTAGGGGACGGTGTGTTCGCCGATCCGGAAGGTGCCGTGGTCCCAGCCTCCCCTGGTGACCAGGTCGACCTCGTGGGTGAGCGGCCCTTCGTCGACGATCTCGCCGCCGAGGAGATCCACCACCGTCCCGGTGACGCGTTTCCCGGTCCGGGACCTGCCCGCCCCGGCCTCCTCCATGGCCTTGCCCAGGTCGAGGGCCAGGGAGATCACGCCCAGCGCGGCGTGTTCCTTCACCCAGCCCAGTTCGACGGGGTTGCGGGCCGAGGCGATGAATCCCCCGGAGCGCACCGAGATGTCGCGCAGCACGTCGTCGCAGGTGTCGACGCGGCCGATGTTGATGCTCAGGAGGTGCCCGTGGCGGGCCCGGTTGCCGCCGGAGACCACCTGGATGGTTTCGTATCCCTCTCGGGTGGTGAGCCCGAGGGAGCCGAGTTTCCCGGTGGGGTGGGCGCGCACGTCGCCGGCCGCGTCCAGGACCTTCACGCCGAGCGCCGATGACTGGATCCAGCCGTTGAGGGTGGTGGAGTAGCCGTTCTGCCCGGTGATGACGGCGGCGATGGGGTGGGGGGACAGTTCGATCAGTTTCCGCAGCGCGTCGACGTAGTCGATGGGCCGGATCTCCCAGTCGGGGGCGGCCGGGGCGCCGATCGCGGTGACGGTGGCCACCCAGGAGTCCTCCGGCAGCTCGTCGACGCCGGCCAGCACGGGACGGTTGAGGGTGGTGGCCATCCGCCCCATCAGCTCGCCGTGGTCCTGCCAGCCCCCGCCGCCGCAGGCGAAGACACCTCCGCCGAGAACGGCCCAGCGGGCGTCGTCCATGGTCAGTTCACGCATGTGGGTTTTCCTTCCGGATCGGTCCGGGTCAATTCCGGATCAGAGTGAGGGGCGCGCCGTGCGCGCCGGGTTCATGGGATCTCTCCACCGCGTCGAGGGCGTCCTCGTAGCCTGCGGTGGCGTGGCGGATGACCCCGAGCCCGGAGTCGAGGTCGAGGGCCTGGCGAAGCCTGGTGGCCGCGGCCCCGGTGCCGTCGGCGACGACGGTGACCCCCGCCGACTGCATCCACCCGGAGTAGCCGCCGCCCCCGGAGTGCACCGCCACCAGGTCGGCCCCGCCGCTGGCCAGCAGCATGGCGTCGAGGATGGGCCAGTCCGTCACGCCGTCGGAGTCGTCGCGCATGCCCTCGGTGCCGATCCTGGGGTGGGTCATGCCGGCCGAGTCCAGGTGGTCGCGGCTGAAGGCGATCGGCGCGCTGATCCGTCCGTCGGCGACGGCCTCGTTGACGGCGAGCGCCAGGGCCGAGCGTTCCCCGTATCCGAGCCAGCAGGACCGTGCGGGCAGGCCCTGGGCGGGGATGTGGCGGCGCGCCAGGCCGATCCACCGCGCGATCTCGGGGCGTTCGGGGAACATCGTCGCGGCCAGGTCGTCGACCACCGCGAGGTCGTTGTCGTCGCCGGAGAGGATCATCCACCGGAAGGGTCCGATACCGCGGCTGAACAGCGGCCGCAGGTAGCCCTCCATGAAACCGGGGATCTCCGCGAAAACCCGCTGCCTCTCGGCCTCGCCGAGGACGCGGGAGGCCTGCACCCTGAGGTTGTTGCCGTTCTCGAACACCACCGATCCAACTTCTCGCAGGGCGAGCATGGCCCGCACCTGGGCGGCCATGGCGGTGCGGGCGTCGCGTTCCACCCTGTCCGGGTCGGTTTCACGGGCCTCGGCCCACGTCTCGAGGGTGTAGCCGGATGGCAGGTAGCCGTAGCGGGCGTCGTGGGCGGCGGTCTGGTCGGTCACGATGTCCGGCCGTGCGCCGCTAGCCACCACGGCGGGAAACACGTCGGCGGCGTTGCCCAGCAGCCCGACGGCGACGGATCGTCGTTCGGCAGCCGCCGCGGAAATCGTCGCGAGGGCGTCGTCGAGGTCGTCGAGCACCAGGTCGATGCCGCCGGCGGCCCTGAGCTTCGCGAGTTTCGCGGGATCGGCCTCCACCACCAGGGTGGAGAGCTCCAGCATTCGCGCCGAGATCGGCTGGGAGGAACCCATGCCGCCCAGCCCCGCGGTGAGGACCCAGCGGTGCGGGGCGGCGTGCTCCCGGAAGTGCTTTTCCAGGGCGGCGCGCAGCAGCTCGTAGGTGCCTCCCAGCACGCCCTGCCTGCCGATGTACTGCCAGGCCGCGGCCGTCAGCCCGCCCCAGATCGTCTTGTGTTCCGCCAACCGAGCATAGAACCTCTCCTCCGTGGCCCAGTTCCCCACGGTGTTGTTCACCGCCGAGACCACCATCGGGGCCGCGGCGTGGCTGTTCAGCACCGCCACGGGCCTTCCGGTCTGGAGCACCAGGGTCTGGTCCTCCTCGAGGTGCTGCAGGGCATCGACGATCCGCCGGTAGGCGTCCCAGTCCTTGACGGCCTTCCCGATGGATGCGTAGACCACCAGCTCCTCGGGTCTCTCCCCCACCTCGAGAACGTTCTCCAGCAGGCGGAGCAGCGCCTCGGCCCGCCAGTTCCGGCAGCGCAGCTCGGTTCCCCTACGGGCCGTGACGGTCATTGCTGTTCCTTTCGTTCAGTGCGTGAGGGCCACGTCCACACCCCTCCTGAGACCGACGAGGGTCAGTGGGTTGATGTCGGAGTGGAGGGTGCAGTTGGGTGCCACGATCAGGCGGTCGCCCGCGGCGCGGCGCGCCTGGACGATGTGTGCGGCCGCCTCGCTGGGGGTCCAGTAGAGGCTGGTGAGCTCGTCGATCCCGACCATCGGCACCCAGCCGTAGCGACTCGTGGCCTCGGGAATGGTCGGGGCCGATGCCGTGTCGGACCAGCTCAGCACTTCGACAGGGTAGTCGGCGATCAACTCCGGATCGGCATCCTCGCCGTGCAGGTGCGCGATTCGCACCAGCGACGGGGCGGCGGCCAGCACCTGGATGTCGTAGGGGGCAACCCAGTCGCGGAACTGTTCGGGGGTCAGCCCGAAGCTGGTGGCGTCCCTGCTGGCCCCGTTGACGGCGACGAACAATGCATCGACGCCGAAATCACCCAGCCCGGCCGCGTAGCGTGCCAGGGCGTCGGCGACACGATGGATGGTGCGGTGCGCGAGCGCCGGATCCGCCTTGAAGTACTCGATGACGCTGCCACCGAGAGCCCTGACGAGGGCCTGGGTGGGTGAGAACACCGTCTCGATGACGGCGGCCTCGGGTGCGGCGGCGCGGATCAGTTCCAGCACCTCGTGTTGCCTGGCGTGGCTGTCGAGCGGCACCCCGGGATCGGCCAGGATGTCGTCGAGCTGCGCGGGGTCGGTGATTTCTTCGAGCCCCTCGGGCAGATCGATGCGGTAGTCGTGCATGACCTTGATGAAGTCCCAGTCGTAGTCGCGGTAGAACCTCAGGTGGGCCTCGGCCACCTGCTGCGGGCTCCATCTCGCCGACCCGTAGTGCACCCAGGCCCCGACCGGGGGCCGGTCGGTGGTTCCGCCCCGGGCGGCGGTCAGGAATCGGTCACGTTTGGTCGTCATCGTCGTCTCCGTTTCGTGTGGTGCGCCCCAGGTAGGCCTCCTGGACGCGCGGGTTGTCCAACAGTTCTCCGGCCGGTCCCTCGAGCACGAGGTTCCCGGTGGCCAGCACGTAGCCGTGGTGGGCGATGCTGAGGGCCAGCTCCGCCTGCTGTTCAACCATGAGCACGGCCAGCCCCAGGTCGGTGTTCAACGCTGCGATGGTCTCGAGTACCTCGTCCACGAGACGAGGCGACAGGCCCATGGTCGGTTCGTCCATGCAGATCAGCCGGGGACGGCTCATGAGGGCCCGGGCGAAGGCGAGCATCTGCTGTTCCCCGCCCGACATGGTTCCGGCCGCCTGGCGCCGCCGCTGCCCCAGGCGGGGGAAACGGTCGTACTGGGCCGCCAGGTCGTCGCGGATACCGGTTCTGTCGCGCCGCGTGTAGGCGCCCATCAGGAGGTTCTCCTCCACGGTCATGGGCGCGAAGATGCGGCGCGCCTCCGGAACCGAGGCGATGCCCGAGGCCACTCTGCGTGAGGTCGGCCAGGTGGTGATGTCCTTCCCATCCAGCAGCACCCTGCCCGCATCGGGGCGCACAAGCCCCAGGATGGTCTTCATGGTGGTGGACTTGCCCGATGCGTTGCCGCCGAGCAGCGAGACGATCCGCCCCTTGGGGACCGTCAGGTTCACACCGTTCAGGGCCCTGGCCTGCCCGTAACTGACCTCCACTGCCTGCAGCTCCAGAAGCGTCTCAGTCATCGTCCTCCCCTCCTTCCCGGTCCTTCCGGGCCCGTTCCTCGCGGGCGCGGCGGCGGTCGTCCTCCGGTCTGCCGAGGTAGGCCTCGATGACGGCCGGGTCATTCCTGACCTGCTCGGGTGGTCCCGAGGCGATCACGTGACCGTCGTCCATCACCAGGACGTGGTCGGACAGCGTCATGACCAGGTCGAGTTTGTGTTCCACCAGCAGGATCGACTGCCCCGCGGCCTTCAGCCGGAGGAGCTGCTCCAGCATCTCGGCGGTCTCCGACTGGTTCATTCCCGCGGTCGGTTCGTCGAGGACCAGCAGGGTTGGCTCTCCCGCGAGGGAACGGGCGATCTCGGTGCGCCGCCGGTTCGCGTAGCTGAGGGTGTGGGCCAGGTCGTCGGCACGGTTACCGAGGCGTTCCGGGAACCTGTCGATCCCTGCCGCAACTCGCCGCCTGATCTTTTCGCGTTCCTTCCCGACCCCGGGCAGGGGCAGCAGCGCCGCCAGCACCTCTCCCAGCAGCGGCAACCAGCCGAGGAACCACCGCAGGACGGGAATCTCCCCCAGGCGTTTCAGGGGACGGTGAGCCCTCAACTCGCGGTGCAGCCCGATGGAGATGTTCTCCGCGACTGTCAGGTTCCCGAAGACGCGGCCGTTCTGGAAGGTCCGCAGCACCCCGGCCGTCGCGACCTGCTCGGGATGGCGGGCCGCCACCGCGTGGCCGCGGATCGCGATCCTCCCGGAGTTCGGCCGCAGCACCCCCGTCACCAGGTTGAGGGTGGTGGTCTTGCCGGAACCGTTGGGGCCGATGATCGCCACCGTCTGTCCCGGGGCCACCTCCAGGTCGACGCCGGCGACGGCGTGCACCCCCTCGAAGTGGCGGTGCAGACCGGTTGCCTTCAGCACGGGCGTGGGTGGTGTGGTCATCATGCTCTCCTCGTCCACAGGCCCTGGGGCAGGAAACGGATGATCGCGATCACGACGATCCCGTACAGCAGGATGCGCACGTCGGGGGCCAGGCGCAGCGCCTCGGGCAACCCGACCAGGGCCAGGGAACCGAGCACCGCCCCAAAGGGAGAGTTCATCCCGCCCAGCACGACGATCGTGAGCACCAGCACGGACATCTGGATGGTGAACACCGTCGGATCGAGGTAGTTGTACTGGTGCGCCAGCAACGCCCCCGCGATCCCGGCGAAGAAGGCGGCCAGCGCATAGGCGAGCGCCTTGTAGCCGCGGGTGCGCAACCCCAGGGAACGCGACGCGATCTCGTCGGAGCCGACGGCCGCCAGGACGTTGCCCAGGTGCGAGGAGCGGATCCTGAACACCACGAACAACGTGACCGCCAACACCACCAGGTCGAGCTGGTAGTGGTCCTCGGCCACCAGCAGCCGCAGCCCGAGGATCTCCGGGGCCGGGATGCCGGAGAGCCCGTAGGCGCCCTTGGTGACCGCGTCCCAGCCGCGGATCACCGACAGCACGATGTAGCCGAGGGCCAGGGTCGCCATGGACACGTAGTGGCCGTCGAGTCTCCAGATCGGCAGGGTCACCAGGGTGGCCAGCACCGCCGCGATCACCCCGGCCAGCAGCAGGGCCGCCAGGAAGGGCAGGTTCAGGCGCATCACCAGCAGCGCCGAGGCGTAGGCGCCGATGGCCACGGGCGCGGCCTGTCCCAGGGAGATCTGTCCGGTCGACCCGGCCAGCAGCGTCATGGGGACCGCGATGATGGCGTAGATCGCCACCTGGGTGCCGACGGAGCTGAGCACCGGACCGCCCAGCAGCGGCACCGCCAGGCCCCCGACCAAGGCGAGCAGCACCCAGTGCCACCACGCCAGCCTGGGCGGCCGGCCGGCCCCGAGGAAGGTGCCGGTCATGGGTTCGGAGGCGACGGCGTGCCGGGAACCGAACAGCCCGTGGGGTCGCAGCAGCAGCACCAGCAGGAAGGCGCCGAAGATGAACAGGTCCCGGAAGCTGCCGCCGAACTGGTAGACGCCGAGCGCCTCCAGCAGGCCGATCACGAAGCCACCGGCCACGGCGCCGACGATGGATCCCAGGCCGCCGACCGCTGCTGCGATGAAACCGACGGTTCCGGTGAAGGAGGCCGAGTAGGGGGAGATGACGCCGGCGTACATGCCGAAGAAGATTCCCCCCACCCCACCGAGGCAGGAGGCCAGCAGGAAGGACAGGTTCTGGACCCTCGCCACGGGAACCCCCATCTGGCGGGCGGCGTCCGGGTCCGCCGCGGTGGCGCGCACGGCCAGGCCGTCGCGCCCGAACCGCAGCCACGCCCACAGGGCGAGCATCGCGGCGATGGTGAAACCGAAGGCGACTGCGTCGGAGGTGCCGAGCCTGACCCCGCCGACTGGCAGGTCGTCGGTCGGCAGCGGGGCCGGGTATTCGCGGGTGTCGGCCTTGAACAGGATCTGACTCAGGTTGTCGAGCACCATGGAGGCCGCGAAGGTGGCCAGCAGCGCGGCGATCGGGGGCGCCTTGATCAGCGGGCGCACCGCGACCAGGTTGACGATCCAGCCGGTCAGGGCACTGGATGCGGCCACGGCCAGCAGCGCCAGCCACCACGGCCACCCGCACACGCCGATGAACCACCAGCCGAGCATCGCCCCGAAACCGACGACGGAGCCTTGGGCGAAGTTGACCACGCCCGTGACGCCGAAGATCAGGGAGATGCCGACGGCGACCAGCGCGTAGACGTTGCCGTGGACGAGCCCCGAGACGATCGTGTCGATCATGAGGCCTCCGCCGGCACGTAGGCGCCGTTCTTGACGGTGACGGGCAGGAGTGTGACGTCACCGGGGCGGCGATCCGCGGAGAACTCGAACTCCCCGAACTGCACGGTCTTCCACCTGCCGCCGTCGGAGAGGGCCTTGAAGACACCCTCACGGGTGGCGCCGCCGCGGCGGACCGCCTCGGCCAGCACGTTGATGGCGTCGTAGGCGTAGGCGGAGAAGGTGCTGGGGTCGTGCCCGAACCTGTCCTTGAACCGTTTGTTGAAGTCGACCACCGCCGGTGAGTCGTTGCCGGTCAGGAAGTTCTCGATGATGATCGCTCCCTCGGCCGCTGATCCTGCGGCCTCCAGGAACTGTGGGGTGTTCTGGCCGCCGAAGAACTGACCCGTGAACCCGATCTCCCGCAGCTGCCGCACGATGCGCGCGCCGTCGGGTCCGTAGCCGAGATGGGCGATGGCCTGCGGTCCGGCGTCGCGGGCCTTGATCAGGACGGGCCGGTAGTCCTCGGAGTCGGGTTGGATGGGTGACTCGTATGCGATCTCCAGTCCGGCCTCCGCCGCGGCCGCCTTGAAGATGTCGAAGGAGTTCTTGCCCCAGTCGCTCTCAAGGTAGACCACGGAGATCCTCTGGTAGCTGCCCGCGATCCACTGGGCGGCGCGGGTCTGGTAGAACTCCTGGGTCAGGGAGGTGGACCACATGTGGTCACCGCCCTTGGTGAAGTCGGGGTTGGAGTTGGTGAAGCCGAACTGCACGAGCCCCGCCTGCTGGTAGGTGGCCGAAGCGGCCATCGAGGCTCCGGAGGAGAAGTCCCCCAGCTCCGCGATGACGGCGGCGTCTGCGACGAATTTCTGCGCGATCGGCACCGATTGTTTCGGGTCGGACTGGGAGTCCTCCCATTTCAGTTCCACCGTGCGGCCGTCCACTCCACCGGCGGCGTTCAGTTCCTCGAGGGCCAGGTCGAAGCCCTCCTGCCAGTACTGGCCGTACTCGGCGCTGGCTCCGGTTCTCGGCCCCGAGACCCCGAAGACGATGGATCCACCCTGATCGGCGGAGCCGCTCCCGGAGGCGCCGGCCCGGGAAAGAGCGCTGCAAGCGCTCAACACGGCACATGCGGGAATGGCCCCGACAAAGGCACGGCGAGAAAGGTTTTTGGGCATGACAAAACTCATTTCTGGGCAGGATTGAACACCGCCGGAAATGGACGGCGAATTGGAAAGCGAAAACCGAACGGCGAACCGTTTCAGGAGGATGAATTCAGCCACCCCGGACATCGGGGAGGGGCGACCAGCCGACCGCGTTCAGGCGGTCTCCGGACTCAAGAAGCCGGGCTGAGAAGGATCAACAGGGACAACAACACATGCGGGCAGGGCGAGGTGTGACCCGGCTGGTCAGGATCGCTGCGTGCTGCATGGCTGCTCCCATGATCGATGGACTGTCTCCAACCTATTGTCCCCGGTGACCCGGTGTCAATCCATTCCAGAATCTGAGAAATTGCGCCAGTGATGGTCGAACCGGCCTGGATTCCGTCGCGTCATTGCCGATCGGAGAATGCCCCGCGCAACGCCGATGGCGATGGTCTTATCGCGCCAGCCCGACCACCCTGCGGGCGAATGCGCACGCCTCCTCCACTCCGAGTGGTTCAGCGAGGATGGCGGCGCGGTAGACGAGCCCACCGATGACGGCGTCCGCCACAACCTCCGGGTCGATCGAGTCGCGGATCTCCCCCCTGCGCATCGCGTCCTCCAGAAGGGTGATGCCCCGGGAGCGGATGGGGTCGATGATGCGCCGGCGGTAGGCCGCGCGCAGCTGCGCGTCGGCGTGACCGTGGAGGTCGAGGGCGACGGCCAGGAGCGACGTCCCGCCGCCGACGAGGGCCCCGTACCCGGCGCGGATCATCCGGTCCAGGTCCACCCCCAGGTTTCCCGTCGGCTCGATGTCCCGCTCGCCGAGGGCGTGTTCCATGGCCGCGACCACCAGGTGGGTGAGCGTCGGCCAGCGGCGGTAGACCGTGGTCTTGGCCACCCCGGAACGCTCCGCCACGTCATTGATCCGCAGCCTCTGGTAGCCGCGCTCCCCAAGCAGCGCGACGGTGACACCCAGCACCGCGTCGTTCACCGCGGCGTTGCGCGGCCGCCCAGTCTCTCCCGCCATGCCCCCGATTCTTCCATCCAGACTTCCGCTACCAGTGGTAGCGTAATTTGTGGAAGGAGGACACCATGAAACGAACCAACCGGATCCGCCGGGCCTGCGTCGGGTTGTTCGCAGCCTGGGCCCTGCACGACGCCGAGGAATACCTCACCATGGCACCCACCTCCCGGGAGGTTCTCTCCGGTCTCCCGGAGCAGCTGCCGATCCCCGAGGAGTTCCGCGAACGTGGCGTTTCACAGGTCCACGTCAACCTGGCCATGTCCGCCATGGGCGCCGTGGTCGCCGCTTCCGCAGCCTCGGGGGTGCGCAGCGGGGGCAGGTCGACGCTGTTCCGCGGCGGCCTGCTGGCCTTCGGGCTGCACGGCTTCACGCACATCGCCTCGTGCCTCGCTGCTCGGAGGTACACCACCGGGGTGGTCACCTCTCCCCTGGTGGTGATCCCCTACTGGCTGTGGGCGCGGCGCGTCCTCAAGCGGCACGGGATCCGCCCGGAGGACCCGAAGGCCGTGGTCACGGCGCTGGCGGTGTTCCCCGCCCTGGCGGGAATCCACGTCCTCGTCCGGAAGTTCCTCGGCGAGGGGTCGCTGGGCCCCGACACCTCGGGGACGGCTGCCTGATGTGGGCCGTCCAGCCGGCGGCTGCCCTCGTGGTGGAGACCGACGCCGCGTGCGGAGCCCGCGCGGTCGAGCTGTGCCACGGCTTCGACGCGGCCCGGGTGTTCGACCACGCCGTGACGGACCTGGCACGGGCCCACAAGGAGTTCGGGAAGGGCGGGACCGCGGACTCGCGCCTGATCCTCCACACGATGCCGTGACCCACCCTGGCCGTGGTGGCGACCCGTTACGTTCGTGCGTGGGAGCAGACCAGCTCAACCAGCTTCACGGGGGTGCTGATCACTCCCCCAGGTCCTCGGCCGCCACGAACCAGTGCACCTGGTAGGGCTCCAGGCTGAGGGTGGCGGGGTCCAGCTCCCAGGTCACGTCGTCGAGGAGTTCCTTGGCCCTGCTGCCGTAGGGGGTGCGCAGCAGCCCCATGGGAATGCTGACCCTGTGCTCGGAGAGGTTGTAGAGCTGGTACATGGGGCCGATCGGGTGGTCACGGCGGATCACGAGCACTCTGCGGTCGCCGACGTCGAGGATGTGCGACTCGTAGCCGGCGTGCAGCTGCGGAGTGGCGCGGCGCACGTTGAGCACGTGCCGCAGCCACGCGTTGACGCGGGCCTGGGCGGAGTCGGGGTTCTCGGCCAGCGCGGCCACGGCGTCCCAGTCCATGACGGGGCGGTGCACCCAGCGGTTGTCCTCGGCGTGCGCGGGATCGTCGCCGTAGTGGTAGTCGTTGAGCATCGCCAGTTCATCGCCCATGTAGATCAGCGGCACACCACCGAACCCGCAGATCACGGCGTGCAGCATGTTGATGCGGCCCACCGCCAGGTCGACGGCCTCCTGGTCCTTCGATTCGAGGGCCATCTCAAGCCCGGCCAAGGACGCCAGGGTGCCGGAGATGCGCCGGTCGCCGGTGACGGGGTTGGCCTGGAACACCAGGCCGCGGGCGAACGACTTCGGGAACTCGCCGGAGTAGAAATCGGACAGGAACCGGCGGTGCTCGGCCCCGTTGATGCCGACCGCGGCGGCGTCGCGGTCGTCAACGGCCCAGCCGATGTCGTCGTGGCAGCGCACGTAGGTGCCCCAGGTGGCGGTCGGGGGTTTCGCGGGGAACCGTTCGAGGGCGTAACGCAGCAGCGTCACGTCGCGGCTGGCCAGCGCCGACCACAGCTGGGCCATCAGCGAGTTGTGGTAGGCCAGATCGGAGAGTTTCCCGTAGTGGCGGCCCTGGCCGAAGTAGGCGATCAGGTCACGTGGGCCGACGATGGCCTCGGCCTTGAACACCACCGCCGGGGCCGCGATCCGCACCGCGGCCCGCAGCGCCTCCGCGAGTTCGTGGACGGGAGGCTCGTTCTGACAGTCGGTGCCCATCTGCTTCCAGATGAAGGCGATGGCGTCCAGCCGCAGCACCTCGACGCCGTGGTTCGCGAGGTTGCAGATGATCTCCAGGTACTCGCAGAAGACGTCGGGGTTCGCCCAGTTCACGTCCCACTGATAGTCGTTGAAGGTGGTCCACACCCAGCCTGCGAGCTCCTCGTCCCAGGTGAAGTTCCCGGGCGCGAAGTCCGGGAACACCTCGGGCAGGGTCTGCTCGTACTGGTCCGGGACGGTGCGGTCGGGGTAGATCATGAAGTAGTCGCGGTACTTCTGCTCGCCCGCCCGGGCGCGCCGGGCCCATTCGTGTTCCTTGGCGACGTGATTGAGCACCAGGTCGACCACCAGCGAGATGCCGCGTTCCCGCAGCCCCTTCGCCACTGCCGCGAGATCGTCCATGGTTCCGAGGTCGCTGCGGATGGAGCGGTAGTCGGCCACGGCGTAGCCGCCGTCGTTGGCGCCCTCGCGGGGTTGCAGCAGCGGCATCAGGTGCAGGTAGGTGACCCCGAGGTCGCGCAGGTAGTCGAGGTGCCCGAGGATCCCGTTCAGGGTGCCGGCGAACCGGTCCGTGTAGCAGACGTAGCCCGTCATGCCGGGTTGCTGCAGCCAGTCGGGGCGCAGCAGGCGTGCCTCGTCCAATCTGCGCAGGTCGGCGGGACGCTCCTCGAGCGTCTTCGCCACGATTCCGCACACCCTCTCCACCAGAGCGTCGGTCTTGTCTCCGTAGACGTTGCGCAGCGCCGTTGTCAGCTCATCTCCGTAGCGGTTCCACCGCAGTTCCAGGACGTCGTCAATGTCACCCATGGCGGTCAGCATAGCCGGATGGCTGGGCGTTGTTACGTGGCAAAGATAATTTCTCCCGGAAAGCATCACCCCTCGAGCCATCGGGGTTCGACGCCGGGATTCCTCGGGTGTTCCTCGAACCGGGCCCAACACTGGTCCACGCCCTCGGGCAGCAGGTGCTTCTGGCAGCGGGCCATGGCGTCGCGCAACTCCAGTTTCGCGCTCTGCAGCTCCAGCAGGGCACGACGGTTGGTGAGGTCGTCCAACCAGGCCTCCTCCCGCCGAAGGCAACGCATCCGCAGCGCGGTGACCCGGCTCAGCCGCTGCTGCTCCGCTGCGTCGATTCCCTGCACGACCGCGGCCGCGCGGGACCAGCCGTGGTCGCGGTGGATGCGGATCAGTCCGGGGTGGACCGCCATGGCCTCGTGCACCTCGACGTCCGGGGCGATGACGACGGCACCGGCCGACAGCGCGTAGGCGGTCTCGTCCCGCCCGGATTCGTCCATGAGGATCTCGGTGGCGCGCATCACGACCTGGAAGATGTCGGCCCGGGCCATCGACTGTTTTCGAGGCACCCCGTCGGTCTGCGACGAGACCACGTAGGTCCGGCCGGCCCGCAGGTGCCCGACGGCCATCTCGGCGGGCAGGTTCTCCCGGGCGCCCCCGTCGACATAGGTCTCCGCACCGACCGGTACCGGCCGGAACACCCCGGGAATGGCGCAGGACGCGAGCACCCCGCGGGTCAGGTTGTGAGGACCCACGTCGATCTCCCGGTTCTCGCGGTTGACCAAGGCCCCGTCCTCGCGCATGAAGTGCAGTTCCCCGGTTTCCAGGGCCACCATCGCCATTCGCAGCTGCATACCGGAGGCGGACACCCGGCCGGGGTCGAAGACGTCCGGGTGCAGCAGCTTCGCCAGCACGGGTCCCGGCCTGTACAGCGACCGCGACTGTTCCAGCCCCGCCTTGACCGCCATCAGGTCGCTCCCCAGCTTCGGGAGCCGCCCGAGAGCGCCGGCCAGCTGCGCCATCAGCCCCAGGGAGAAGTCCGATTGCAGTTCCTCGTCGGGGGTGAGCGCCTCCTCCACGGGATCCTCCGGGGTTCCGGTCCCCTGCATTTCGGGGCGACGGCGCCGCAACGACAGCCAGGAGGAGCGTGACGGGGTATCCGCTGGTTTGGCACTCTGGCCCACGAGTTCGAGCCATGCCGGGGCCTCCGCCAGCAGCCGGGACAGCCAGGGGCGGGGGGTGAACATGTCCTCAGGGCCCGTCATGGAGCACCACAGTTCGTCCACACGCTCCAGGAAACCGATCTGTTCCTGACGGGTGGGGTACTGGGCCAGGCCCGCGGCCAGGATGGCCCCGGCCGATGCGCCGATGAAGATCGTGGGGGTGAACTCGGGGTCGTTCGCGTACAGGTAGTCGAGGGCGCCGATCTGGAAGCTGGCCCGCGATCCACCGCCCGAGAGCACGCAGGCGGTGGTGCTCGGCTCGGATTGGGAATCGAAGAACGGAAGTCCGAACCATCCTCTGCGAGCCATGGGTGAAGTTTAGAGGCCTCGCCAACAGGAACCTTCCCGCCGGGGACCCGGCCCGGCCCTGAACCTCAACCTCAACCACCTGAACCTGAAGTGACAGTTGAGGTGAATTGCCGGCCCCGATTGCAAGCGGTCCTCAGACTTCTCTCAGAAATCGCACGAAACAACTGTTTAATAATTGACGAAAGTCACAGCGCCTAGTCAGGACCGGGTTCTCGCCTCCATTTCTGAGCGAAAACACACCGATGTGATTTTCGGAAATCCGCAGCCGGAACACGTTCGCACCCCTCGGCAGGTCTCCATTCGGGCTTGTGAGAGGGCCCTTCAGGTACTTACTGTCCGATCGGCCGACACGGCTGGGACCGAGGTCCCGGGGAAGAGTCGTGATCGGCCCAAGACCTTGAGAAATTTCGGAGGAAACGTGAACCGAGTGATGCGAACCGTGCGGGGAGGACTGGCCGCTCTGGTGGTGGCCGGGCTCGTTCAGTCGGTCGGCTCACTGGCCCTGGTGACCAGCGCCGACGCTGCTGGAACCACGATGCGGGCCACCACCGCCGTCAACGTACGTTCGGGACCGGGAACCGGCTACTCTCGGATCGGCCTGCTCCACTCGGGGGACAACGTGCAGGCCCTGAGCTCCGGAAACGGCTGGACGAAGGTGTCCTACAAGGGACGCACCGGTTACGTCGCCTCCGCCTACCTGGCCTCGTCGTCGAGTGGTGGAGGCAGCGGATCGTCCTCGGGCGCTTCCGGGGATGCCTACACGACCACGGCGCTGAACCTGCGCACCGGACCCAGCCTGAGTTCCTCGGTGAAAACGGTCGCGTCGAAGGGCACGAAGGTGACGCTCACCGGCACCGTGAAGGGCGAGTTCTCGCAGGTGACCTGGAACGGCCAGACGCTCTGGGCGGCGACGCGCTACCTGTCGCAGTCCGCAGGTTCACCCGGCCAGGACCTGCCCACGACCACGAGGAAGCTGCGGGCCACCACCGAACTGATGATCCGCACCGCCCCTGGAAGCGGTTACCGGTCTCTGGGTGATGTCCCGCGCGGAACGATCCTCGACTGCACGGACGTGGTGACAAGCGGAATGGCCCAGTGCATCTGGCAGGGCAACGTCCGCTGGTTCAACAACAAATACCTGAGGGTGGTGAACGGCTCCGCGGCCCCGGGCGGGGGCGGCCTACCCTCCACCACCATCCAGTACGCGACGGCAAACCTCAACATCTGGCACTCGGCCACCGGATCGGCCCACACCGGCGAGATCCCGAGGGGGAGCGAGGTGGCCGTGACCGGCACCGTCAGTTCGGGACGCGCCCAGATCGTTCACAACGGCGCCATCCGCTGGGTGACGGCCCGCTACCTGAGCTCGTCGGCCCCCGGCGGCGACAATGGCGGCGGAGACAGCGGCAGCCTCAACCGGGGCTGGTCGAAGGGCCTCGACCAGACCAATGAAAACGCCAAACGGATCATCCGTTACATCTGGAACAACGTGCCGGAAATCAAGACCATGTACGGCGTGCGCCCGGACCCCATACCGGACCATCCCTCGGGCCGGGCCGTGGACATCATGATCCCCAATTACAGGTCGAACAAGGAGCTCGGCAACCGGCTGGCCGCCTACTTCAAGGCGAACCACTCCCAGTTCCGCGTCCACTACATCATCTGGGACCAGAAGATCTGGAACATCACCCGCGACCGCGAGGGCTGGCGTCCGATGGCGGGTCGCGGCAGCGACACCGCCAACCACAAGGACCACATCCACATCACGGTCTACGACAACTGATTCCCGAGAAGCTTCCCCTCGGACAGGGGCGTCACTCGGTCACCTCGACGGTGCCGAGGGCGCCCCTCTCGGCGTCCAGGAAGGCGTGATCGACGACGGTGTAATGGCCGGGCTCCGGGAAGGTGAGCTCCACGAAACCGGCCTGGGCGGCCTCGAGCCCGAGGGCCTGGGAACCGCCGCCGCTGTTGCCGAATGCATCCTTCCCGTCCTTCAGCAAATAGCCGCCCTCGAAGTAGACGGTGTCGAACTGGCCGCCGATGATGTGGAAACTGGTGGACAGGTTCGGCCCTGCGGAAAGCACCCAGAACCGCACCTTCTCCCCCACCTTCGCGGTGAGCGGGCGCTGAGCGTACTGAAAGGCGATGCCGTTGAAGGTCGAGTAGTCGGGGGTGTCGGTCTGCGCCTTGGCGGCGTCGACCTCGGCGGCGGTCTCCGCGCTGGTTCCCGTGCCACCGGTCAGGTAGATCTCGGAGGCCACCAGGGCATACTCGCGATCCACCGCGGGCAGGCCCTCGGGGTCGATGATCACCGCGCCGTGCATGCCGGCAGCGATGTGCGCGGACACCGGGGCGGTGCCGCAGTGGTACAGCCACATCCCGGCGCGGTGCGCGGTGAACCGGTAAACGAGACTCTCCCCCGGGGCGATGGTGCGCATGGGCCCGTCGGGCGCGAGGTTGCTGGCATGGAAGTCGATGGAATGACCGATGGTGCCGTCGTTGATGAGGGTCACTTCGAACACGTCCCCGACCTTGCCGCGCAGGGTCGGTCCGACCGGCCCGCCGTTGAAGGTCCAGCGTTTCTGCCACACCCCGGGGGCCACCTCGAGGGGGAGCTCCGTGACGCGCATCTCCACGCGGTGGACGGTTTCCTCCGTGGCCGCCGGGGCGACGGGATCCACCACGGTGTTCAGCGGGGCCGAGTTGGCCTGCGCGGGGGCGTGGTCGTGTCCGCCTCCTGTGGTTCCGTCCTGCGATGTGGAGGCGTCCTGCCCCGAGACCTTGAGGGTGAAAACCATCCCGGCCTGGCGGTGTCCGACGACGGTGCACCAGCCCTCGATGGACTCTCCGACCACGCCGAGATCCAGCTCCGCGGTCTCTCCTGCGCTCAGCCTGGGGGTGGTGGCATCGCCGAGCTTCAGGTCGTGGATCATGGTGGCGTCGGCGTTGCTCAGCTCGATGATCACCCGGTCACCGCGGCTGACCTCCGCCGAGGCGGGTTCGAAACGCAACCCCTCCTTGGCGGTGACCTGGATTCTCTGGGTCCTGCCCGTCGCGTTCACCCCCGTCGATGACGAACCGCCGCCCAGGCCGACCGCCGATGGGTCGATGCCGACCCCCACCGTGACGGCGAGGGTCAGGGCGAGCACGCCCGCCAGCATCCCGTTGGCGGTCAGCGCGGATTCCCGTTCGGGCAGTTTCTGGGGCGGCCCGGTGCGGGGACCCGCCTTGGCGATCGCCTTGCGTTCCGCGACGCTCGCTTTTATCCCGAGGATCATCAGGGGCAGGAAGGCCGCCACCGATCCAACCCCGAGCACACCAGAGGTGAGTTTCACCCAGGGTGGTGTGGGGGTGAGGAACAGTATCAGGGCGCCGTTGATGGCGACGATCCGGAAGGTGGTGAAACGGTCGAACCAGGCCGCGCCCGCTCGCACGACGCGGGGCCCGCCGCCGAGGACGGAGGGCAGCAGGTAGCTGAGTGCACCGGTGAGCAGCTGTGCGGCGAAACCACCGGCCCACACCGCCGCGAGGGTTCCGGTCACCTCCGACCATCCCGAGGCCGGGGTGGTCAGCACGATCCCACCGGTGACCACCAAGGCAGCCATCCACCAGATCATCGCGGCCAGCACGGAAGCGGGGGCGAATTCGCGCGGGGGCCGGCGTCGCAGCGGCGCGATGAGCACCCTGCCCCACCAGCCGAGCGCCAGCAGGTAGCCGGCCAGCCCGGCCACCGCGACGTACTGGAGACCCGCCAGTGCACCCGCCACCACGACCATCCCCGAGCCGATCAGCCAGGGAAGGGCCTGCTTGGCGAATCCCTCGGCGCGGTCGTCCATGCGGGTGCGCAGGATGGTGGGCCAGAAGGTGACCAGCGTCCCCACCACCGTCAGGCCGATCCAGCCCAGCAGGTTCGTCATGGTGTGGGCGACGAGGAACCGCCAGTGCCAGGTGTTGTCCAGCCCGAAGGCCAGCGTCGCCCCGAACGCAGCCCCGACGGGCAGGTGGCAGGCGGCGGCCACGTAATACCAGATGGCCACCCGGAAACGTCCGGGCAGGGCCTTGCGGAGCTGCCGCCACAGCGAGAGCCCGTGCCAGGAGACGGCCGCGGTCACGAGCACCGCTCCCGCGACCACCAGCCACCACCAGCTGGCCGGCACCCCGACGAACACCGCCAGGGATCCGAGGCAGAGCAGGCCGAGACGCCTGCGCTGCGCGCGGTCCCGGGCCTCGTCGGGCCGGGTCTTGAGCAGGGCCGCGGTGAAGTACTGGCTCCACACGAGCACGGAGTGCGTCAGGGCCCCGAGCAGCACCAGGTGCACCATCAGCCAGGTGGATTCGGGCACCAGGCGATGGGCCGCGGCGATGATCACGGCGCTCAGCAACCAGATGATGACGGTGTAGTCGCGGGCGCGATTGCGGCGCGAACCGCCGGGCCGTCCCCCACCGCCCGGCCGCCCTGCCTGAGGGGGCCGGCCGGTTTCCGAAGGTCCCGCTCCCGGACGGGTGGGGGTGCTCATGCCCGCACCGCCGAGTAGATGGCAGTTGCGGCGAACAACAGGATCGAGACCACGGTCATGGCTCCTCCGATCTGGTAAAGGAAGGTTCCGGTCAGGGCGCCGAGGACGCGCACCACCATGCCCAGGTGCAGCACCGCCAGTGGTACCCACATGGCCGGGCGGTAGGGCAGGGGACGGGAAAGGACGGTCGGGAAGATGATCGGGGCGTGGGCCATGATCATCGACATGGCGAATCCCAGGAAGGTGCCGTGCACCACCACGTCATGGGTTCCGGTGGCCTCTGGACGGCCGACGATGACCCAGGTGAGACCCGCGACGGCCAGCCAGAAGTTCCCCAGCAGCAGCGCGGCGGCGTTGTAGCGCCGCAGGCCCTCGCTTCGGATCAGCCGACGCCCGACGTCGTCGCGGATCAGCCAGAGCGCCACGAACAACACCCCGGCCCCGAAGACGCGATCGCCGGGACCGGGCCACAGCAGCGCGGAAACAGCGCTCAAGGAGAGCCACGCGCTCGCCGCCACCAGGGTGGGCACGGCGCGGCGACCCATGGTCAGCTGAGCCAGCTCGGCGCGTTCGGCGGCGATCGTGACGACGATGAACCCGGCGAGCAGGGGCAGCAGCGCGGGAACCTCCACGCTGACCAGCAGCGCGGCCGCGAGACACGCCAGGACCGCCCCCACCACCTGGGCGGCAACCAAGGGCAGCGGGGCACGACGGTACAGGGCGGCCATGACGGCGACGAAAGCGAGGGTGCCGTCGACCAGCAGCAGCCTCCCGAGCACCGGGAACGCCCCGGAGATCAACACGAGGGCCCCCGCGCCGAGCAGGGCAGGTGCTGCGTAGGCAAGCCGGTTGCGCAGCGCCTGGGCGCGTTCCAGGGAGATCAGGGATCCCATGAACCCCAGGACCATGAGCGGCCCGTGCAGGTCGGCGAGCCGGCCGCTCGCCACCGGCGCCCAGACACCGAGCCGCACCAGCCCCGCGTTGAGGCCTGTCAGAAGGCTGATTCCCGCCAGCATCACCAAGAGGACACGGCGCGACACGGGAGCTGGTGCGGCCTTTTTCAAGAGGTTCAGCTGCGCCGTTCCAGCTTCAGCTTCCAAGCGTCGGGACCTTCTTGGACGTAGCTGACCTGGATGGCGTCGCCGTGGAGGTCGGCGATCTGCGCCAGCAGCGGCAGCGGGTTGTGGGGGGCGACGAGAATGAAGGCGCCGCCCACGTTCAGGGAACCGACGACACCGAGGATCGCGGCGTGACGGATCGCGTGTGGGATGACGCGGGCATCGAGTTCGGGCAGGGAGTCGTGACCGCAGCCGCAGCCGCAGCTACCCCCGGAGGACTTCTCGGTGATGGGCAGTTCAGTCATGCGGCGGAGTTTAACGACATCCGCGGCACCACGGTGGACGACACCACCATTCGGGAGGATCGCCAGTAGGCTTGCGACCTGTCAGGGATAGTCATGCGCGAGGAGGGGGTGTCCATGCCGGTGATCCACACCGCCATCACCACCGACCCCATCGACCAGTCACGCCTGGAGTCCCTCGTCTCCAGCGCGCACGCGGGCGCGCGCGTGAGCTTCGCGGGCCTGATCCGCGACCACGACGAGGAGGCCGAGGGCGTCGTCGTCGGCCTCGACTACACCTGTCATCCCGACGCGGACCGGTTCCTGGCCGGTGTTGCCGCATCCGTCGCATCGGAACTGGACCCGGAGGGCAGGGCCGTCCTCGCCGTCGAGCACCGGGTCGGGTCCCTCGGGGTCGGGGAGGTGGCGATCGTCGCCGTCGCCGCCTCGGCTCACCGCGACCAGGCCTTCGAGCTGTGCCGGACGCTGGTGGATCGCGTCAAGGCGGAGGTGCCGATCTGGAAACACCAGCACGAGGACTCAGGGCGCGCGTCTTGGTCCAACCTGGGGCTGCCCCAGTGACTCTGACCGACCGTTTCGGCCGTGTTCACCGCGATCTGCGGATCTCGCTGACCGACCACTGCAACCTGCGCTGCACCTACTGCATGCCCGCCGAGGGGGTGCCGTGGCTGCCCCGCGCCACCCTGCTGACCCCCGAGGAACTGATGCGGATAGTGCGGATCGCCGTCGGGGAGGGCATCGAGGAGGTGCGCCTGACGGGCGGGGAACCGCTGCTGCGCCCCGACTGTGTGGACGTGGTGGCGGCCATCGCCTCGGTCGAGCCGCGCCCCGAGATCTCCATCACCACCAACGGCATCGGCCTGGCCCGGCTGGCCGAGCCCCTGAAACGGGCCGGCCTGGCGAGGGTGAACGTCTCCCTGGACACCCTGAAACCGGACCGCTTCCACCAGCTCACCCGCCGCAACCGGCTCGCCGACGTCCTGGCCGGGATCGCGGCGGCGGATGCCGCGGGGCTGCACCCGGTGAAGCTGAACGCGCTGCAGTTGCGCGGGATCAACGACGACGAGGCACCCGACCTCCTGGCGTTCGCGATGGACCACGGTTACGAGCTGCGTTTCATCGAGCAGATGCCCCTCGACGCGGGGCACACCTGGCGGCGCGACGCGATGGTGACCGCCGCCGAGACCATGGCCCGGCTCGGCGAACACTTCACCCTGACCCCGCTGCCGGGTCGTGGCGCGGCACCCGCGGAACGTTTCCTCGTGGACGGCGGCCCCTCGACCGTCGGCATCATCGCGTCGGTGACCGCGCCGTTCTGCGGCGCCTGTGACCGGTTGCGGCTGACCGCCGACGGGCAGCTGCGCAACTGCCTGTTCGCCACGGAGGAGTCCGACCTGCGCACCCCGATGCGCGAAGGTGCCGGGGACGAGGAGCTGGCCGGGATCTTCCACCGCTGCCTGCTGCGCAAACTGCCCGGCCACGGAATCAACGATCCCGGATTCCTTCAGCCTCAACGTCCCATGAATGCGATCGGCGGATAGCTTTCCGCCCGCATGTGCGGATACCATGACGGGGTTTGACACTCAGATTCCGACGAACAGGATTTGCCGGTGAGCCCCATGACCACCTTCAGCATCCGGGAAGCCGCCCAGCTGATCGGCGTCAGCGACGACACCCTCAGGAGAAACATCGACCGGGGTGTGTTGCGTGCGTCCCGTGCCGGCGGGCATCTCAGCGTCGACGGACGCGACCTGGTGGCCTTCCAGCAGGCCCGGCAGGCCGCGGCCGGGACGGAGGGCACCCCCACCTCGGCGCGCAACCGCCTCACCGGGTTGGTGATGTCCGTCACGAAGGACAAGGTGATGGCGGAGGTGCAGTTGCGGTGCGGACCCTTCGTCGTCACATCCCTGATGAGCACGGAGTCCGCGGATCGGCTCGGGCTGGCACCGGGAACGCTCGCCACGGCCGTGGTGAAGGCCACCACAGTGATCATTGAAACCCCGGGAGGACTCTCGTGAAGAAATTCGCCCTGGCCTTCGCGGGCCTGTTGGCCCTGACCGCCTGCGGTTCCCAGGCCACGTCCAACAGCGACCAGAGCGCAACACAACCGGCGGCGTCCTCTGCCGCTGCGGGCGGCACCGACCAGACCAGCGCGACCCTGACGATCTTCGCCGCGGCCTCCCTGAAGAACGTCTTTCCGAAGATCTACGAGGAGTTCAAGAAAACTCACCCGAACTACACCATCGAGTTCTCCTTCGGCGGTTCCTCGGAGCTGGCCACCCAGATCAACAACGGCGCCGAGGCCGACGTCTTCGCCTCCGCCAACGAGAAGCAGATGACGGTGGCCTCCGACGCCGGGAACGTCGATGCCGCCGGCACGAAGATCTTCGCCACCAACACCCTGACGCTGGTCACCCCTCCCAGCAACCCGGCGGGAATCACAAAACTGGAGGACGTCACCGAGGAGGGTGTGAAGCTTGTCGTGTGCGCTGAACAGGTTCCCTGCGGCGCGGCCACCAAGCAGCTCGCGGAGGCCACCGGTTTCACCTTCATCCCGGTCTCGGAGGAGCAGAAGGTCACCGACGTGCTGGCCAAGGTCACCTCGGGTGAGGCCGACGCGGGCCTGGTCTACGTCACCGACGCCGCGGGTGCGGGGGACAAGGTCAAGGTCGTCGACACCCCCGAGGCGAACAAGATCGTCAACAAGTACCCGATCGCGGTGACGAAGTCCGCGCGCCAGGGAGCCCAGGCCTTCGTCGACTTCGTGCTCGGCGAACAGGGCCAGTCCATGCTGCAGGACGCCGGTTTCGGCGCGCCCAGGTGACGACCCCCCGATGGGTGGTGCTGCCGGCGGCACTCGGCATGCTGCTGGTGGCGCTGCCCCTGGCGGGGCTGCTCAGCAGGGTGCCGTGGCCCGGCCTGTGGGAGCTGCTGACGTCGCAGTCGTCGCTGGCGGCGTTGCAGCTCAGCATCCTCACCGCGAGCGTCAGCACCGTCTTCTGCATCGTGCTCGGCACGCCGATGGCGCTGATCCTGGCGCGCCACGGGCTGCGCTGGCTGCGTCCCCTGGTGCTGTTGCCGTTGGTGCTGCCCCCGGTGGTCGGGGGTCTGGCGCTGCTGTTCACGTTCGGGCGGATGGGCCTGATCGGGCAGCATCTGGAGGCCGCGGGCATCAGGATCGCCTTCAGCACCATCGCGGTCGTCCTGGCGCAGACCTTCGTGTCGCTGCCTTTCCTGGTGATGGGTCTCGAGGGGACGCTGCGCACCGCCGGGGACCGCTACGAGAGGGTGGCCGCCACCCTCGGCGCCTCCCCCACCCGGACCCTGTTCACGGTGACCCTGCCGCTGGTGTTCCCGGGGCTGCTGTCGGGGGCCGTGCTCAGTTTCGCCCGGGCGCTGGGAGAGTTCGGCGCCACCCTGACCTTCGCGGGCTCCCTGCAGGGCAGGACCCGGACCCTGCCGTTGGAGATCTACCTCCAGCGGGAGGCCGACCCGGATGCCGCCATCGCCCTGTCGCTGCTGCTGGTGATCTTCGCGGGGATCGTCATGGTGATCGCATACGGAAAGGGAAGGATCAGGTCGTGAAGGGACTGCACTGGGAAGGAACCCTCAATTCCCGCAACCACGAAACCGGCCTGGATGTGCCACCGGGGCGGGTGCTCGCCGTGGTCGGCCCGAACGGGGCCGGGAAGTCGACGCTGCTGGACCTGCTGTGCGGGCTGCTGAAACCCGACCGCGGCCGCCTCGACATCGACGGCCAGGTCCTGGTCGACTCCCGCCGTTTCGTTCCCGCCCACCGGCGGCGCATCGGCCTGCTCGGGCAGCAGCCGCTGCTGTTCCCGCACCTCGACGTGCTGGGCAACGTCGCCTACGGACCCCGCGCCCAGAAACTCCGGCGCGACGAGGCCAGGACGTTGGCGCTGGAGATGCTGGAGCGCCTGGATGCCGCCGCTCTGGCCTCCTGCAGACCCGGAGAACTCTCCGGCGGCCAGGCGGCGCGGGTCGCGCTGGCCCGGGCACTCGCGACCAGGCCCCGCGCGATGCTGATCGACGAACCCTTCGCCGCCGTGGACGTCGAGTACACGCCCCGGTTGCGGACGGCGGTCAAGGCGGCCCTCGCCGAGGTTGGCTGCCCCTGCATCATCGTCACCCACGACCCGGCCGACGTCGCGGCGCTGGCCGACGACGTCGCGGTGCTGGAAAGCGGCCGGATCGTGGAACACGGCCCGGCCACCGGGGTCATGGCCTGCCCGGAAAGCTCTTTCGGAAAGCTACTGTTCACCCAGAAATGAACAACCAAAAATGGTAATGGTCACCTCATCATACTCAAGTCCAGGCCGCCATCCCAAGCAATGTTGCAGAGCACTGCCTGCAATACTGAAACAACATTTCCCTACGCCACAGCACTCCATTGGCCACCCCTTGGAGCCTTTGGGTTCTTTCAGGCTTGGATTCAGTTCGTTCAGGAATCGCTGCTGTAGTCCTTGAGACTCATTCACGCGACCCACGTCAACCATTACCCCCTCACCGGAGCGCCTTTGAGGATGGCTGTGAAATAAGCCTCACTGCTTCACCCAGAGTAAGGGTGAGGTCATCGACCTGGGCCACGAGTTTGCGCCTCACGGGTCGAGTTTGACGCAGGACACCCTGTGCTGTTGCTTGCTTGGCCGGTAGTGTGTGGTCATGGATGAGGTACTACGGTGTGACCCGGGCTGGGTTGAGGAGCAGATGGGGGCGTATTTCAGGCATCAGGGTGGCCCGTTGGGGGTGGGTGAGGCGGCTTCCCGGGAGGTGTTGGAACGTTTCGAGACTGTGTTTCCGGCCTCGATCCTACAGATCTGGCGGACCGTTGGTTTCGACGGTATGGCTGATGGCAGGCATTGGATCACAAACCCGTTGGAGTGGGCGCCGGCAGTGGAGTCGTGGTTGGAGGGTTTGGAGTTGCCGTTCCCAGATCAGCGGTGGTGGTGTATCGCCCGCACCCCCATGGGAAGCATGCAACTGTGGGGAGAGATCTCCGGACCCGCACTGAACATCGTCTCAGTGTTCGGGTTTTTGTATCCGGATTCCGCTTCTCATCGGAGCATGTTGGATCCGGTGATGCGGGAACGCTCTGGCTGCGTGAGCTTGTTGACCGTGCTGAAGGATGTTGCTCGGGATGATGTTTCGAGACGACGACTAGCCGATGAGGGTTTCAAGAAGTTTGGGTCTCTTGGTCCGGATGAGGTATTTGCCCTGGTGCCGGCTTACTGCCTGGCGGGCCGCCTGGACGCGTCACTTCTTGCCAAGGAACCGGCGGTAGCGCATGTGGCGTTTCTGGGACAAAACACCGAACCGGAGATGCGACCCGATTTGATGGCTTCCTTTGGTGATGCGATCGTTGAACAAATCGTCACCCAGGACAACCAGCCTCCGAGTGGTTCTGGGTAGTGACAAGAAACTGTCACGCCCACCTCGCAAACACATCGGGATTGCCCACCCCAAGGTGTGGGTGACGTTTTGATTGTCAGCGTTCCTTGACCACTGACACATGGTCGGTGAAGGTGGATTCACATTCACCAGCACCTCAATCACGAGAATCCCCCACCCCACCCAAGGAGGCCAATGCCCCTTACGCCATTAGCACGGCAAGCCTTATAGTTCTATTTGGTCTTGCGAGCGGCCTCTGTTGTGACCTCTGACTGGTGGATTGTGGGGCTTGGCTGGTTGTTTTGCTCTGGCTGGTGCGGCTGGTTTGGGGAATGCTGCTGCCAAGATGTTTTTGACCTGGTCGATTTTGTTTGTGGCAGCTGGTTGTGTTGGTGTGGTGGTGGGTTGTGGGGGACTGTGTGAGAGTTCGGGGTATTTGGAGTTAAGTTCCCACGCAAGGATCTTCGCGTCCACTGCAGGGGACCGGGGAACATGTTTCTCGTGTCCTATCGCATCGACGACGATATGTGTTTTCTCGTTTCTGATACGGGAAGCGAGCCGAGAATTGCCACAGAGAACCACTCGCACATTCAGGTAATGCTGTCCTTTCCCGGCCTGCTGAGCGGCGCGGGCTTTGTCGTCGAGGAAAGCAACTCCTGGTTTGTGTTGACCACCGATAGAAGAATTGACCGACGCGTTACCCCACACGATCTCCCCGGAAGCGAGTTGGTGGGTGCCCTGGAGAGATTGATCGGGTTCATGCAACGCCGCCAAGGCCTGCACCGCCTCAGCAGCCTTGTCCTTCGCATCGGGTCTATCAAACTTGTAGTCATCCACAAGCCTGTCAGCGATTGCATCTTGAAGGTCGTCGCGTTTTGTTTCGATTGCTAGTGAGTTTGGTGCGCGTTTGTTGGTTTTGTAGAGGTCGCGTCCTTTGAGGTACTCGTCCACTGTGAGGTAGGACAGGGCTTCGTATTGGCGGCTGAGTTGACGGGCGAATTCCGCGGGGTGTTGCGAGGCTTCAGTGCCGGAACGACCGGCGTGATACACCACCTGCACCGGTTCCGTTGCGTCATGCAGCAGTATGGGCAGCGGGATGGTGTGGTTGGTTTGTACACCGGGAAGAGGTTCACCCCGGCGGGTCGCTGCGATCACCTGGCGTTCCTGTGGGGTGGGGGTGTCCCACACCAGAACCTGGTGCCCATCACCGGTGAGAGCGGGATGGAAACCATCAGTGGCCACCAAACCCGGACCGGTTCCGTGTATCACGGAAGTTGTGGCCGTACCGGGAGCCGCGACAGCACACTGTGTTGACTCCCGTCCCTGTACCTGTTCGTGTGTGTGTGGGTCAGGCATGACGGTTTCTTGTCACTGCCCAGAACCGCTCGGGGGCTGGGTGTCCTGGGTGACGATGTGTTCGACGAGCGCATCACCAAAGGAAGCCATCATATCGGGCATCATTTCTGGTTCGGTGTTTTGTCCTAGGAACGCCACGTGTGCTACTGCGGGTTCCTTGGTAAGAAGTGAGGCGTCGAGGCGGCCTGTCAGGCAGTAGGCCGGCACTAGGGCGAATACCTCATCGGGGCCGAGAGACCCGAACTTCTTGAAACCCTCATCAACCAGCCGTCGCCTCGAAACATCATCCCGAGCGCTGTCTTTCATCGTGGACAACAATCTCACGCAGCTAGACCGTTCCCGCTTCACCGGATCCAACATTCTCTGATGAGAAGCAAAATCCGGTGCGATGAGACCAGCTAATGAATAGATCTTCAGTGCGGGTCCGGAGACCTCTCCCCACAGTTGCATGCTGCCCAAGGGGGTGCGGGCGATGCACCACCACTGCTGTTCTGGGAACGGCAACTCCAGACCCTCCAGCCATGACTCCACCGCCGGTGCCCACTCCAACGGGTTCGTGATCCAATGCCTACCATTGGCGAAACCATCGAAACCCACGGTTCGCCAGATCTGCAGAATCGAAGCCGGAAACACTCCCTCGAAACGTTCCAACACCTCCGGGGAAGCCGCCTTACCCACCCCCAACGGGCCACCCTCAGCCCTGAAGAAGTCCTCAAGCTGTTCCTCAACCCAGCCCGGATCACTGCGTAGCTCATCCATAACCACACACTACCGGCCACGAGCAACGATGCAGGAAAGATTATGGTTCTTCATCGGGCCACGACCGTGAGCACCCCCTCCTCGTCCGTGTTCACCGCCACCTCCGTGTCGTAGACCCGGCTCAGGTTCTCCGAGGTGCAGACCTCGTGCGGGGCGCCCTGGGCAACCACCTCACCGGCGGCCATCAGCATCACCTCGTCGCAGAACCGGGTGGCCAGGTTGATGTCGTGCAGGACCACCAGGGCCAGCCGGGAGGACGGCTCCCCCGCCTCCGTGTCCTTTCCGTTCCGTTTCTCGGCGACCGTGGCCTCGGAACCGTGGACGTGTTTGCGGACGCTGCGCAGCACCCGGACCTGGTGTTTCAGGTCCAGGGCGCTGGTCGGTTCGTCGAGCAGCACCAGTTCGGGTCCGTGAACGAGGGTCTGCGCCAGGGAGATGAGCTGCCGTTGACCTCCCGAGCACTCCCCCAGATAAGTGTTGGCGAGCCTGCCGATGCCCAGCGCACTGAGGGCCGCGTAGGCGCGTTCCACGTCCTTTTTCGGGACCCGCCACGCCGAGCCGCCGCGCTGGGCCGAGACCAGCACCGATTCCATGGCGGTCAGGGCGATGTGCCCCGGAATCTCCTGGGGCATGTACCCGGTGACGTCCTGCAGGGCACGACCGCTGCGTTTCCCGTAGCTGACCACCCCGTGGCAGTGCTGGGCGCCCGCGATGGAACGGACCAGCGTCGACTTCCCGCAGCCGTTGGGACCGAGCAGCCCCGCGACGACACCCTCCCTGATGGTCAGGCTGAGACCGGAGAGCACCGCGTGTTTTCCATAGCTCACGCTGATGGATTCAAGGTTGAGCATGAGTTCCGAACCTCTTCTCGTGAGCGTGGTCTAGTTCGAGATGGCGGAGGTGGTGCGCCGCCTGCCCAGGATGATCAGCACGAACACCGGGACACCGACGAGGGCCGTGAGGATGCCGACCGGGAGTACCACACCCGGCACCACGACCTGGGCCACCGCGTGGGCGCTGGTGAGCACCAGAGCGCCGCAGGCCATGGCCGTCGGCACGAAGAGCCGCTGGTCCTCCCCCACCAGGATGCGGGCCACGTGGGGTCCGACCAGACCCACGAAACCGATGATCCCGACGGAGCTGACGGTGAGCGCCGCGATCAGGGAGGCCCCCAGCAGGGTCCACATGCGGACGTTGTCGACCTTCACCCCCATCGCCCGGGCCCGGGCCTCACCGAGCGAGAGGGCGGTGAGTTTCCACTGGTTGATCGAGAACAGCGGGATGACGGCCACCAGGGTGATCAGCACCATGGTGATGGAGAACCAGGTGGCGCGCTCCAGCGACCCCATGGTCCAGAACACCATCCGCTGGAGGGATTCCTGAGAGGCCCGGTACTGGAGCAGCATCAACAGCGCCTGGAACCCGAAGACCAGGGCGATGCCCAGCAGGATGATGGTCTCGCGACCCGACCGCCGCAGCCGCGACACCAGTGCAATCACCCCGCTGGCGACCAGGGCCAGGGCCGCGGCGCCGATCGGCACGGAGGCCTCGGAGAAAACCGGGATACTGATCCCGGTGGCGATCACGATGGCCGCGCCGCAGCCGGCTGCGGCGGAGACGCCGAGGGTGTAGGGCTCCGCCAGGGGGTTGTCGAGAATGGTCTGCATCTGCGCGCCGGCAAGGGCCAGTGCGGCACCGGCCACCACCGCCATGAGAGCGGGCGGAGTACGCAGATCCATCACGACGGTTCGGGTCCGCCCGGACACCTCTGCCGCCCATCCGGCATCGAACCCCAGCTGCTGCAGCCCGTCCGCGATCCCCCCGAGATAGGTGCTGGCGATGTCCGCGGCACTGATGTTGAGCGGCCCCACCAGCATGGCGACCACGAACATGACCACCACTGCCGCGAGAATGCCGACGAGGATCACCATGCGTTTGGTCTTGATCCGCCAGAACTCGGCGAGCGCTTCCTCCTGGGAACCGCCCTCCGGTACCGCAGCTTCCACTGATGCGGCGCTGTTCTCCGAGACGGTCCCGGTTGCCTCGGTGTCGGTCACGACAGCTTGGCGGCGAAGATGCCCTCGGCCTTGAAAGGCATGAACTTGTCATGGAACTCGCTCCAGGCGGCGTCCACCTCGGGCAACCCGTCGACCTTGAGTCCCTGCCACTCGGCGAAGGCGACATAGGCGAGGAAGTTGTACGGCGCGTCGTAGAACTGATGGTAGATGCCGTAGACCTGCTTGTCACTGAACGCCTTCAGCTCGCTGTAACCGGTCTCGCTGGACAACTGCCCCAGGGTCTGGTTCGTTTCCTCGGGGGTGGCGTTGTAACCGAGCTTGACGTACTTGATGACCGTCTTCTCGCTCACCTTCTGCTTTTCCCAGTCGCCGCCCGTGGCGATGATGATGTCCGGCTGGGATGCGATCAGCTGCTCGGCCGTGACGGTGCCCGCATCCCCATCGATCAGTTTGGTGCCGAGGTTGTTGCCGCCGCTGGCGGTGACGATCTGGCCGAAGTTGGATTCCCCGAAGGTGCGGCCGGGTTCGGAGATGCCGGGGGAACGCCACACGAAGACGCTCGGGCGATCCGCCTCGGCCTTGGCCTTGGCTGCTTCCAGGACCGGGTTGACCAGGGAGTCGTAGTAGGTGAGGAACCCCTCCGCCTTGTCGGAGACGCCGAAGACCTGACCCAGCAGGCGGACGCTGGTGTGGGTGTTTTCCACCGGTTTCTTGCGGAAATCAGTCACCAGGTAGGGGACCTTGGCGGAATCCAGTTTTGCGTCGAACCCGGCCTGTTTGGCGGCCTCGTACTGTTCCAGGGTCATGAGGAACAGGTCGGGATTGTGTTCGAGCAGGTTCTCCACGCTCAGGTCTCCCTTGGCGACGCTGCCGACGGTGGGCAGGTCTGCCGCCTTGGGCTGCACCTTCACCACGCGATCGTAGATGTCGGGGGCGGCGCTCTGAAGGTCGGTTCCCCAGGCCACGACCTTGTCCATCAGGTTGTCACGCTGGAGGAAGAGCAACGAATAGGCCTGCCGGGATTCCCCCAGGATGATCTTGGAAGGAGCGGCTTCCAGGGTGACGGTACGGTCCGCGACATCGGTGATGGTCAATGCGCCGCCGGCGGAGCCCGAAGCGGAAGTCGCGGCCGTCTGGTTCCCGTTGCTGCACGCCGAGACGGCGGCCACCCCCAGTGCCCCCGCGGCTCCTGTCAGAAAAGTCCTGCGTTTCATATCCATGCCTCCTGCCGCCATGACGGCGTGATTGTGTGTGGTGGTGCCGGTCAGATCGAACTGCCCGGGACGCCGACGGCGTCGCCTCAGAGAGAAAGCTAGGCAACCCTAAGCTCTGATCGCGGGATTGCGCAAATCGAGCATTGCGCTATCCGAGATGCCGCCCGGGATGAAGCTCCGTATGGTAATGAGCTCCACACGTTTCATGTCGCGGATAGCGCCCCACTCCGCCACTGTGAACGGGCCCTGGCCGCAGAGCCCTTAAACTCTGGGAGGTGGAGAAGACGAAGAAGACCGCGCCCGAGGACTGGATCACGCACCTCGGCGGGTCGAATCGCGAGCCCATCGGCTGGATCGTGCCCCGCGGCGAGGGTTTCGTCGCCATTGATCTGCTCGGCCGGGAACGCAGCGGAACGGTCGACTGGTTCGAGGCGGAGGAGACCCTGGACGAGCTCGGCATCCGCTACCTGGCCGCCCCCTACGAACTCGTGACCGACTCGGGCACATCGAAGGTCTACATCGCCGAGGCCACCCCGGATTTCGTGCGCGTCAAAGAGGATGACTTCAACGACATCAATTCCGACCAGACCTTTCACACCCTTCCGTTCCCCGTTCCGGAGGAGTTGCTGCGAGAACTTCCGGGTCGCTGATTCAGCCCCCGGCGAAGGGCGGCAGGATGTCGACCCCCCGCGCCCCGGTCAGGTCGTGGTCGTCCGGCAGGCCCGCCCTGCCATCGACCAGCGTGGAACAGCGCCCCAGCACCGCCTCGAACCCCTCGCCGTGACGGGCGACGAGGATGGCCTTCAGCTCACCGAGGGTGGCGGCCTCCACCTCCTCGGTACCGGTCCCGGCGGCGGCCTCCGCGGCCGCGAACAACCGGACGAGGATCATTTCTCCTCCTTCTCCGGCGGCAGGGGCGCCGAGGTGGCGGCGTCCTCCACCACCCGGCGCAGGTAGTCGAGGTCGCGTCCCGGGGTGGCTCCGGCTGCTAGCCCCCACAGATGGGCGCTCACGGGGGCCATGGGGCGCGCCCCCGCGTGGGCGATCTCGCGGCTGAGCTCCAGCACCCCGTGAATGTCCACGCGCCCCGGGTCGATCTCCAGGGCCGCGCAGGCCCGGTCCACGAACTCCTGCCAGCCGGTTTCGTCCTGACTCATCTTGTCCCTCCAGAACTCGTTCCAGTGGGCGTGATCCGCCCATGTGTCCACGTCACGCCCGTCGTCGCCGGCATCGGGAAGCAGCCCCAGCCGCATGCCCGCCAGCAGCCCGCGAACCGACCGGTTCCGCGGGTCGCCGTAGGCCCGGGCCGCCGCGCGCAGCCGCGCGGTGCGGTGGATTCCCAGCAGCCACTGCGGGTTTCCCTCCGCCGAGGCCAGGCAGTAGCCGTCCAGGTCGTCGTCCCGCGTGGTCGCGGCGAGCAGCCGGGGAACCGCCGCCTGCACGCCGGGCAGGTCGCAGGCCAGCGCCACCGTCCATTCCGCGGGCTCCCCGACGGCGTCCAGGCCGGCGACGATCCCGGCTGCCGGTCCGGTTCCCGGTGGGTCCTCGACGGTGACCAGCACCCCGTCGGGCACCGCCACCGGGCCGACCACCACCGTCGTGCGGGCGCGTCTGACCGCATCGAGCACCACGTCGAGCAGCCGCCTGCCGCCGACGACCAGGTCGGCCTTGGACACCCCGCCGAGTCGCGATCCGCGGCCGCCCGCCAGGATGATCGCGTCGAACTCAGACATCGCGCCGCCAGCTGCCCGACCGGCCTCCCTCCTTGGCGAGCAGCTTCACCTCGCGAATGTGGGCGTGCCTGTCGAGGCCCTTGACCATGTCGATCAGCGCCAGCGCGGCGACGGAGGCGGCGGTGAGGGCCTCCATCTCGACGCCGGTGCGGTCGGCGGTGCGCACCGTGGCGACCACCTCGATGCTCTCCGGGCCGAGGGTCAGGTCGACCGCGGCGCCGTGCACCCCGATCACGTGGGCCAGCGGCAGCAGCTCCGGGGTTCGTTTCGCCGCAGCGATCCCGGCGATGCGCGCCACCGCGAGCACGTCGCCCTTCGGCATCTCCCCGGATGCGATGCGCCGCAGGATCTCCGGGTCGCAGACCACCGTCGCGGAGGCGGTGGCGGCGCGTTTCGTCGGTTGTTTGTCGGTGACGTCGACCATGCGGGCCTGGCCGGCGGAATCGAGGTGGGTGAACTTCACAGGTACCTCCGGAAGGAGACGAGGTCGCCGGGCCGGACGCTGTCCGCCGGTTCGTCGAGCAGGGCCAGGCCGTCGGCCCGGGCGGCGGCCGAGACCAGGTGTGAGGCCGAGATTCCCTCGTGTGCGGGCACCACGACCAGCCGCCCTGCTTCGTCGGTTTCGACGACGACCGGCACCACCTGGCGGCGGCCCCTCGGGGCGGGCCAGGGACGTCCGACGACGGCCCGCAGCCAGGGCCGTGGAGTGCGGCCCAGCATCACGTCGAGCAACGGCTCCACGAACAGTTCGCAGCTGACCATCGTGGACAACGGGTTGCCGGGCAGCGCCACCAGCGGCACCTCCCGCTCCCCCACCCGCCACAACGCCCAGCCCTGCGGTTTCCCGGGTTGCATCACGACATGGACGAAACGGGACCGCACCGCGGCGGAAGTACCGATCTCCCCGCCCAGCACCTGCCTCACCACGTCGTGGTCGCCGACGGAGACCCCGCCGCTCAGCACCACCAGATCCGCCCCTGCCGCCGCGGCATCCAGCCCGGCGGCGAAACTCCCCGGCTCGTCGGGCAGGACCGGGGCCGCGACCACCTCGGCGCCCATCCTGGTCAGCTGCCCGGCCATGAAGGTGCCGTTCGACTCGTGGATCTGGCCCCGGGCGAGCACCGCACCCGCGGGGCGCAGCTCGTCGCCCGTCGCGATGACGGCGACGCGGGGCCGCCGCACCACCGTCACCTGACCCCGCCCGCAGGCGGCCGCTGCGCCGAGGGATCGCGGCCCCAGCCGCAGCCCGGCGGGCAGCACCTCGGCGCCTGCGGGAAAGTCCTCCCCCGCTGCCCTGACGTGGTTTTTCCCGCCCGGTTCCTCGACGATCCGGACGATCCCCCCGGATTCCTCGGTCAGTTCGACGGGCACCACCGCATCGGCCCGCGAGGGCAGGGGTGCGCCCGTCATGATCCGCACGCACTCGCCGGGACCCATCACCGGATCCAGGGGTGAACCCGCAGCGACCACCCCGGCCACCCGCAGCTCGGCGCCCCGGTGCCGGTCGGTCTCGTGGACCGCGAAACCGTCCATGGCGGAGTTCGCGAACACCGGCACAGCCGTGGCCGCGGTCACCGGCGCAGCCAGTGTCCGTCCGTCCGCCCGGTCCAGGGACACGGTCTCAGTGTCCGTGATCCGGGTCACGAGCCGGAGCAGCTCGTCCCGGTACTCCTCGATGCTCAACCTGTCGCGCACGTCAGCTCCTCCCGGCAAGCGGCAGCTCCACCACCCTCGCCCGGAGGGTGTCGATGTACATCACGCGCCCCAGCAGCGGCTCCCCCACCCCGGTGAGCAGCTTGACCACCTCGGTGGCCATCACCGAACCCACCCAGCCGGTCATGGGACCCAGCACCCCGACCTCCAAGGCCGTCGGACAGCTTCGCGGAGGGTCGGGAAACAGGTCCGACAGGGCCAGTCCGTGGCGTTCCCACAGCACCGTGACCTGCCCATTGGCGGCCTGGACGGCGCCGAAGACCAGGGGCAGATCGAGGCGCTGGCAGGCCCTGGCCACGGCCAGGCGGGTGGGCAGGTTGTCCACCGCATCCACCACCACGTCGCAGTCCCCAAGAATCTCCTCCGCCGTCTCCTGCGTGACGCGCAGAGACGTGGGAATCACCTCGACCATGGGGTTGAGGTCCGCCAGCCGCGCGGCGGCGGCGTCGGCCTTGGGAGCTCCCAGGGTGGTGGTGCCGTAGAGGGTCTGGCGTTGCAGGTTCTGCTCCTCCACGACGTCGTCGTCGACGACGATCACCCGCCCCACCCCGGAGGCGACCAGGTATTGCAGCACGGGCCCACCGAGACCGCCCGCCCCGATGCAGCACACCGTCGCGGCCTTGAGCCTGCCCTGGGCCTCCTCCCCGAAACCGTCGATGGCCATGGTCCGCTGGTAGCGTTCGCGTTCGGCGTCGGTGAGGGACTCAGGAACGGCGATGACCGGCTGCATCAGCCCTCCGGGAGGGCGCCGAGAATGACCCGGGCCAGCTCCCCGGGATCGCGGTCAGGGTGGGTGGCGATCGCCAGCCCCCACAGGTAGGCGGAGACCGGGGCCATGGGGCGCTGGTAGCGTGCAGCGACCTGGCCCGTCAGGTCGTGAACGGCGCGCGGCGAGACCCCGGATGCGTCGACCTCCAGGGCCGCGGCCACATGCTCCACCCAGGCGGCCCAGGCGGTCTCGTCAATGGGTTCCCGGCCGCTCACACCTGCTCCTTCAGTTTCGGTTTGTCCCACAGCCCGGCGGGCACATTGGTGTTCCGGGCCGGTTTCCTCCCGGCGGAGCGATAGACCACGTAGGGCCGGGTCACGTATCCCACCGGGATGCTGAAGGCGTGCACCAGCCGGGTGAACGGCCAGATCAGCAGGATCAGGAACGCCAGGAAGGCGTGCGCCTGGAAGGAGAACGGCGAGTTCACCATCAGCTCGATGTTCGGCTGGAAGGTGAAGATGCTGCGGAACCAGGGACCCACCCCCTGCCGGTAGTTGTAGTGGTGGTCGAAGGTGGTGGTCAGCGTGTTCCACGCACCGGTGACGAGGATGGCGGTCAGCACCACGTACATCACGATGTCCCCGACGGTGGTGGCCTTCCGCACCGCGGGCACGGCGATGCGCCGGATGATGAGGATCAGGTACCCGACGGCGATCATGATCCCGGAGATCCAGCCGCCCACCACCGCAACCAGGTGGTAGGTCTCCTGTTCGATGCCGAGCGCATCGGTCCACGACTTCGGGATGACCAGCCCCATCATGTGCCCACCGAAGGCGAACAACAGGCCGAAGTGGAACAGTGGCGCGCCGATGCGCAGCATCCGCGACTCATAGATCTGCGAGCTGCGGGTGGTCCAGGAGAACTGGCTGAAGCGGTATCGCCAGATCATGCCGACGACGAAGACCGCCATCGCGATGTAGGGGAAGACCCCCCAGAGCAGAGTGTTCATGGATCAGACTCCCAGCAGTTCAGCGTCTTCGTCGGGACGGGGGTTCAGGAACGGATCGATGCCGTAGGGCTCCAGCCCCACGTCCTCGGTCTCGGGGCCGTCGCGGAGCAGTTTCGCGACGGCTTCGGCCTGCTCGCCGTCGATGGCGGGCAGTGTGGCGCGCAGGGCGGCCAACGCGCCGTGCCAGGGAGATCCCCGGTGTTCCAGGGCCATGGCGAGCAGCTCCACCCCGGCGCGATGCCGGTTGACGAGGTCCCAGGCGACGTCCAGGTCGCCGAGGGCCCCGAACTCCAGGACCACCGACAGGTGGTCGGGCAGTTCCTCGTCGCTGACCTCCATCCCGGCGCGGCGGTAGGCCTGTTTGAACTGCACCAGCGCCACCCCCCGCTTCCGGCTGTCACCGTGGGCGTAGTAGGTCAGGTGCAGGGCGCACTTGCGGGTGTGGTCGAAGGTTTCGACGTAGGCCCGCCGGGACGCCTCCAGGCCCTGCTGTTCGAGGTGGTCGATCACCCCGATCAGTGGCTCCCCCACCGTGGCGGGCAGCTGCCCGGCCGCGTCACGAAGCCGCGTCAGGTTCCGGAACAGCTTCACCGAGGGGTACTCCAGCAGCAGGGAGACGACCTGCCACGTCACGCGCAGCTGGTCGTCGGGCAGCTCCCGGGCCGGGAGGCTCGGGGCCCGGCGCCCGATGCCGGGCAGCCAACGTCTCATCACCTCACCCCCGGGGTCGGTATGCCGTGACCATCCCAGTCGAGGAAGGTGCCCTGCCCCTGGGTGGCCTCCCGCCGTGCCTTCGCGGCCGAGTAGCTGCCGATCGTCACGGCCACGGGACCGCCACCAGGGGCAGTGCCACCTTCGCCGACGGGGCATTCGGTGGAGATCGACTCCAGGCTGTGAGCCTGTTCCTTGTGCGACGGCGGGATGACGTAACGCTCGTCGTACTTGGCGATCGCGAGCAACCGGAACATGTCCTGGATCTCCTGGCCGGTCATGCCGACCTTGGCGGCGATCTCCTCGTTGCCAACCCCTCCGAGGTTGATGTCGCGCATGTAGGAGCGCATCGCGGCCATCTTCTCCAGGGCGGCGCGCACCGGGGCGACGTTGCCGGCCGTGAACAGGTTGGCCAGGTACTCCATGGGGATGCGCAACACGTCGATGGCCCCGAACAGGTTGTCGACGTCCTCCGCGTCGTATCCGGTGGAGGCGACGGAGTCGACGATCGGCGACAGCGGTGGGATGTACCAGACCATCGGCATGGTGCGGTACTCCGGGTGCAGGGGAAGCGCCACCCGGTGGTCCATGATGAGTTTCTTCACCGGGGAACGCCGGGCCGCCTCGATCCAGTCGTGCGGGATGCCTTGGCGTTCCGCCTCGGCGCGGATCTCGGGGTCCTCCGGGTCGAGGAAGACCGTGAGCTGTTTCTCGTACAGCTTGTGTTCGTCGCGTTCGGCGGCGGCCACGAGCACCGCGTCGGCGTCGTAGAGCATCAACCCGATGTAGCGCAGCCGTCCGACGCAGGTCTCCGCGCAGACCGTGGGGATCCCCAGCTCCACGCGCGGGTAGCAGAAGGTGCACTTCTCGGCCTTGCCGGTGTTGTGGTTGAAGTAGACCTTCTTGTAGGGGCAACCGGAGATGCACATGCGCCAGCCGCGGCAGCGGTCCTGGTCCACCAGGACGATGCCGTCCTCGGCGCGTTTGTAGATCGCGCCCGAGGGACAGGAGGCCGCACACGCCGGGTTGAGGCAGTGTTCGCAGATGCGCGGCAGGTAGAACATGAAGGTCTGCTCGAACTCGAACTTCACCTTGTCCTCGATGCCCTTGAGCATCGGGTCCTTGTGCCCGTACTCGACCATGCCGCCCAGATCGTCATCCCAGTTCGGCCCCCACTTCGGGGTCATCTTCTCACCGGTGATCAGTGAGTGGGCCGTGGCCACCGGGAAGTGTTTCTGCCCCGCAGGCGCGTTCAGCAGGTTCTGGTAGTCGTAGGTCCACGGCTCGTAGTAGTCGTCGATCTCCGGCATCTTCGGGTTGCCGAAGATGTTGAGCAGCTTGTGGAACCGGCCACCACCCTTGAGGCGCAGCCTGCCGCGTTTGGTGACCTCCCAGCCGCCCTGCCATTTCTCCTGGTTCTCGTATTCCCGGG